>Ga0163209_1000268_pt1 | contig 21936 bp, 14 predicted proteins | sample Kivu_160m_FD_113538 | JGI IMG/M metagenome (GOLD analysis project Ga0163209, IMG submission 113538) | Freshwater microbial communities from Lake Kivu, Western Province, Rwanda to study Microbial Dark Matter (Phase II) - Kivu_160m | ecosystem: Environmental > Aquatic > Freshwater > Lake ...
CCGGACGTTCGTGATTGCCGGGCGCGTGGGCAGTGACTCGCTGGTAGCGGACACTGCGATTCTGGACCTGACGCTGGCTCCGAGTCTGTCGGTGCACAACTACCCGAATCCATTCAGCGGCAGTACCACGTTTATGATCGGCCTGCCGGATGACGGCGAGGTGAGCCTGACCGTCTATACCCGGGCCGGGGAGAGGGTATGCCGCGTCCTCGAACGGGAGGGCCGTTCAACCGGAGTCCACGTCGTGCAGTGGGATGCGGTCAACGACAATGGCCGGGCTGTCGCGCCCGGGACATATGAATACGTGCTGGACTTCGTGCGTCAGGGCACGACCGACCGAATCCGCAAGCGACTGGTCGTGACCAGGGAGTAGCGCATGGACGCCGCCCGATTATTGCTCTTCCTGTTTGTCGCCGGGACAGCATCGGCACAGGGTTTTCCGGACTCGGTCGTCGCCCACATCAGCGTCGGAGGCGACCCTACTAACGTCGCGGCGCTGCCCAATGGCGAGTACCTGTATGTGGGGGGCGAGACCGTAGACTCGGTGACCGTGGTCCGGTTGACCGACCGCACCGTTCTGGCCAGGGTGGCTGCCGGACCCTCGCCCTGGGAGTTGACGGCGAGTCCGAGCGGCAGCTACGTCTACGCCTCAAACCTGAACGGCAACTCGGTATCGGTCATCAGGACGTCGGACAACTCCGTTGTCGCCACAATTCCGGTTGGTGCCAATCCCTGTCTCGTCTGCTTCCGGCCGACCGGCGACCTCGCCTACGTGGCGAACAGCGCCGGCAACAGCGTATCGGTCATCAGGACATCGGACTACACTGTGGTCGTAACGGTGCCGGTCGGCAACAATCCGCGCGGAATCACGTGCCTCCCGAACGGTGAGTGTGTCTACTCCGCGAACTGCTACAGCGACGATGTCTCGGTGATTCGGACCTCGGACAACACCGTGGTCGCGACCGTGCCGTTCAGTCACAGCGTGCACCGCGTCTGCGCGACGAACGACGGGAGCAAGGTCTATGTGACAACCTACGGCGGCAGCAGGGTATTCGTCATCCGCACATCCGACAATGCCGTCGTTGACAGCTTCGTATCGGGCTCCAACACCGTCGGTATGACCATGCTCCCTGGCACCGACTACGCCTACATAGTAAACACCGGCGAGAACACGGTTTCGGTTGCGCAGACCTCCAACGACTCCCTAGTTACGAAGATACCGACCGGTTCCGCGCCGTGGGGCGTAACTGCTCCGGCTGCAGGCGACTTCGTCTACACCGCTGACCGCTCCGGCCGTAGTGTGACTGTCATCGGCTATCGTCACCTCCATGACATCGGCGCAGTTCGCATCCTCGCCCCAAACGGCACTGTCGATTCGGGAACGGTGGTTCAGCCGATGGTGCTGGTGAAGAACTACGGAACTTCAGCCGACATGTTCCCGGTTACCATGCACATTGGTTCAGGGTATGCAGCTACGACCCAGGATACGCTCCCAGCCGGGCTCAGTGACACGGTCAGATTTCCGGACTGGACCGCTGCACCGGTCGTCACTCTGCCGGTAGTCTGTTTTACCAGCCTGTTGGGCGATGAGAACCCGACCAACGACACGGTCACTGACTCCGTATCCGTTGTTCGCGCGCACGGCCTGGACGTCGGCCCGGTGAAGATTCTGGCACCATCCGGGACGTCCGATTCGGGCGTGGTCTATTCGCCTACCGTGGTGGTACGCAACTTCGGCCAGACTACGTCTGCGTTCCCAGTGACAGTGGCCATTGGCGCGGACTACTTCGAGACAGCGCAGGAGACTCTGGCGGCCGGGCTGGCGGACACAGTCGTCTTTCCGTCTTGGACTGCCGAACCAGTTGGAGAGCTCGTGGTCACGTGTATCACGGCGCTGGCTGGAGACGAGAACCCGGCCAACGATACGATCAGAGACTCGGTTCAGGTGACAGGTGCGCCGGTGCACGACGTCGGCGCGATTGCGATTCTAGCTCCGACCGGTACGGTTTCGGCCGGCGATACCGTGACCCCAGTGGCGCGAATCAGGAACTTCGGGAACAGGGTGGAACGCTTCTTCGACGTCCGATTCCGGATCGGTGCGAGCTACAACCGCACGGCGAACGAAGCCTGGATGCTGTACCCTGATTCGACCGTCGAGCTGACGTTTCCGCCTTGGGTGGCTGCATCCGGGACCTGGGTAGTCAGTTGCTCGACCATGCTCGGAAGTGATGCGAATCGGGCCAACGACAAGGTTGCATCGACGGTGCAGGCGTTCGCGCAAGCGCTGCACGTCGAGCCGGACCGGTCGGACCGGCTGGAGGTGGGCGAAGGCAAGACCTACCAGTTCTATGCTCTCATCGATGGTGACATCGGAGGGGTCGTAGAACTGGTGAGACCAGCGGCCCCGGTGGGTTGGAGTCTCCGGCTTGCTGACACGAGCGGCGCGAACGACCTGACCGATACCGACGGCGACGGGATCCAAGACCTCGGGTATGTCACGGCGGGGGAGACCAGCAAGTTCTCGGTTGAGGTCCAGACGCCGTCCGGGATGGCCGGGGACCCTGGGTCGCTCACGCACCGGACGTTCGTGATTGCCGGGCGCGTGGGCAGTGACTCGCTGGTAGCGGACACTGCGATTCTGGACCTGACGCTGGCTCCGAGTCTGTCGGTGCACAACTACCCGAACCCGTTCAGCAGCAACACGACATTTGTGATCGGCTTGCCTGCGGACGGCGAGGTAAGCCTGACCGTCTATACCCGGGCCGGGGCGAGGGTGCGCCGCGTCCTTGAGAACAGCGACCTGACGGCCGGAGTCCACGTCGTGCAGTGGGATGCGGCTAATGACAACGGCCGGGCTGTAGCGCCCGGCGTCTATGAGTACCTGCTCGACTACGTGCACGAAGGCACGACCGAGCGAATCCGCAAGAGACTGGTAGTCACAAGGGAGTAGAACATGGGTAGCTTTGCCAGTGTCGTCATCTTCTTCAGCATTATTGCGTTCGGCCAACCGGGCACTTCAGTAATGCCGGCGCTTAGAGTGGAGCAAGGCGTACGCCTGGCCGCGATGGGCGGGGCCGGAATCGGAGCAGCCGAGGATGCCTGCGCCATCTACTGGAATCCAGCCGGGCTGGGCCGGGAGCTGGACAACTGCTTCGCGATCTCGCACCACCAGTGGTTTGGCAGTATCCAGGACGAGGTCGTCCATGCGGCGCTGCCTTCAGGCCCGGGCGCGGTCGGACTCGGCCTGGTGTACAGCGGCGAACCCGGAGTCGAGTTCTGGAACGAGCACAACGAGCCGGGCGACACGTTCCGGACGTGGGACGGCGCGATGTCGGTTGGGTATGGCTGGGCTGTGGCCCGTGACTACTACGTCGGAGCGGCGGTGAAGGGTTTCTATCAGAGTCTCTACACTTCGTCCGGTTCCGGCGGCGCGGTTGACGTCGGCTTCGCCTGCCGGCCGCTTGCGTCGCTCAGCCTGGGTGCCATCGCGCGCAACATCGGCGTCGCGAGATATGGAACGGGCAGTGAGCGGATGCCGATTGAAGCCGGGGTCGGTGGTAGCTACACGTTCGGGTCGGTCAATGCGGTGCTGGATGTCATCGTCCCGTTGGACAACGGCCCGTCGCTGCACGTTGGCGCCGAGTATCTACCGGTTCCTCAGTTGGCAGTTCGGCTGGGATATCAGACCGGTCCGCAGGACCTTGGCACATTGGGGGCACTCAGTGGGCTGACTGCCGGCCTTGGCGTGGGTGTGGGTCCGCTGAGTCTGGACTACGCCCTGACTCCCTATGGGAAGCTCGGAATGGCGCACCGAATCGGGCTGGCAGCCGCGCTGTCGCCCAAGGGGTCGGGAAGCATGAGACTGAAGGTGGTCGACGGGACGAGCATGAATCCACTTGCGGCAAGCGTGACCGCGACCGGAGTCAGCTCCTACAAAGGCCGGACCGGGGTGACCGGTGAGCTCAAACTGACCCGCCTTCCGGCCGGCGACCTCGTCATCTACACCAACCGCGAGGGCTACCTGCCGAGGGTAGACTCGATATACGTCGTCGGCGACCAGGAGCAGAATGCGATAATTGCTCTCAGTCCGGTGACCTTTGGCGCTGTCACCGGCGTCGTTGCCGACGCCGAGACGGGCAAACCGATCGGCGGCAACGTCGCCTACCGCGGGTCGGTGCGGGGCAGCACGACAGCCGATGCCGCATTGGGGAGCTACGCACTGCGCAGCCTGCCGGCCGGTCAGTATGACTTGACCGTGACCGGGCCGAGTGATGACTACGTCGCTCAGACGTGTACGCTCAAGGTCGATCCGGGTCGGATCACCAAGCAGGACTTCTACCTGGTCAAGCGCCGCCAGATCATCGTGCTGCAAGGGGTGAACTTCGAGACCGGCAAGGCCGACCTCCGGCCGGAGTTCGACTCGGTGCTGGCCCGGGCCGGCGAGATTCTTCGCGCCAATCCGGGAATCACGGTTGAACTGGCCGGCCATACCGATCCGCGCGAGATAGCAACTGCTCAGTTTCCGTCGAACTGGGAATTGTCGCAGGCGCGGGCCGACGCGGTGAGGCAGTACCTAATAGATAGGTGGGGCATCGCACCGGAGCGACTCACCGCCCACGGCTACGCGGACACCCAGCCGATTGCGCCAAACAACACCGAGGAGGGAATGGCCAGGAACCGGCGAACCGAGTTCCGGATTACCGGACAGCAGTAGCCGCGGGTCCGGCTTGGGCCGGAACCTGACGTTCCACAGGCCGAATGTCTCCGCGGCGGGGAGAGATTGGGGCATACCCCGGCCATTGACAGACAGCCGGGGCGGAGGATAATCATGCGTGGTGCCGGTATTTCATTGGTGTCACTCATGAATCTGATAAGGGGCTGATTGGCAGTATGGGTCAGGGCACATTCGGAGGTAACCATGTTCCGTAGCCGTGGTCTGGTCCGCCATCCTACGTTTCCCAACAACCGTGCCGTGGGGCCGCTGCTCCTTTGTGCCCTAGCGCTGGGGTTCGGTGTGAGCGTGGGGCACGGCCAGTGGTTGGAGACGAAGATCACTTTGCCCGACTCGCTGGGCGGTGCGTCCGACCCGTTCTGTCTCGCCGCCGATACGTCCGAACGCTACGTCTATATCGGTGACGCGAGCGGACAAGTCTACGTCGTGGACGCGGAGGCCGGTACCCGAGTCGCCAAGATCCCGTGCGTTTTCGTCGCCGCTGTCTGCACCAACACCCGCCAGAACAGAGTCTATGTCGCAGACTACGGTGGGAACCGAGTTCTTGCGGTTTCATGCCCCACGAACCAGGTGGTCTCGTCGATCCCCTTGGGTGCCGCCGGGCTACCGCAAGCTCTGTGCTACAATAGCAGCGATGACAAGATATACGTCGCCAGCGACGGAGGTGACCTGACGGTCATCGAATGCTCTTCCGACAGCGCCGTCAAGACGATGCACCTCGGAGAGAGTCCGAACGAGTTGTGCTACAATCCGACGAGCAACAGGGTCTTCTACACCGGAAGCGATTCCCTCCTCGCGGTGGTTGACGGAGCGAACGATTCGGTTGTCGCAGTCTACGCCGTAGACTGGAGCGGGCTCATGGTGGTGAATGCCGTCGCCAACCGGGTCTACATGGCCGGCTGTATCGATGGTGACCAGGGAGTCTTCGTGCTGGATGGCGCAACCGGAGCGGTGCTGGACTCGATGAACGCCGCCAGGGACGTGATGTGCCTCAATCCGCGCACCCAGAAGCTCTACACCGGCAGCAGTGACTTGGGTGAGGTATACGTCTTTGACAGCACTGCCGACACGCTTGTTGCCCGGCTTCGCCGGCTCCGTGTGGATGTATTCTTCTCCATGGCTTGCGACACCGTCACCGACCGGGTCTACGCCGCGTCCGGCTTTGGTTCGAAGAACGAGCTTCTCATGATAGACGGTGTCGCCGACACTTTGGCCGCGAGGATGGTGGGCCCCAACCGGGGTAGACTGCTGACCAGCTCAAAGCGGGGCCGTGTGTACTGCACGGACGACGGCGGGCCCGCCCTGGTGGTCTTCAACATCGGCACCGACAGCGTGCTCAACAACATCATGATTGGCGCGAGTACCGGGCTGATGTGCTACGACTCGACCGACGACAAGATCTACTATGTGAGCCAATCTTACCTGGGCGAAGCTGGCGCCATTGACGCTGCGACAAACCATCCGATTGCGCATGTCCCGGTGGGGCGGTCCCCGCATTCCATTGTCTGGCACTCACCGACTGACCGGGTGTATTGTGGCGGAGGATGGGATATCACCGTCATCGACGCGACTGCTGATACGGTGACCAAGGTTCTGCCTGTGCCCGGCCTTGTGATGTGCAGCGCTCCGCGTGTGAACAAGGTGTACGCCTTCAGGTATCTCACTCATGTGGACGGAGAGCTAGTCGTGATAGACTGCCGGAATGACTCGGTCATAGATGCGATTCCGATCCCCACAAGCTACGTGTCCTCAATGTGCTACGTAGCCTACGACAAGCTGTATGTCGCCGCGTACTACGATCTTCTTGTCATCGACTGCGTCAGCGATTCGATCATTCGCTCATACGCGGTTGACTACCACCGAATCGCCGCTGGCCGCGACGACAAACAAGTCTACTGCGCGAGCTCTGATGCGCTCAGAACCTTCGATCCGGCCGGTGATACGGTAGTAGCCGAAGTCACCTGGGAATCCTACGGGCTCTGGGGGATGGTCTATGCCCCGGCTGCAGATAAAGTGTACTGCGTGGACACGGATGGCTTCATCCTGGTTGGGGATGGTGCAACCGACTCTCTCGTTGCCGAGGTTCCGTTGGTGGATGCATGGTCAATCGGCTACGACAGCGCGAGCGGTCTGGTCTTCTGCGGCCAAGCCTCGAGTACCCCGGTCACGTTCATTGACAGCCGCACCGACAGGATTGCCGGATCGCTGGTAACCGACTTCTACCCGGAGACGTTTGTCGCAGTGCCGGCGCACCGCCGTGTCTATGTTGGCGGTTGGGCCAACTGGGGCACCACCTCCATCCCGGTGGTTCGGACTGACCCGCCCGGAATCGAAGAGGGCATCGGTCTGAAAGTGCCGAGCTTCAAGCCTGTGGCTACCGTCATCCGCGGCGTGCTGTCCCTGCCGCGGGACATGACCGGATTGTCCGACAGTACGGGTCGGGTCCCAAGGTCTCTGTTGCTCGACATCAGCGGCAGGAAGGTCATGGACCTGAAGCCGGGCGCGAACGACGTTCGGGCGCTTGCGCCGGGTGTGTACTTTGTGCGGCAAGCACAAGCGCAAGCTCAAGCCCAAGCCGTCCGGAAGATTGTCCTGACCGAGTAGTTTCCATTTCGGGACACGATCCCAATTGCCCGAGCGCAATTCGGTCATGTCCCTCCAACGCTGCCTGCGGAAACGCGGGCAGCTTGTTGTTGCGCGGGCGCGCTCAGCCGGGCGCCGTCGGTATCATCCAAGCCGTGAGCCGCATGGGAAGTGCAGGTCGGTGACAGGACGGAAGCCAGCACGAGTCTCTTGGCCGGAGTCATGGCCGGAGTCGTGACGGATGAGATAGCGGGAGTCATGACGGATGTCATAGCTTGAGCCATGACCGGTGCCGCAGCGGATGTCGTTACCTGAGCCGCAACCGGCATCATTACGGGTGACGTGACCGGTGCCGTTGCGGAAGCCGTGGCTTGCGCCATTGCGGGTATCATGGCAGGTGCCACAGCCGACGTCACAGCAGGAGTCATTGCTGGTGTCATAGCTGGAGTCATCACCTGTGCCGCAGCGGAAGCCATAGCGGGTCACGTGACCCGAGCTGCAACGGATATCATGACGGGTGAGGCTATCCCCCCTACGAGGGTGTCATTCTGAGGCGACTGAGGATAGAGGATTGAGGATGGAGGACTTACAGAGATCGGGGCTAGAATTCGCTTGATAAGTAGAATTATCATGCGTATAGTGGTGCAACTCCATGAAGAGACCAAAGGACGTGTTCAGGTGCGACAAGAAGCTGGGGAGGAAGTTGCGCGAGTGCAGGCTCAAGGCAGGTTTGACCCAGCAGAAGCTCGCAACCGCGATGGGCAGGCAGGGCAAGGGGAGTCATCACGTTGCCGGACGGCTGGAGCGGGGCGAGGTCGAGAATCCGACTATCGGCCTGCTTGCCGACTATCTGCGGGCTTGCCGGGCGAGCTTTGCCGACATCCTGGACGTGCTAGACCGGTACACAGCACAGCAGACGGCGATTGAAGTCGAGACCCAGAAGGCGCTGGCCAAGGTGCGGGAGTTTTTGCCGGCAAAGGTCAACCGGGCAGTGGAGCGGTTCGATCGTGGCATCAGGCGCAGGGCAGAGGAGAAGCACGAGCCGCTGCCTGCTCCTGAGGAGCGGGTGAAGCGGGCCAGGAGCTTCGCTCTATCCCAGGTCTGGGCACGACGAGTACGTCGCCGGGTAGTGGGCATCATCGAGACGCAGCATCTTCGTCCCGGGCCGGACAACGAGAAGTGCCTGCAGAGGTATGCGGTGAGGGTGTGGAGTGCGCTGAACCGGACCCGGGGCAAGCGAGCGGGCAAGCGCCCGGCCATGCTCGAAGCAGCAGCCCGGCCGCGCAAGGGTGAGGAGACCGTGAAGCCTGAGCATCTAGAGGCAGTCAGGGAGGGGCTGACCGAGTACTTCCAGCACGCAGAGATGGCGGGCCAGCTTGACGTCGAGCCGCAACTGGAGCCGGGCGAGACCCAGCCCATACGCGGTTTTCAGCCGAAGCCGGACAGACGGCCGGAGCGGGACAGGTGGGACAAGGCGCGTGCGGCCCTGGTCGAGCAGCTCCTGCAGGAGACGAGCCAGTTGCCGGAGCTGGCCGGAATTGACCCTCAGCGCCTGCCGCTCTACCAGAGCGTGGTGCGGCAGCTCTGCAGCATCCTGGACCACTTCGCACCGGAATCAAACGAGTGCCGCAAGCAGGTCGAAGCGCTCGCTACGGACGAGCACTACACGAAACGCGGACGAGACCCGATGCTGGTTCGCAGGCTGGCAGAAGTCGTGATTCCGCGCTGGGAGGAGCTGCGCCAGTCGCTTGGTCCGCATCCGTTGGGCCGGGTCCGTCCGCCGCGGTAGCGCGGGGCTGGAGAGCTCCTGCCGACAGGTCGTGGGTGGAGGAGCCGGTGACGAGGGCGTCTACGAAGGTCCCGGGGCGGACGCTGCGGCCGGTGAGTTTGACTACACCGTCGATCTCGGGTGCGTCCAATTCCGAGCGCGCGATGACGCGCCAGTTTCCAGTTCCCAGGAGCGAACCTTCGTGTCTTTGTGTTTGATGCCTTCGGGCTTGGGACACGATCCGAAATCCCGGGGCGGATTTCGGTCATGTCCCCGCCCTTCGGACTGAATTCGCTGTCTAGAGGATGTGGATTTCGACCTTGGAGAGCTTGGGCTGAAGACCCGGGACGAACCGAGGTACGACATTGAGCGCCCCGGCCGGCAGCACGACGCGGCTATTCAGTTCGGCTTGAATCACCCGGCAACGTTCGGCCGAGAGTCGTTCCTGTTCCGTGTACACGTAGACCACAACCTGGTTCTTGAACTTCTCTTTGATGACGTTCGCCGCTTCGTCGAGGCGCGGAGCCGCCTGTTCAAACAACTGCGCGCCGCCATCGAGGAAGAGCTGATCCGCTGCAATCGAGACAACCCACTCTTCGCCGACCGGCTGGACCAGGCCGTTGATGCGCTGAGGTGTGCCCGGAATCCGGGTCTGGTTGCCTTGCGCGTCGGAGGCGTTGAAAGTGAAGCTGTACACTTCGCCCGGAGCGATTGGTTCACCCGCGTCGGTTTTGCCGTCCCAGGTGATTACCGCCGGTGGCGGACCGGTGCGGGATATGCGTCGGACCGTCTCGCCGAGCGAATTGGACACCTCCAGATTCCAGGCTGCAACGCGCTGCTCGAAGGACGGCAGGAAGACCATCATGTCGCCGTAGATGAAGTCGCGTTCGACCGGAACCCGCAAATAGGAGGAGTGGACGAAGTGCTGGGGGATAGTCATTGAGTCGACCGAGTGGTAGAGCGCGTCATCCAGTACGTAGCTTTGCGGGGCCAGCATCTCGTTGATCGGAGCGAACGGGTCAATCTGCGGCGCGAAGTAGGGCTTCACGTCCTCTATCCTGACTTCGCTCTCGCCCTTGATGACCTCCTCGCCGATGGCATGCCGATCGCCGTTGGGCGATGACGGGGCAGCAGTGCTTTCGGGCCGGGCTGCTGCCGGTTCGGTCCCGGCCGGGGCCTGGGCCAACTGGGCAAAGAGCAGGAGAGCAACGAGTAGCGTCATGTCTTCAGGATAGCACGAACTTGAACGTGATTACGCCCCATTGGTCCGCGGCCTTGACCCCGGGACCGAGTGCCGCGAATTCCCATCCGCGCAACGCGTCCACCACGACCTGGTCCAAATCCGGGTAGCCGGAGCTGGATTCTACCGTCGGCGCTCCCTTGACCTGGCCGTTGGGTTGGACCCAGATGCGTACGACCACGGTGCCGGAAACGCGACGCTCAAGCGCCCACTTCGGATAGCGAGGAACGAGCTTCTTGGTGATCTCGCGCTGGGAAATCGGTCCGGCAACCGTGAAGTTCGTGCCGCGGGATACGGGTGCTTCGGCTTTGGGCAGTTCCTGGCTACCGACGGCCGGCAGGCTGCGAGCGGCGGGCTTGGCGAGCTCGCGGTGCTCAATCGTAAGCTGTGCGGCCGGCTGAGGAATGCCCGGGACGCCCCGGCTGTCGGCGCTGCCACCGCCGCGGCCCGGGGCGTGGGTCAGGGCAATCGCGGGTTGGGCGAGGATTTCATCAGTAGACTGCGAGCCACCTTTGCCTCCGAGGTACACCATATCCATGCCGTCCCCCGAACGGTCAAGCTCATATCGGCTGAGGTCGATTTTCGCCTGAGACGGGCCACGGTCGAGCGCGGCCTGCAGATCGATGGTCGGGCCGTCCGGAGCGCCGGATGGCGTGTAGCTCATGGCGCCGGCGTCGGTCGGGCCGGTTCCACCGCCGCTGCCAAGTTCCGGTTTGGGTATGACCTTCGCGACTTCAGGTCGCCGGGTGATGTCGTAGACGTCGACCTGGATGAGCTCTTCGCCGGAGTCGACGCTGGCCGACTTGAAGACGGAGGCGCCGAACATGCCACCCAGGTGCAACAATGCCGAGAGGGCAATCGCAATCCAGATGGCCGAGGAACGACGGTCTTCGTAGATGGTCACATTACGGAGCGCGATTCCCTGGGGCATGGCTAGCTTCCGGCTGTCAGTTTCTTTGTCGCGCAGACGATTCGCGCCGCGCCTGCCTTCTTTGCTGCGGCGAGGATGTCGAGAACCTGGTTGCCGTAGCACCGTTTGTCGGCTCGGACCACCACGAGGATGTAGGGGTCACCGGCGACCGCGGCCGCGACCCGGCTGCCAATCTGTTCGAGCGTCGCGACCGGCTCGTCATTGAACATGTACTCACCCGTCTGCGTCAGGACGATGCTGATGTCGTTCTGGACCTCACGCTGGCCGGTGTTGGCCGCGGGCACGCTGACCGGCGTGCTGGTGTGGCTGATGACCATCGGCGATATCATCATCATGACCAGGACCAGTATCAGGCCGACGCAGGCCATCGGCAGGATGTCGAGGTTGGGGGCGGCCCTCAGGTTCAAGGCGCACTCCTGGTACGCAGCCAGGCGACATCGTTGGCCCCGACCTGCTTGGCCATGTCCATTACGCGGATGACTGCGTCATAGAGCACAAGTTCTTCATTCGAGATCACGACCCGGCGCGCGACGCTGCGGTCGAGGAGGCGGGGCAGCAGTACGCGGAGGCTGTCCTCGGGGACCGGGACTTCGTTGAGCATGATCCGGCCGTCGTTGGCCAGGAAGATGTTCGCTTTGATGTCCGAGCCGGCCGCCGCTGCGCCGCCCGCCTGGGCCACCCCCGGCGCCGAAACGAAGATGCCGTTCTCGAAGAAGATGGGCATCGACACCATGAACCCGATGACGAGGGAGAGGGCGATGTCAACCAGCGAGTTGACGATCAGGCCGTCATTCCTCCGGCGTTCAACGTGTCGGCGGCGCATCAGAAGTTCCAGCCCGGGTCTTTGGCCGGCTGCGGCTCTGGCGACGGGGTCGGTTTTGCCGCGGCCGTGGAGTTGCAGGCTCGCGAATGCGCCCGGCCGAGCATCACGATGACCCGGTCGGCGGCGGCCTCGAGCTGCATCGCCATGTCGCTCGACTTCTTGTTGAAGTAGTTGTACGCAAAGAGCGTGGGTATGCCGATGCCGAGGCCCCAGGCAGTCGTAAGCAACGCGACCGCGATGCCGCCGGCGACCACGTCCGGGCCGGCCTGTTTGGTGGCGCTGATCTGGTTGAAAGACCTAATCAGGCCGGTGACGGTTCCGAGCAGACCGAGCAGCGTGGCGGCGTTGGCCAGTGTGCCCATGCCGCCGAGGAGGTGATCGAGCTTTATCCGTTCGTCGATGATCAGGCTGTAGCTGAGGTCGGCCAATTCCTCGGCATCGAGCGTAGCGTTCTCGAGGATCAGAGCGAACATCCGGCCCATCGGGTTCTGCTGGGTCCTGGCCCATTCCAGTCCGCCGGAGAGACCGCCAGACGAGAGCTGCCGTCGCAACTCCAGTACCCCGCGGGTCGTGTTGCAGCGGTTCCTGCGGAAATACAAGAAACGTTCAATCACCAGCGCAAGCGCAGCGATCGACGCGGCGAGCAGCACCAGCATGACCGGGTCGAGAATCACCTGGAACAGGTCCTTGCCCATTATTCTCATGGCTCGTTGTCTCCTTGGGTTGGCCTCTGCGATCCCTGTTGGCCAGTGGGTGCTGGCCGCGGGGTGGGATTTGCGGCGTCAGGAACAGGCGGCAGTGACTCCGGCGCAGCGGGATTGGCCTCAGCATCCCCGCGCGGCGAGTCGGCCGGGCCTTCAGCCTCAGCGGCGCCGAGCCGCTTGCGCGAAATGTCCACGTTCTTGCGTGCGCTCTCAGTGAACTCCGAGTCCGGGAATGAGTCGACCACGAGCTGGAAGTACTCGAGACTCTGCTTGTAGTCACCGTCGTTGAAGCAGGCGGTTGCCAGGTTGAAGACCGCGCCGGCCCGCTGTGTGTGCTGCGGGAAGTAGTCGAGGAACTTGTGGTAGGCCTGCGCCGCTTCGGGCCAGCGCTTCATCTGCGAGTAGGCTTCGGCGGTCAGTATCTGCGCGTCGGCGGCAATCGGCGAACCGGGGAAACCCACTACGACTTTCTGAGCTTCGACGATTGCCTGTTCGTAGTCGCCCGCGTCGAAGAGAGACTTGCTCTTGTCGTACTGTCCCGCAGCCGCCAGTTCCGACTGGGGAAACCGCTTGAGGAAGTCCTCCATCACCGCGGAGTCCTCCTGGCCGGCCAGATAGTAGCTGGTTTCGAGGCTCTTGCGGACGCTGGGTACCTGCGCGTCACCGGGGTAGAGGTCGAGGAACTTCTGGTACTCGCGGACCGCATCGAGATACTGCTTGCGGTTGTAGAAACACTGCGCAATCAGCGCCTGGGACGGCGGTCCGAACTCACAGAACGGATAGCGCTCGATGACGAAGTTGAACACACCGATTGCCTTGTCGTATTCCAGCGCCTTGAAGTAGGTGTCGCCGCTCCGGAAGGCCGCCTCCGGCGTCTTCACGCTGTCGGCCGGGAACTTGTTGACCAGCGCTCCCCAGGCGTCGACCGCCTGCCCGTAGTAACCGAGCTGGTAGTAGCTGTACCCGGCGTAGAAGTAGGCAGGGACTGCCGCCAGTTCCCGGCCCGGAAAGGTCTTGTGGAGGGGTTCGAAGACGTCGAGCGCCTTCAGATACTCCTTCTGGTTGAAGAGCGAGTAGCCGTAGCCGAGATAGGCGCTGATGGTGAAAAGCGTATCGGCGAGACGGGCGTTGAGCAACCCTTTGAAGCCCCGTACGGCTTCTTCGAGTCGGCCCAGATGATACAGGCTGTAGCAGCGGCCGAGCCGCGCATAGACGGCGATGTCGGAAGCCGCCGGGTGGGCGTATGCCTGCTGGTAGAAGGCATCGGCCTCGTTGTACTTGCGGTCGTAGTAGAATCCCTCGGCCAGGAAGTAGAGTGTCTTGGCGCGCCACTCGGTGGTGTCGGTCGGATAGTCCGCGACATACTTCGTCCCCAGCGCCATGCCCTGCTCGTAGCGGCCCGAGCTGTTGAGCGACAGGAGCAACATCGCGCCTGCCGGTTCGCGCAGGGCGGTTTCACCGTGGCTCACGAGGATCGATTCAAACTGTCGCACGGCATTGTTATACTCGCCCAGTTGGTAATAGATGACGCCGGACATGTAGTTGCCGATGCCCGAGAGGTCACCGGTCTTGAACATCGCTGCCAACTGGCTGGTGACAAGCAGGGCCTGGGCCGTATCGGCGGTGGCAAGCACTGCCCGCGAGAGCTGGAGGTCGGCGTAGCTGGCGACCCGCGTCCGCGAGTAGTTGGCGCGCACGCGCTGGAACCGTTCGACTGCCGACTGCGCCTGCCCCAGCACCAGGTTTGTGTAGCCGATGAAGTAGTTGGCGTGCGCGGCCAGCAGGCTGTTGTTGTTCCGCGTCACGGGCGTGAGGTTCTCGATTGCCGCCACGTACTGCTTTCGGGCGATCAGGGCACAACCGAGGAAGTACCGGGCGTAGTCAACCAGCGGCGAGTAGGCGAAGTTGTCCACGAAGAACTGGAACTTGGCTTGCGCGCCATCGTAGTCGTGGTTGACGAACAACGCCTGCCCGGCGGCGAAGTGGGCCATCGTGGCCAATGTCGTATTCGGTACGTCGTCGGTGACCTCTTTGAACTTGAGGACGGCCGGCAAGGGCCGGCTGGTCATGGCATAGGCCTTGCCGAGGTAGAATTTCGCCTCCGGCAGCTCGATGCCACTGAGCCTGGCAATCGCCTGGTTGTAGTCTTTCAGGAAATAGTGGAGCACCCCCAGTGCGAAGCGGGTGCGGTCATCCGTATCGTAGCCCTGCTGCTTCGACAGTTGCTCGAGCGTGAGCTGCGCTTGGTTGAGGTTACCCCGCATGATTTCGGAGATCGCCATCCCGTACATGGCCTCCGGTCGGATGTACGAGTAATGAGGTTGGTTGAGCAACTGGCCGAAGACGTCGGCGGCGCGGTCGTACTGGCCGAGGTTGAAGTACGTTTCAGCCTGGGCGAAGCGCAATTCGTCACCGAACTCGCTCGATCCGAAGTCCCGGACCAGCGTGCCGAGGGTCGCGCCGGCCTTCGCGTAGTCGCGTTGGCTGATCGCAGCCTGGGCGGAGTTGTACCGTTCAGCGAGTTGGCGCGACTGCTCAGGAGACAGCGCACCGGTAAGCAACACGGCCAGCAGAGCCGGGACCATTGTCACCTAGGCCGTTGGGGCTGGACTTCGAGCCTGCCGGTGGGCCCGCTGGTGCGGATTTCGGTCAGTGAGCCGGAGAAGCTCAGCGGACGGTTGCGCTCGTCGACGATCACGATTTCGTAGTAGTAGTGTCCATCGGCAACCAGACGCCCGGCATCGTCCAGACCATCCCAGGTCATTCGCAGCGGGGGTGTATCCCAACCGGCGAAGTTCCGGATCACTTCGCCGTACACGTTCTTGACCCGGACCTGCCAACGTTTGGTGTCCGCCCGCGTCATCAGCCGCACGTCCATCCAGAGGACGTTCTGGTTGTCCTCGGGCGTCGGTCTGAACAGCGCCGGTTGTGCGTCAATCCAGACGCGGTAGCCGGCGAAGGTAAGGAACACGCCGACCTTGTGAGTGGGGGCGAGCGTGTAGCTGGAGTGGTGGTGCAGCAGGAACGCGTAGTCGGCGCCCAACGCCATCTTGTCCCACGTCTTGTGAACACCCAGGCCGATGCCGATCTCGTTGGCATCGAGGCCAATGCGGGGGATGAGCAAGTCGGGCAGTACCTCGAACTCGATTCCACCGTGAGGTACGAAGCTGCGACGCGAGCTGCTGGAGAAGTCCGTCACGACCAGGTCCGCATCGATCCTGACGCGGTCGTCGAGCAGCCGGACTGCGGCGCCGGCGCGCAGATTGCGGGGATAGTACTCCGGGAGATCCTGAAGCGTGAGGACCGGCTGAATGAGGTTCTGGAGTACGAGGCCGAAGCTGAACGGACGTGGCAGCCTCACAAGGGCCGAGACATCGGCACCCACGCCGACGCCGGAATACAACGAGACGTTCTTCGTAATCAGCTTCAGGTTGCCGCCGAATCCCAGGAACTGCCATGGGCTGTAGGCATAGGCGGCGATGAATGCGTTTTCAGCGTAGAAGTAGTCTTCATACTGGTAATTCTCGGGGCTTCTTGATTCGATACCCTCGGAGCCGAAGTTGATCAGGGAAACGCCAAATGTGCCGACTTCCCGGGTGGGCAACGCCCAGCCGACATACTCAAGCCGGGCTCCGTAAAGCTGCGAGTGCGCCAGCAGCACCTCCTGAGCGTTGAGCTGGTATAGCCCGGCCGGGTTGAAATAGCAGGCCTGGACATCATCGGCGATGGCCGTGAAGGCCTTGCCCATACCGAGGCTGCGCGGTGCAATGGCGTAGTTCAGGAACTCACCCGCCGCGCCGCCGTCGGCGAAAAGCAGGCCACAAGCCGCAAGCCACAAGCCGCAAGCTGCGAGTCGCCGGCTTGGAGGTCGGACCTTGAGGTGTGAGGCCTTCACCAGACGACTCCGATGCGGTAGAGACTTCTGAAGTCAATGCCGGTGTTACGCGTGCCCAGGACCTGAATCAGGTAGATGCCGCTGGCAACGCGCCGACCCCTGTTGTTGGTGCCGTCCCAGTAGACGGTGTTGTCACCGAACCTGCCGCCGGGCTCGCCCTCTTTGTAGCGGTGTTCCCATACCTCATTGCCGAACGGGTCGTAGATAGTCACCCTGACCGATGAGGCCCGATGCAGTGAGTAGAAGATCTGCGTTCGGTCGCGGTTGATGGACCCGAACGGGTTGGGAAAGGCGAACAGACTGTCGGATAGATGGCGGACGTAGATGCCGATGACAGTGTCGGCCTCGCCGGAGCTGATTCTGATGGAGTCCTGTTCGGACGCAGGGCTGGGCGTGCAGACAAAACGGGCTGTCGCGTACCCGATGGTATCGGTGAGCAGTGCCGGGTCGAGAATCGTCCCGCTGCCCTTGACCACCGAATACTGAACCAGGCCCGCGACGACCGGGTCGCCGTTGGCGTCGAGCACGCGGGTGCGCACTTGAGTTGTCTCACCAGAGCGAATGGTATCCGGAGCGGTGACTTCAAGCGTCACTCCCAGGGCACGGACGTTCAGATACGTGGCGTACGAATAGTCGCCTATTGCCGGGAGGCACGCCCAGATGACCGCGTTAGGCCCCGGCGTGAGGAACTGCACACCGAATACGGCAGAATCTAGCAGCTCGTCTCCCCAGGGCGAGAACCACATCGGCAGGTACGATTGGAGGTACACCGTGTCGTCCGGTCCGGTCACAAGGTTCCAGCACCGGTCGCAAGCGTAAACTGTGATCGGGAACGGGGTTCGCAGGTATTGCGGGTTCGGCGTCCCGCCCTTGCCCGGAGACTCCCAGAGCGAGGTGGTCGTGTCGCCCGGGAGCAGGGTTTCACCCGGTGCCAGGAGGAGCATCTGCGTGTACGGCCCGGCAAAGACGCTGACCGCCGACGAAGTGTCGGCTCGTAGTGATTTGCCGAGCCCCGGCGCGGTGAAGATATGGTGTTGACCGGCGGTACGCAAGCTGGCGGCGAAGGAACCGGTTCCGTTCGACAATTCGCCGCCGGCCGGCAGTTGGCCGAATCCGTCATCCGAACCGAAGTAGACGCTGTCGTTGCTCTCGTCGACCCGGTTGAACCACTCGTCCGTCAGGAAGACCTCGAAGTTGAACGTGTCGCCTGCGGTCCTGTCTGCGGGCCGTCCGCTGCGCCCCCCCGGGATTCCGGGCGCAAGCTGCTCACCGGGCAGAATTGCCACTAGACGCTCGGGCGCACCCGGGAGGACTGCGAAGGTGTTGCTCGAACCGGAAGCCGAATCGGTGAAGCAGCGCAGGGATAGGTTTTCGGCAATGGTGACGATTACGTTAGTCCCGCACACGCCATTCCTGAACTGCACGATGGTGGGATACACGTAGGACCCGCTGGACGTCGAGAGAAGTGCGCTGCCGTTGTAGGGATAGCTGTTGCCGGATTCGTCCTTGGCGAGGACTACCACACCCAACGATTCGCCAACGTATTGAGGAGAGGTGATGGTCTGCCACTCGAACGACGTCAGGGTGGCGGGGTACTTCGAGAGGAACGGAGTTGCCCCAGTACCAGCCCCAACGGGGCCGGCACTGAGCAGGACCAGCAAACCCGCGGCCGCGCTCATCAGGCTGATGCATAATTCTATCTGCGCTTTTGTGCGTGTCAAACGGAAAGGCAGCACGTCGGTACTTCCGCTGTGCTTGACAGTCAGGAACTCGTGTCTACGCTCCTGCATTGTGAGTCTCGCAGGAGCGTTCGCGGGCCGGTCAGTACCGGGGATGCGTCATGCCGCAGCGAGGGTCCTGGTCGCGGCGTCGGCGGGCATCGTCTTGGGCCGGCTGGCCTCGTTTCCGCTGTGGCTGGCGCTTGTCGTTGTGCTCGCAGCCGTAGGGTTGGCGTGGGCAAGCCGAGGATGGTCGTTGTACCTGGCGGTTGCTGCCGCAGCTCTGGTCTACGCCCAGGTTCGTGCGCCGCAGCCCGTTGACCTCCGGTTGTACACTCTCGAGCGGTTTGACGGCACCATCGTGCCTGAGGCGACGACGAGTTCGATTCCCCGGATCGTCGTGCAGTTGTCGGCACCGTGGCACGGGAAAGTCACGGCCTGGCTCAAGGACAGTTCCCATCAGTTCCGACCCGGCGATATCGTCCGGGTGTCCACCCGAATCCGGCCGCTCGATAACCCACGCAACCCGGGAGTGTCTGATTTCAACTCCGTCCTCGCTATGCGGGGATTCGTGGGCAGCGCCAGCGCTTCGGCCCGCGATATTGTTCTTCTGGCCCGCGGTAGGGGACTGTTTCTGCTCGACCGGTTGTTCGTGTCGGTTCGTACGTACGTCCTCGACGTCATCAACCGGCTTCTGCCGGGGGACGAGGGGTCGTTGCTGGTCGGCCTGCTGCTCGGGGGCAGTCAGGGCCTGTCAGAGGAAGTGCAGGAGGCATTCAAGGATGCCGGGATCGTGCACATACTGGCCGTTTCGGGTATGAACGTCAGCATAGTGGTCGGAGTCCTCTGGGTTCTGCTGTCAGTGCTGGGCGTGCGTGGCTGGTGGAGGTTCGGGGTCGGCGTCGCCGGCGTGGGTTTCTACTTGTTGCTCGTCGGCTGGTCGGCCGCGCCTGTCCGCGCCGGACTGATGGCCGGCGCGGTGCTGCTCAGCGTTCCGACTCAGCGGCGAGTCTCGCCGGTGGCCTCCCTCTGTGTTGCCGGCATCGTGCTGTTGCTCGTTGACCCGGCAATGCTGTTCGATGTCGGGGCGCAACTCTCTTTCGCCGCCACCCTAGGCCTTGCATTGGTTGTCGGCCCGGCCGAGCAGGTGTTCAGAAAGGCCGTCCGCGTCCGATGGCTGACTCGCTGGGTACTGCCCCCGACGATCGTGTCGTTCGCGGCTACGCTTGCGACCGCCCCGTTGCTTCTGCACCACTTCAGCCGGGTTCAGCCCCTCGCCTTCGTGACCAGCGCCGTGGTCGTGCCGCTGGTGGGACTGGCGATGCCACTCGGTATCGTCGTCCTCCTGGCGAATCTCGCGAGCCACGGGTTGACTTCTGTCTTCGCCCAGTCGCTCTGGCTGGTGCTGCACGTGCTCCTCAGGCTGACCGTGTCTATGGGCAGGCTGGATTGGGCGATATGGGAACCCGGTCGGCTGCCCTGGCTGTGGGTCGGCTGGGCCTATCTTCTCGGTCTGCTCGCGCTGAGGCTCAATCGAAATCGCGCCCGCGCCGGCTCCGCAATGCTGCTGTTGGTGGGGTTGGGCGCACTGACCTGGCAAGGCGTCCTGAGAAAGCCCGGCAACTTCGCGACGTTCCTTGACCCGAAGCAAGGCGACGCAGTTCTGCTGGAAGACAGCTTCGGCCACAATGTCCTTTTCGATGCAGGCATCAACGGCACCGGGGTGCTGCGCGACTACCTGCGTGGCCGCGGCATCCACCGGCTGGATGCCGTCGTGGTGACTCATCCTGACAAGGATCACTACGGCGGCCTGCTCGACCTGCCGCGGCGCTTGCGGGTGCTGAGACTGCTCGTGCCGACAACCGAGAGCCAGGACCCGGACTACCAGGGCTTGTTGAGGCGGCTGGCCGCCGGGGGAACCGAAGTGGTAGTAGTCGGCAAAGGAGCACGTCTGACCGGGTCCGGCTTTCAGGTTGACTTCCTCTGGCCGGACGATGCGACCAGAGCTTCGTTTCTTGAGGGTGGAGTCCGGACGAATGACTTGTCGCTGGTTGCGTTGGTGGAACATGGCGGATTCAGGATGCTGCTCACCGGCGACTTCGAGAATCTCGACTACCTCGCCGGCGAAGACCTGCGTGCCGACCTGTTGAAGTCGCCTCACCATGGCAGCGTCAAGGGGAACCCGGAAGCCCTTTACAAGCGGGTGCGGCCGGGCTACGTTCTGGTCATGGGCAGATACCCTACCCCGGCGCGGCTGGAACGGCGGCTGGCGGGCACCGGTGTTGAGTATGTCAACACCCGTGTTGACGGGGCCGTGATGCTGCACTTCGGAGAGGGGAGACCGGTAGTTCGGCGGTTCTTCACGCGGCTGCCGCTTGCGGACGAGTAGCGCAGGCCGGACGAGGCCCGATCAGGACTGCCCCGCCGCACGTGGGACGCGTGCACGACATCGAGGCCGCAGGCCGCAGGTCTTTCTTGACCGCAGTGGTTTTGCGGTAAGAGTTAGGCGATGAGTGTGTCGCGTCTGCGGGTGTTCGTCGGCCTTGGAGCGGGCGTCGTCGTGGTGTCGTTCGCCTCCGTAATCATCCGAGTCACGCCGGCGCCCAGCATTGTCATTGCCGCCGGTCGCCTCGCTGTTGCGGCCCTGGTTCTGACACCGTTCTACTGGGCGCGGTTTCCGGTTCGCCGGGCCGAGCTCAAGGGAATACCCTTCCTGCCCGTGCTGGTTTCCGGCGTCCTGCTCGCCGCCCACTTCGCGCTCTGGATAGAGTCGCTCAAGCGCACCTCGGTTGCGAGTTCGGTGGTTCTCGTGGCCATGAACCCGATATTTGCCGCCGCCCTCTCACCGTTCGTCCTGCGTGAGCGAGTCTCGTGGCGGATTACCTTGGCGGTTGTACTGGGAATAGCCGGTGCGATCGTAATCGCTGGACCGCAGTTAGGGTCAAGTGCCGTGACCTCGGGCAACCTGCTGGCACTGGGCGGTGCCGCTTGCGCGGCCGGTTACCTGATGGCCGGGCGCCGGGTCCGGCCCAGGCTGTCGCTTCTTTCCTACATATACGCCGTCTACGGGGTCGCCGCATTGCTGCTGCTGGTCATGATGCTCGCGAGTGGCCAGTCGTTGTTGGGTCAGCGATGGCAGGCCTACCTGTTTATCGGTCTGCTCGCGCTTGGGCCTCAACTCATCGGACACACCAGTTTTAACTGGGCACTCCGGTATGTTCCCGCACCGACCGTTGCCATGGCCGTGCTCGGGGAGCCGGTCGGCACCACCCTTCTTGCCTGGCTGCTTCTCCGCCAGGCGCCCACGTTCCTTGAGGTAGTCGGCGGCGTCATCATCTGTGGAGGCATCTACCTCGCCGCCAGCGATATCGCAGCCGCACCTGACGCGACTCTGGATGCGGCTACCTAGCCGAAGCTGGAAACCGAATCTGCACTGGAGTTTCCCCAATATCTGGACATCATATCGTCTAACTAGCTGAGATTCTGTCAGCTATGTTGATTCGGTGCTTGCGCGGCGCTGGTTCGTTCGGTACTATCCGGGC
>Ga0163209_1000269_pt1 | contig 21933 bp, 18 predicted proteins | sample Kivu_160m_FD_113538 | JGI IMG/M metagenome (GOLD analysis project Ga0163209, IMG submission 113538) | Freshwater microbial communities from Lake Kivu, Western Province, Rwanda to study Microbial Dark Matter (Phase II) - Kivu_160m | ecosystem: Environmental > Aquatic > Freshwater > Lake ...
ATGTATAGAGGTTTTTTCTAAATCAGGGACCAAGATTAATGTTTAATGTTCTGATTAGCACCGTTTAAATTTTTATTGCGCTTGCGCTTCTTCTTTCTGCCGGTGCCTATATCCTGGTCCAGAGAACTTTCACGCCGGCTGATGGTGTGGTATACCTCAAAGGGTCTCAAGGCAGAAGTCCAAATTTACCGCGATAACTGGGGGGTGCCGCATATTTATGCTGAAAACGAGGACTACCCGCTAGGTACAAAGGTTGCAGTAGGGTTGCATGTAAATTCAAATAGCTTCGGAAGCAACAACTGGGTGGTGGACGGGGCGAAGTCGGTTTTGGGCAAACCGCTGGTGGCCAACAACCCTCATCTGGCGGTGATAATGCCGTCGATATGGTATGGGACCGGGCTGCACGGCGTGGGCTTTGTATGGTGCGGGTCGCTCCTTCTTATTTATCCGTATACTCCACGCTCTTTATAATACTCTTCCAAATATCCTTTAACGTCCTCCCGGGCCAACTCTTGCTTCAGGTAGTAGTCGTATAACCGATACTCGCGATCAGGGCCTTTGAGGGGTTTGAACCAGATCTCGGGCGGTTCGTCGTCCTTGCGGGTGAAGCCGGCGCGGGCATTGAGCAGCCGCCACATATTCCACATGCTGCTGCTTGCCTGCTTGAGGTCTGCGGCGGTGGCATTGATACCGGTGACGGCTGAATAGAGTTCGGCAAGAGTTTGCAGGCTATAGAAGCGGGAGATGTAAAGGCGGTGGCACTGGCCGAGCATGTTGAACAGGCCGAAGAAGTCCTCGGCGTGTTTTGCCAGGCGGCCTAAATTGAAGGAGTCTTCTGTGAAAAGCCGGTCTATGTCACCCGGGGGTACGCCGCATCTCTCGGCCTGCTTCTTCAATTGTTTGATGGGCCAGCCGGGGCTGTAGGAAGGGGCACCCATAGCAGCGCCGACGCCCAGCGTCCGGCCTGGCTGCACCATCATGCCGAGGTGCATGGGCAGGAAGGTGGTAACACGGGGGTCAAAGACTATGAACTGCCCTTTGATTACGTTATGTACATGCTCCTCAACTCCCTTGCCGATCCTGCGTGCGGCACTAATTACCCCGTCGGCGAGTATATCGCCGAAACCCTCCCTCATGGCAGTCATCCTGAGGAGCTTCGAGAGGGTCTCATAGCTGCGATCCAACTCCAACCCACCGGTATCCGACTTGTTGATTATTCCCTGTTCGTAAAGTGTTATCACGAAATCGGCAAGCCCGTGGAAGCTGTAAACACGGTCAATCCCATAACGGTTGGTATCATCATAATATTGAAGTGCCAGGGCGTACCTGTCCGCAGGGCTGCCTTCTCGCACATAACCCAGCCCTTTAGAGGCAGTCATGATCGCCATTTCGGCAAATACGGCTGTGTCATAGAATTTCAATCCGCGATCGGGAAAGTCGATGCGGTCCTTGTCCGACATGGGGCAGGTGGCGCAGGCGATTTTCTTTCTGTTCTGCTTGTGAAGCTCGTATATTTGCGCTTTTATATCTCCCGCCTCGGGGGGATAAGCTATGAGCTCAGATGAATTCCTAGCTACCATACCGGGCGGTATCCAGTCTTTGGTCATGGTCATGGCGCCGCCCTGCAGCATCTCAGCGCGTAAATGATAGCCGTTTATTTTCTCCAGTATCGCGTCCACCAGTTTCTGCAACCTTTTTGGTTCGGCGATTTCTATCGTCCTGCTGCCCACGCAGGCAACGAGGGCCTTGAGGTTCTTGGATCCCATGACTGCAGCCAGGCCGCCCGAGCCGATGGTGCCGCCTTTATCGATGTTGGTAACCGAGATAGCCACTTTTTTCTCGCCTGCAGGGCCGATGGGAATTATGCTGCAGGGCGAATGTTTCTGCCTCAATTCGTCGGTGGTATCGAAGCTGTCCATGCCCCAGAGGTCGACTGCATCGCGCAGGGATATGTTGTCATCCTGGATTTTCAAATAAACCGGTTTGCTCGATTTGCCTGTTATTACTATATGGTCATAACCCGAGGTTTTAAGGTAGTGACTGAAGCTACCGCCGCCGTTGCTGTGGGGGAAAGAGTTATTGAGAGGCGACTTGTAAACGCTCATGGTCTGCGAAGCACCCGGTATGAATGTGCCGTTGAAAGGACCTGTTCCGAGAATTATGGCGTTCTGAGGCGAGAGTGGATCCACCTCAGGAGATATCAGGTCGAAGGCAAGCTTGTTATTAATGCCGGCGCCGCCTATAAATGTTTTGACCAGACCAGCATCTAAAGGCTCTTTGCGGATGCTGCCGTCTGTCAAATTAACGTGAAGTATGTTGCCTGCGTATCCGCCAAAGTCCATATCAGGCTTCCTTTCCTTCTTTCTGACCTGTTAATGCGCCATAAGGACAGTACCTTACGCAGATAAGGCAGGCATCGCATTCCGGCGTAAAGCCGATTGTAAATTCATCAGCCTGGCCAATCGTGCGGTTGATCCTGATGCGTGCTTTTGAAAGGTTAAATCCCCGTTCCAACCTGAAGCTGCAGCGCAGCATGCAGGTAATGCAGCCGGCGCATCTGGACGGATCCGCCGTAATTGAACGGCCTTTTTTATTAACCGTAGGACTGATCATTGATGTGATTCACAATGAAAAATCGGGCCGGCCGAACTCAGAATATATTGCCAGCCGGCCGGCCTCGAAAAGCCCTTAAATTTTAACTCATTTGATCCCGAAAGTTCCGACAAGCTCGCCCATGCCCAGCGCTTCCATGCGGGCCTTCGACGGTTTGCCGGTCTTGCTGTCCCAGCCGCGGATCTCGTAGTACTCCGGTAGCATCTTAGCCATGTTGGGTACGTTGCCCTCCTGGCCGCTGTCGGGTATCGGCCGCATGGCTATCTCGGGTAATTGATCATCCTTAGCCGTTGCGCCCAACTTGCAGGTCATAGACCGTGTGAGTTGGAAGATGCGTTCACCAGCTTTTAATATAGCGTCCTGGTCTATTTCCCATCCGGTAGAAGCGTTGATCATGTCGACGATCAATTGAGTGGACATCATAGCCCAATGGCAGATGCCGAGGGCGTCACAAAGTGCCCGCCAGTTTTGTAAAGTCACCACCGGCTGGGCCTTGTCATCTCCAAAGCGGTCACCCGGATTTAGTCCCAGATCCGGGTTGCCCATGCCATTTTCAACCAGATAATAGTCAGCTTTATTATGGCAGGCTCCCCTGGCTGCAGTTGCATATCCCAGGCCCATACCACTGAATGCGCGTGGATCGTGCATGGGGAATTCCAGGCCCTTGACCTGCATGGCCTCGCCGGGTCGGTTGTACCTGGCGGCCATGCGCTTGGTGCCTTCCTGGAGTATTTTGCCGAAGCCCTTATTCTGGCCTATCTGATGGATAAGCTCGATGGCCGTATTGATGTCTCCCCATTTTAGCTCCAGGCCGCCCGTGTCTTTGCTGGTTATAATGCCCTTTTCGTAAAGGTAAAAAGCGAAGGCGGTGCTGGCGCCGCTGCTAATCGTGTCGAATCCGTAATCGTTCATCAGGACATTCATATGATTAACCGCTCCCATATCGGCTATCATTAACAGGGGTCCCAAGACGACGCACGTTTCATACTCCGGGCCCTCGGTGGGCTTCTCCGTCTTATAGGGGCCATCCTTGATATGCAGCACCTTACGGCAGCCTACGGGGCAGCCGAAGCAGGCGGTATTGCCTACCTGATATTTCTCCGACTGGGACACACCACTGAGGTTGGTTGACTCAGGTATAGCCGCGATAGTGTAATACTTGGATGTTGCGTCCCCATACATTAAGGCGCCATCCACCCAACCGGCGGTACCAGTATCTTTGAATACCTGGGTGATGAAGCCAGTCTTAACCTCTTCCATGGCGGTGCGGGCAACCTCCCTGAACTTCTCCGCATCTTTCATGGGTATCTTGGCCTTGCCGCGGACTGTGATGGCCTTAAGCTTCTTGGAGCCCATGACGCAGCCCATGCCGGTGCGCCCGGCGCAGTGACCATCCTCGGTCATGATATTTGCGAAGAGGACCTGATTCTCGCCGGCCTGGCCGATACAGGCTACGCGCGTGCGCTGATCATCGTATTCCTTGCGGATGGCTGCAATAGTCTGGCTAGTAGTCTTGCCCCACAATCCTGAGGCATCCTTAATCTCGGCCTTGCCATCCTTGATATAAAGGTAAACGGGTTTATCGGATTTGCCTTTAACGATTACGCCGTCGTAACCGGAGAAGCGCAGCTCGGTGCCGAAATAGGCTGCTCCGTTGGCCTCGCCGTAGTAAGTAGTATACGGTGAGCGTGACACTGCTACCCAGCGCGTAAAGCTGGGTCCGCCGGTGCCGGTGAGCAGTCCACTCATAAAGATTAACGGATTATCCGGGCCGAGCGGATCGGTCTTCTCGTCTACCATATCGGCGAGGTAGCGGCAGGCGATACCTCCGGCCCCGATGAAGTCGCGGGCATATTGCTCATTGAGGGGCTCGTCCTTAAGCTCCTTCTTGTTCAGGTCAACTACCAGTATCTTGCCCATGTACCCGTTCATGGTGGCCTCTCCTTAAATAACTTATTTTGTGGACTGGTGTTCAGACACGTCCCTATTTTAATAACTAAAAGTCAACTGATTTGCCATCGTACGCATAGATGAACAGCTTCTCCAGGTCCTCGATCTCGGGTACGCGGGTGACGGTGCTGGTCATGAGCTCGTTCACCGAGCGGTCCAACAGGTCCGGCAGGGATTTCATATAGTCTTCCCGCTTGATTCCAGTTTCTTTTACGGAGAGCGGCTGGCCTACGCTCTTGGCCAGCTTGCGTGTCGCATCGATTAAGGCTTTGCAACACTTCTTATTGTCGTTGTCGTGTGAAATATTGCAGAAACGCGCTATCTCCGCATAGCGACCCACGGTCTCTTCGGAACCGTTGGCTACATATTCCATGGCATAAGGCAGATAGAGGCCAACCGTGCGTCCATGCGGGGTGTGGAAAATTCCGCCTACAGCATGCCCGAGACTGTGGCTGAGGCCGACCATGCCATTGCCGAAGCAGGTGCCGGCCTGGGAAGCGGCATACATCATATACTTGCGCGCTTCGTCATCCTTGCCATCGTCATAAGCCCGCTTGAGAAATTCGAAAACATATTTGATGGCGACCAGTCCCGGGCCGTCCGTAAAAGGCGTACGCCAGGTATCAACATAACCCTCGATGGCGTGGCAGAGGGCGTCCACGCCGGTATCGCCGGTTATCTGGGGCGGCATGCTCATCACCATGCGGGGGTCGAGGATGGCAATATCGGGCATTGTCTCATAAGAGCCAAACGACACCTTGCGCTGTCCCGCCACGTCAGTTAGAACAATTGCCCAGGTGGCCTCGGAGCCAGTGCCGCTGGTGGTGGGTATACACATCAGTTTCGCTGTTGCCCTGAGGTTGTAGAACTCGGAGGGTGCTAAATCCAGGGGACCAATGCCAGCGGCGTAGCAGACCAGCGCGGACTTGGCAGTATCCATGCTGGAACCACCGCCCAGCCCGATGACCCAGTCAGGCTTGAATTCTTTTGCCATTCCGGCGGCCTTTACCACGGTCTCGATGGAGGGGTCAGGTTCAACCCCGTCGAATATCTTGCATTCGATATTGGCCTTTTTAAGTTCGGCAGTAACCAGGTCGGCCAGGCCGAGTTTGATGATATTTTTATCAGTAGCAATGAATGCGCGTTTGCCCAGGATGGTGTTCAGGTATTGAAGGGAATCATCCCCGAAGACGGTAAAGGGAACTCCGAAAAACTGCATGATACCTCCTCCTCAGTTGAAACAGCTGGGTTGTCGTATTCGGTTCTAAATTTCAGGCTATTTTATTCCGGATATTCAGTTTGGACCTTGGTTACGCAGTTGACCAACTCCTGAGCTGCCTTGACGGCGCGCATGATTTTGCCCATATTGCCCTGGAGCTTAAGCTGGCGGGTCACTATCGCCTGTATGGGATCCACTTTCTTCTCGGCTACCTTTCTCCATGTAGGAAGTGCAGCAGACAAAATGAATTCGGGCTTGTACTTTTCCTTATCTTTCTCTGTTACGATTTCCACCTTGCGGCACTTGCCGTGCCAGAGGTCGAGATACATGTATACAGGTGCTTTCACGGCGCCCCCGGCTTCCACGATCATATAGAAATCGCCTTCCCAGGTCGTAGCCGCATCTGCATATGCCTTGCTGCCATTGAGTGCATCCATGAACTTATTCAGCCATTCTGCTGAAGTAAACATTGCCATCGCCAGTACCTCCCTTTCTTAAAATTTTACTTCTCGAGCATTGTATGCAAATTAGCGATATACTGTCAATATGTATTGGATTTACATTGGTACCCTACTATGATAACCTTAATTTTACAATAATCAGGAGGTGAGCTAGTGGAAATATTGGCACGTTACTGGTGGTTAAACCTTATCCGCGGTTTACTGGCACTGGCACTGGGCATATTGATGTTCTCCGTCCCGGCGATATTCACCGTATTACTTCTGGTAATGTTTTTTGGTGCTTATGCCCTGGTGGACGGTATTATTTCCATCGTTGCTTCGCTTGCGCATCCTAAAACTCCCCACAGGTGGTGGCTTTTTGCAGGAGGAATCATAGGTATCCTTGCTGCCATAGTGATATTCGTCTGGCCCGCTATGTCAGCTGTGATCTTGCTGTACTTTATTGCCTTCTGGGCACTTTTCACAGGTATATTCGAGATCATATACGCCGCTGCCCAGTGGAAGACGCTACCGGGGAAAGGTTGGATCCTGACTGGCGGAATATTGTCTATCCTGATAGGTATCATGTTGCTGGCCAACCCGATAGCCGGTGTGCTGGCGCTGATCTGGGCAATCGCTCTCTATCTCGTCCTTTTCGGCATCGTGCTTGTAATATGGGCTTTCATATTACTGGGAAAAGGTAAAAAGCCTGCACAGGTGGCAAGCGCGTAGGAGAAACACTGATTTACGTGTAAAATACGGCTGCGTGGCTAATATGCTCTGCCCGCCCGGCGCGCCGGGCGGGCAGAATGCAGAAGGTCTACCTTAATACAATTAAGATTCCTGTAGCGGATACCGCTTCAGAAAGTCCTGCACCGCAGCATCGACCGTCGCAAAGACCTGGGCCTTGCCGAAATGCTCTGCAAGCCCCGAGCGGCGTGCCATTTCGATTACAGGTTGGTGCACCTCGGCTGCTATCAATTCGATATGTTCTTCTTTGAATTCCTTAATCAGGTTTTCCAGCATTTCGATACTTGTGATATCAAGATCATCGCTCGCTGACATATCCACGACAATAGCTCTGGGGGGCGGTACGCTCTCCCCGACAAGCTCTTTCAGGCGGTTGCAGAAGAGGGATGCATTGGCAAAATACAACGGTGCGGCAAGCCTGAAGATGAGCAATCCGGGTACCGGTTGGTCTTCCGGGTGCCTTTGAATGTCGCTGTAGGCGCCCGGTGCGCCCGGTACCTTGCCCAGTATGGAGACATGTGGCTGGCTGGACCTGTAAATAATGTAAACCAGGGAGAATAATACTGCGATAGCAAGACCGGGAAGGATGTCCAGAATCAGCACACCCAGGAGGGCAATCATTCCCAGCCAGAACTCCATTTTTTGTAACAAGTAAAACCGTTGCATCTGTCGTACCTTCATCAGGTGTATTACCGCGTGGATAATTAATGCCGCCAGTACAGCTTCAGGCAGCGAAGTGAAGAGCGGAGTTAATGCAATGACAGTGATCAGTCCCATAGCCGCGGCGATGAGGAGGGAGATGGCTGATCTGGCACCGGCGCTATCGTTAACCGAAGATTGCGATAGACTGCCACCTGCTGCCAGACCACCCAACAAACCTGATCCAACATTCGCTGCTCCATAGGCGATGAGTTCCTGGTTAGGTTTGATTTCATAGTTGTGTTTAGATGCAAACACATCGGCCGCGCCCAGGCCTTCGCTGAAGATTACCAGTACCATGCCCAAAGCGCTGGGCAGCAGCACCCACAGGTCACGCAACCTGACTTCCGGCAGGCCAAACGATGGTAAGCCTGCAGGTATCGCACCTACAACGTGAACACCAGCCGCAGATAGACTGAAAACAACACTTGCCAGGATACCGAGTACAAGTACAACTAAACCAGCCGGGATGCGGCGGGAAAGCCTGTGCAGCCCAAACAACAGGATCAGCGCTCCCAACCCCACCGCCAGAGTCAGAATATTTGTTTGGCCTAAATGGTTGAAGAGGTACCACAGTTGCTCTAACGTATTGCCATCTCCCCGTGCAAATCCGAATAACTTGGGGAGCTGTTTGACCGCCACGAAGATGGCGAGGCCGAAGATGAATCCTTCCATCACGGGACGGGAGATGAAATTGACAATGAATCCCAGCTTGATTATCCCTGCGAGTATGAAGATGACGCCCACAACCAGAATGAGCCCGCCGGCGAGCGCAAGGTAGGTTCCAGGGTCAGGGGGATTAAGTGCCGTGATAATCGAAGCCAGCATCACAGCCGAAGCAGAGGTGGAAACTACTACGAGCTGCTTGCTTGTCCCGAAGATGGCATATGCGACAAGCGCTGCAAGGATAGTATACAGACCGGCCTGCAAGGGCATGCCGGCCAGTCCGGCATAAGCAATCCCCTCGGGGACTACTACTCCCCAGAGGGTGATACCCGCGATTATGTCCAGGCGCAGCCACTGCTTCCAGTTGTATTTCGGCAGCCACTGCACAATAGGAAGAAACGCCAAATTAAAGCGTGTTGCCTTAGGCATTATTCACCGCATGAAGTAGTTGGGGAATTTATGATACAGCATCTCGAAATGGCCGAGGAACTTCACCAGATCGTCTACAGATCCTTCGACTTTGATCCCGGGATTTTTCAGGGCTTCGGCAACAGGGGTAACACCGGAAAGCAAAGGACCGATCGACGAGCGGGTTCCGATTACAGTGGCAACGGCGTTCCCGGGGAGTCCGCTGCGCACTTCGGCGACGCCGCGGCGGATTTCAAGAGTATAATCCTCGCTGACATCCGTATACTTGAAGCCGACCGCTATGTTCAGTTCAAACGTCTCCTCTGCCTTGAGTCTTACGGGTATACCCTCAACCTGGTTGAGGGCTGGGAAGAGGCTCAGCACGCCCGGCGATATGAGGAAGTTGCCCAGCAATTCATATATAGGATCGGGGTCGAGCGAACCTTCCAGCACCCGCGCGCCCGTGAGATAAAAACCTCTCCAGGTGGCATTGATGGCTGCATATCCGAGAACACGGAAGGCCGCAGCTTTCAGCTTGCGGGCTTCCATATCGGCCTGATCCACGCGGATGAGGTAGGAGGTGAGCTCGGCGGCAAACTGAGGATCGCCCGCGGTAAAAGCCCTATCAGCTTCCGCAAGCACTTTATCACGACCTCCCATTAAGGTAACAAGACGTTTTGCATACTCGATCCTGGGGGTGGGGTCCAGGTAACACGGGTCGCCGTCGAACCAGCCGATGCTTCCGCAGACAATCTGGGGCACCGAGTGCTTGACCGAGCCGTAGAAGGGGCGCAGCCAGGGGCTGAAGTTCTCCAGGTGCGGCGGCAGCTTTACCAGTTTGGCTACCTCGTCCTTGGCATAGCCCTTGTTAGAGAAGCGCAGCGTCTGGTCGTGGGTGAACTGTATGGCATCGCGGTAATACATCAGCACCTGCTGTATATAGTCCTTGCCCGAGATGGGCGTGCCGTGCTGCAGCACCATATGCTGCGCCTCGGCGGCGAACCCCCGCATGGCATCGATGCTGCGGTACCAGGTCATCGGGTTGCGGTAAACCGCCCCGCGCACCGTATAGATGTTGGGATAGCAGTGGTCCTGGATAACCTCTGCCGAGAGCAGCGTCTTAAAGTCCGGCAGATAGATGCAGAGTTCCGAGTGTGCCTCGCTCGGCACGTAGTGCATCTCCATCCTGACGCCCGCCAGTGTAATATCAAGCTTGTCGCTGAAGGTCTGCGTGGGCGGTATGAAGGCATTGGTGCCGGGCCCGAAGCTCGGACCGATGCCGGCATTCATATCCTTCATGTCGTCGCCATCCAGCACCGAGTTGTACATCGATGCAGCGCGGGCGCTCATGATGGGCCCGATGAAACCGCTTTCGTGTATGTACTCCGGCATCAGCGTCTCGTGACCGACGATGGGAACGGCGCCGGAAGCCGCCGTCTGCGCATCGACAAACGCTGCCGTGCCCTGCACGTGGTCCGTATGGTGGTGCGTGTAAATGATGCCGGCCACCGGCTTTGAAGTGATTTTGCGCAGGTCAGTGAGAACATCACGCCCCTGTTCCAGGTCCATGCCGGTATCAACAATGACAACGCCATCCTTGCCCTCGACCATAATGATGTTGGCGAGGTTGTAGCCCACCGCGCAGTATACATTGTCGCCGACTTTATAGATTTTACGTTCAAATAGTTTCGTATGTTCTTTAAGCTCGGGATTGATACTTACGGGGACGTGATGCTCATGTGCTGTAGCCATGGTAGCCTCCTCTTACGTATTTTATACAGGGACTTCAACTGACCTCAGCTGCATTTTCAGAATCATGAAACTGTTTTAAATACGCAGCCAATAAAGTGCGTAATCACCATAGATCGACATTCCACTACCTGTTATGACAGCAGTCAGTCGATGCTGTCCTTGGTGCTTGGCACGCTGCCGGAGATGCGAGGATCCAGGCGTGTTGCCATATCCAGCGCACGCGCCAGCGCCTTGAAGAGCGCCTCGGCCTTGTGGTGATCGTTCTTGCCGCTGAGCGACCAGGCGTGGATATTTATCCTCGCCTCGGAAGCGAAGGACACAAAGAAATGATTGACCAGGTCGGAGTGCATCTCGCTAATGTAAGCTTCTTTGAACGAATCTTCGATTAGGGCCTGGCCCCTGCCGCTGATATCGAGCGCGACCATGGCCAGCGCGTCGTCCATGGGAACGATGGCATGCGCCATCCTGACGATGCCGTGCTTGTCACCGAGTGCCTGATTGAATGCCCTGCCCAGCATTATCGCTACATCTTCCACAACATGATGCTGGTCCATGCCGTTGGCTGATACTTTGAGATCGAAAATGCCGTGCTGCGCAAGCTGGCAGAGCATGTGGTCGAAGAAGCGGATGCCGGTAGTAACCTCAAATTTGCTGCTGCCGTCGATATTGACCTCGACCTTTACCGAGGTCTCCTTGGTGCGCCTGCTGACAGTTGCTTTTCTTTCGGCCATTTTCAACCTCTTTTATAGCTGCGTTCGCGGAAAAGGGTATCACATATCCTTAAGCGCGGCAATGACCCTCACGGTATCCTCGGGCTTGCCCACGCTGATGCGGATGTAATCCTTGAGATCGGGCGTTTCAAAATAGCGGATGAAGATGCCCATCTTCTGAAGTCGCAGGTAAGCATCCCTGGCGCTGCGGTCCAAAACGGCGCACAGTATGAAATTAGCCACCGAAGGATAAGGCTTAAGCCACTTGACCTGCCGCAGCCCCGCGAAAAGCTTTTCCCGTTCCTCGACTATAGCTTTTATCGTGGTACGAAGGTAGTTTACGTCTTTGAGCGACTCGAGGATAGCAACGTGTGCCGCTGCGTTGATGTTATAAGGTTGTTTGATCTTCATAAGGTAAGCTGCGATATTTAGCGGACATATGCCAAATCCCGCCCTGAGTCCGGCCAGTCCGGCCCACTTGCTGCAGGTGCGTAACACGATCAGGTTGGCATATTGAGGCACAAGGTTGATGAGCGAGTTGCCGCTAAACTCGACGTAGGCTTCATCGACAACGACGATCAAATCCATGCCAAGCAGCTCTTTGATCTCAGCCTCGCTTGCCTGGTTGCCCGTGGGGTTATTGGGGGAAGCCACGAAGATGACCTTGGTCTTCTTAGCGACCGCTTTTTTTATAGCTGGCAGATTAAGCGAGAAGCCCTGGCTGCGCGGCACGTTCACGACCCTGCCTCCCGCTATCTCAGTGCAAAAGGGGTACATGCCGAAGGTAGGCGGGCAGTTGATTACTTTGTCACCGGGCTCGATGAAGAGGCGCAGGATGATATCGATGAGGTCGTCGCTGCCGGCCCCGGCAACGATGTATTGAGTGTCAATGTTGATATACTTTGCAAGCGCAATCCTGACCTTACGCTGATCTGGGTCGGGATACCTGTGATAGTGCTGGTACTCAGCCAGAGCCTTCTGCACTTTAGGAGAGCAGCCGTAGGGATTTTCGTTGCCATCGAGCTTGATGGTCTTCTCGCCGGGTACTTCGGCACGCTGGCTCAGCACATCGGCCGGATCGACCGGTGTATAGGCCTTCATGCTCTTAAGGCCACGGCGTATCATGCTCTCAACGTCTTTTTTCGTTAGCATTTTAAGTTTTTTTCCTGTTTCTCAACCTGATCCTGATTGCCTGCGCATGGCCGCTTAGCCCTTCATTCTCCGCTATGGTTATGGCGGGCGGACCCAATTTATCTATGGCATTGTCATTAAAAGCGATGACGCTGCTGATCTTGAGGAAATCCTGAACGATGAGCGGTGAACTGAAACGCGCGCTCCCGCCCGTGGGGAGGGCGTGGCTCGGCCCGGCCGCGTAATCGCCCAATACAACCGGTGAATACTCCCCCGCGCAGATACAACCGGCATTCCTGATCCTGCCTATATATTTTTTAGGCTCCCTGACCATGATGGAAAGGTGCTCCGCTGCGTACAGGTTGGCAAGCTCTATCGCCTCTTCGAGGTTTTTCACTATCACGATTTTACCGTTGGCATTGAGCGCTTTAAGGGCAATAGAGCTACGTTTCAGCTTCGCCAGTTGATTCTTCAACTCCAACTGCACCTTTTCAGCCAGCGCCGCCGATGAGGTGATGAAAATGGAAGAAGTCATGGCGTCGTGCTCGGATTGTGCTATCAGGTCGGCAGCGCAGAAAGCCGGGTTTGCGGAGCCATCAGCTATAACCACTATCTCGCTGGGGCCCTGCAGAGCGTCGATATCCACCGTGCCGTAAACCAGCTTCTTGGCGGTCATTACCCATATATTGCCCGGGCCGCAGATCTTGTCCACGCGGGGAACTGACTTTGTGCCGAATGCCATGGCGGCGATAGCCTGGGCGCCTCCGATTTTGAAAATCCTGTCCACGCCGGCTATATCCGCGGCGGCCAGCGTATTGGGCGGCACTTTTCCTTCTTTGCCGCAGGGCGTGACCATGATTATTTCCTTCACTCCAGCGATACGGGCAGGTATAGCGGTCATAAGGACAGTAGAAGGATAGGCGGCTGTACCTCCCGGCACGTAGATCCCCACTTTTTCCAGTGGCAGCACCTGCTGTCCAAGCCCGTCCTTGAAAAAGCCTTTGCCATATTTCTGCATGCATGTCCTGTGGAATTTCTCGATCCGCTTTGCGGCTAACTTAAGAGCTTTCAATAAGTCGGCATCGACGGTTTTCTTTGCAGCCGTTATCTCCAGCTCTGTCACTTCCAGAAATTTGAGCTTGGCGCCGTCGAAGCGCTCAGTGTATTCGAAGAGGGCTTTATCGCCTTCTTTCTTTACGTTTTCGATGATCTCTTTTACGGATTCTTCGATGAAGCGCCCTTTTGAAGACCCCTTAGAAGACGCGTTGTAGGGCAGCGGCCGCTCGAGCAGTTTTTTCGCCTGTTTGAAATCTCTGATAACCTTCATTTTTGCTCTGCTGCCTCTTTGAATATCCTTACCAGTTTATCTATCTTCGCCCTCTTGCCCGCAGAAGCTAGGTTTCGGCGGTTCCCGATAAGACAGGCCGTGGACTCGAAGAGCGTATCGATTATCTTGAGTCCGTGCCTTGCCAGCGTCTGCCCGGTTTCCGTATTCTCGATGAGCATATCGGCATCTTCCGGCAGGTAGACCTCTGTGGCGCCCCAGGTGGGTATCACCCTGTAGCGGGCGATGTGCCTGTCACGCAGATACTTATCCGCGATATTAACGTACTCCGAAGCTATCCTGAGCGGGGTCATCTTGCCCCTGTTTATAAGCTCCTTAATGCCATCTATAGTGTCATACAGGACGCCCTTGCTGACTACGGCGACCACCATGACCCTGCCGAAGCCGAGGTTGACAAGCTCCATGACTGGGCTAGAAGGGAACTGGTAGAGGTGATCGAGCATCCAGTCCCTGCCTGTGATGGCAAGGTCGAAGTTGCTGTTTGCGACCTGCTGGGGCATATCCTGTGGCCTGATCACTTTGACATTTATGCCGTCAATGCTGCACGACGGCCGGCGCCTCAGGTCGTCCATAGAGTAGCCTTCCATTTTAATCCCGGCTTTTTCCAGGAAAGCGGCCGTATGTACTTGCTGGTGCCCGTCGGCCAGGGCCAGCCAGATATCCCCCTTTGTTGTCCCGGGTGCATAGTTGTTGGCTGGTAAAGAAGCGGGTTTAGCTTCTTTCCCCCCGGGTTTTTCCTTGATCACGTGCGCGCGGCTGAGGCGGGCCAGCATACTGCTAAAATCCCTGGCTTGCAGGCTCTGCTTGTTGGCGATAATACAGGCGCTGCTTGCGCCTATTTTTTTCAAAGGCGTCAAATTAAGGGAGCGCAAGGCGTTTTCGTCGCCGGCGCGGAGGACGGCAAGCTCAGCGTTCTCCGGCGGATAGGCATCGGCAGATCCCCAGAGGGGGAAGATGCGGAATTTTCTCAACCTCATTTTATAAGCTGCGGCCTCCGCCAGCGCCGGGTATTCGGTCACAATACGACAGTCGGCGCCACCCTTGATTCTAACCTCGGCTTCAAGTTCGTTACCAACCGCGCAGGCCAGGAAAATGCCAGCATTATCGTAATCCAGGTCGGCTACTTTATGCACATTGCTGGCAGGATATCTCGCCTGCAGTTCCTGAAGCCAGTCGGAACTGCATATGCCAAAGTCGTAGTTGCCGATGGCTACCTGGACCGGTATGTCCCTCTCATTGAGCATCTTGGCGGTAAGAGACGGAAACGCCTGTGACCTCAGCCGGTAGATGCGGGTTTTTGATGTGTAGTCATCAAATCCCAGGCCGATCACGTCTAAAAATTCGGCGGTCCGGTTGAGCATCTTGCCTTTGGGGAGGGCAAGCCTGATCTTAGCGGCAGCTTTACTTCCCAATTTTATCGAAACCCCCAATGATATTTATTACAGCATCTATGCTCTTTACCTTCCTCTGCAGGCCACTCGATTCGTCCTTGACGGTAAATCTTTCCAGCTTATCTGTCACCATGATGCTCCAGCGGGCAGCGAGCTGGCTGCCGCAAAAATCGAATTCAGCGGTGAGCCCGGCGTTGCGCAGTGCGCTGGCAATTTCAAAAGAAGCGCTTATGGAAGGCGTTGTTTTCTTTCCCACCCGGATGACGACCGTCTTCTCCGCTTTCTGTCTGGACCAGGGCTTGACCTGCGAAGCCAGTTCATCAAGGTAGAAGGCAAAACCGCAGGCGGGTATATCCACCCCGCCGACGAGCTTGACCAGGTTGTCATACCTGCCGCCGCTGCATATTTTGCTCCCTTTTGTGGTGATCTTGAAGCACAGCCCTGTGTAATACTCGAAGCCCCTGACGGAGGTGAAATCGATTATATATTTAACACCCAATGTATCCAGTAGATCCGCCACCCTGACGAAGCTGTCCAGCTCCTTATTCAGGCTGCGCGAAAGCCCGGGCATAGCACCTAAATTCACCAGGAAGCCGCTGGATTTTCCCTTCAGCTTCATCAGCGTGGAGATGATACCCGCGGTTTTCCTGTTGCCGCCGTTCACGCTGGCAAGCGCCTGCCAGTTGCCCTCTAGTATTTCGTCGAGGAGCTTTGCCTTCTCTTCGGAGTCAAGCTGCATCTCTTCAATAAGCGCCTTTAGCACTCCCGCGTGTGAGAGCTTGAGCGCATATTTGGTGACTCCCAGCGTGTTCAGCACCTCGAGCGCAAGGGCGATGATCTCGGCTTCCGAGGTCGCTTCGCAATCTCCAAGCAACTCCACACCGCACTGCCATTTCTCCCGGTTCTCCTTGCCAGTTTCCTCGAAGGCAAAGACGTTGGTCACATAGTAAAGGCGGGCAATTTCATTAGTTGCCATGTTTTCGCTGAACAGCCTGGCGACTGGAATAGTGCCATCCGGCCTGAGGACGACGCGCTCGCCTCCCCAGCCGTCCCAATCGAGGAATGAATAGACGCGCCCAAGCATTGCTGGGGTCAATGTACCCGCTGCCGTGAACAGGTGTATATATTCCAGGGTTGGCGTTTTTATTTCTTTATAGCCCCAGTTGATGCAGGAATTACGGAAGGCGTCTTCAACCTGGCGGAAGCGCTCCATATCTTCCGGCAGCAGGTCGCGTGCACCTTTACACCTTTGATTTTCCATATAATTTATGTCCTCTTTGAAGTCGCATAATTCTACACTAATACTAACACAGCTTCAATTTGGGCGCTGATAAAAAAGCGGGCATCCGTTGGTTGGTGCCCGCTGCAGGATCTTGCCAGTAAAATATTATTTCTTCGAGAAGGCGAGTATGCCCAAAATGATCAGATTGACGATGGGAATGAGTATCAATATAACCCACCAGCCCGGTCTATTACATGCCTGAAATAAATACGATAACCCTTTAGTACTGGTATGCTTTCTCCATGCCGACGTCGCCCTTTTGTAATACAATATAAGGACAATGTTGAAGAAAATCATCCGCATTTCGTACCTCGCGTTGCTATTGATCGGATTAGCTTTATGCGTTTTAGGTGATCCGGTTCATGCCAACGGACGGGATATCCATGTGCTCGAGGTAAAGGGTAATATCGTACCCGTAGTGGCCGACTATATTAGCCGTGGTATAAGCGAGGCCGAGGACCGGGGCAGCGTAGCATGCGTTATTGAGATGGATACGCCCGGCGGCCTTCTAGATTCCACCGAGAAAATAGTAAAGCGCATTATGAATGCTAAAGTCCCCGTGATTGTTTACGTGACTCCGCATGGGGCGTGGGCAGCTTCAGCGGGCACATTTATTACTGTATCGGCTCATCTCTCGGCGATGGCGCCGGCCACCAGCATCGGCGCAGCGCACCCTGTTAGTGTCGGGGAGCAAATGCCGGAAGATGTGCAGAAGAAGGCCACCGAATATTCCGCAGCGTGGATACAGAGCATTGCAGAGAAGCGCGGGCGTGACCCCGCTTTAGTTGAGGCGGCGGTGCGCCAGAGCAAATCCTTCACAGCCTCGCAGGCGGTGCAAGCCAAATTAGTCGATTTCGTGGCGGAGGATCTTGGCAGCCTGATTAAGAAACTTGATGGCACGAAGGTGACGCTGGCCGACGGACGCGAGGTCACCTTACACACGGAGAGCGCCGAAGTGAGCCGGAGTGAGATGACAGGCATAGAGAAGTTCCTGCACATGATAAGCCATCCCAACATCGCTTACATACTTTTAACACTGGCTTCCATCGGGCTGATTACGGAAGTATCCAACCCCGGGCTGATCTTCCCGGGTGTAATTGGCGGCATCTGCCTGTTTCTCGCTTTTTATTCACTCGGCGTGCTAAACGCTTACTGGGCAGGCGTGCTCCTTATTTTGCTTGCTATCGGATTGTTCGTAGCTGAGATTTTTGTGGGCGCCTATGGTATACTGACAACAGGCGGAATAATATCACTTGTAATTGGTTCACTCATCCTTTTCAGCGAAAGCGAAGCTTCCATGCAGGTAGATAAAGCTCTTATCGCAGTTGTAGCCATCTTTTTTGCTGTCGTCCTGGCGCTTCTTGTCTGGGCCACGGTTAGAGGACAGAAGAGGAAGGTAACTACGGGCAGCGAGGGTATGGTGGGACAGGTTGCCCTGGTTAAAGACGTGCTTAATCCCAAAGGCAAAGTGCTCGTGGAAGGAGAACTTTGGGCTGCTGAACTGGACGACGGCACAGCCAAACCGGGCGAAGAAGTAATTATTAAACAGGTGAATAACCTTAAATTGCTGGTAACCAGAAAGAAATGAGGAGGAAATAGTGGCAAATATAATACCCATAATCGTACTGGCGCTTTTCTTTATAATCATCCTGGCGGCATCCATCAGGATAGCCAACGAATATGAACGTGGCGTGATCTTCAGGCTTGGAAGATACGTGGGCATAAGGGGTCCTGGCCTAATCTTCCTGATACCTTTCATCGAGCGCATGGTTAAGGTAGAACTGCGGGTGGTGACCATGGACGTGGCGGCGCAGGAATGCATCACACGGGACACGGTCACAGTCAAGGTGGACGCGGTTGTCTATTTCCGTGTTATGAAGCCGGAATCAGCGATACTCAACGTCGAGCAATATATCAGGGCAACATCGCTGCTATGCCAGACAACGCTGCGTAACGTAGTTGGACAATCGGAACTTGAAGACCTGCTGTCGCACCGGGACAAGGTGAACGAGAAACTACAGGCGCTCATCGACGAGGGGACCGAGCCCTGGGGCATCAAGGTGAGCATGGTGGAGGTCAGGGACATTCAACTGCCGGAGACCATGCAGAGAGCCATGGCAGCGCAGGCAGAGGCTGAACGCGAGAGAAGGGCGAAGATCGTCCATGCCGACGGCGAGGCCCAGGCAGCTGAAAGGCTGGCCGAGGCTGCAAGAATCCTCTCCAGCCATCCTGCAGCTATGCAACTGCGTTACCTTCAGACGCTGGTCACCATCTCTACAGAGAAAACCAATACCATCGTGTTCCCGCTGCCTATGGACCTGATAATGCCGATGTTAAGTAAACTGAGTGGAGAGCAGAAGCAGAAGGGCTGATTATTGCCGGAAACCCCGGAGAGATTTTAAGCCGAAGTAAAGAGGGCGGGTGCTGTAATCCGCCCCTTTATATTAATTTCAATCTTTTAGAAGCGTGACATCGCCAGCCACGATTTCCAGCACGGTGCTATCGTCACGGCGCAATATCAGGTTGCCTTTCTGGTTGACTATCTCAGCTATGCCTTCCTCAATGCTATCACCCAGGTTCACGCGGATACGCCTGCCGATGGTTTCCATGCTGTCAACCCATTCCCGGGTTATGCGGTGTGTGTCGCTGATTTTTACGTAGAGGGATTCCAGTTCAGTGAGAAGTTGAAGCGCCACTTCAGCGACCGGCACCTCCTTTTTCAGGTGGACTGAAATGCTCGTGGCTATCTCCGCGATCTCCGGGAACTTCTCCGTATTGAAATTGACGTTAATTCCTATGCCAACGATGGAATAGCGCAGGTCGCCACCGGCAAGTTCGTTTTCGATGAGAATTCCGCATACTTTCTTGCCTTTAATCAGTACGTCATTAGGCCATTTTATCCGCGCGGGTATTCCCATTGTTGTTATAGTCCGCTGTGCTGCCAGCGACGAGATAGCAGGCAGGTAGCGCATCTCCTTCCTGGCCGGCCTTAAAATGACGGACATGGCGAGGCTGCCTTCAGGCGAGAGCCATGTCCTGCCCAGTCTACCCCTGCCAGCCTTCTGTGTCCCGGCGATAACCACTGTCCCTTCAGGGGCGCCCTTATCGGCCAGTCCCTTAGCGATGTCCATAGTCGAGGGCACACTCTGGAAATAGTGTATCTCATGCCCGAAGGTACAGTTCTTCAGGTTCTTTTTTAAATACGCGGCTATACCTGTTTTGTGGCTCATAGATATAATATAACAGAGGTGTTAAACTATGTATAACCCCTGAGCGGAATGTGCCGGATTCCTGTTCTGCAGGAAAATTTAACAGGAGAGGTCTATGAATACCCCCGATATTGAATATTTGGCCGAGAGAGTGGCTGATCTAGTAGTAGAGTCGAAACGTATCATAGTCTTTACAGGCGCGGGCATTAGCACCGAGTCCGGAATTCCTGATTTCAGGGGCAAGGACGGTATCTGGACCAAGCTTGATCCGGAGGACTTCACCATCCAGAGGTTTCTTGCCAGGCCGGACGTGCGGAAGATGCAATGGAGATTGCTCGCCGACGGCGGCCTGATCAAGGACGTCAAGCCCAACGAAGCTCACTATGCAGTTGCCGGCCTGGAGAAATTAGGCAAACTCGATTGCGTGATAACACAAAATATCGATAACCTGCACCAGGTTGCGGGGAATTCGCCTGAAATAGTGTTCGAATTGCACGGCAATATGCAGTTCGTGCGCTGCATGAGCTGCCATAAAAGATTCCCCATGGAGGAGATCATCGCGCGCCTGGCAATAGAGGAAATGCCGGACTGCGAGCACTGCAAGGGCATACTGAAGCCGGATGCCGTGTTTTTCGGAGAGGCCCTGCCCCAGAGGGTGCTCAGCGAGGCGTCCAAGCGGGCGAGCCAGTGTGATCTTTGCATAGTCATCGGGTCAACACTGGTGGTTTACCCTGCGGCTTATATACCTACGTATGCCAGGGATGCCGGGGCAAAACTGGTGATTATAAATATCGGTGCGACCCCCATGGACTCGCAGGCTGAGGTCCGCATCGACGGCAAAGCCGGCGAGACCATGACTAAGGTTATGAACCATATCAAGAAGAAAATGAGTAAGTGAGTATATTGACAAGCTTTGAATACAATGTTAGATTGTGAGAAACATGATAATTCGGGAGGTGTTAAATTGAAGAACTGGGCTATCCCCATCCTTGTCCTGGTTATGCTGGTTGCGGGATGTGCTAAGCCGGTAAATGTAGCGATACCTCCTTTAGCTTATATAGATTCTGTTTCATCATCCGAGATTTATGTCGGCGATAAAATTAAATTTTCCGGGCACGGGTTTACAACCAATGGCGAGATCGTGGCTTACAACTGGCGTTCCAGCATTAACGGCGATCTTAGCAAGCTGGCTTCCTTTGAAATCAACACTCTTGATGCCGGGGCTCACACAATCTGGTTCAAGGTGCAGAATAATTACGGCTACTGGTCGACGGAAGCGGGCACCAGCGTAAACGTTCTGGCACGTGGTGGTCCCGCCAAGATGCAGATCAAGATCTTCTCCGCATCATCGCCTAGTATCAAGGAAGGTGACTGGTCAACACTCACCTGGGAAGTGACTGGCCTCGGAACTGTTAGGATTGATCCCGACATAGGCAACGTGTCCTCAAGTGGGAGCCGGGCTGTGCGCCCATGGCAGGATACGGTTTACACTCTTTTTGGCACTAACGATATGGGCATGGTTTCCGCGACAACTAAGGTAACCGTCACCGCTCTGCCCACTAATACTTTGATTCTCTATTCAATTGCTGGCGAGGGTGGTACTGTGCGCAAGGACAAGGTAGTATTGGGGGAAGTCCTCGTAGGAGAGAATGAATTACAGGTACAGATGCAGGGTTTTCTCAGCTTTGATATATCCGCTATCCCGCCCGATGCAATAATAAAACGTGTTGATCTGGACCTGACTGCTGTCGTTGTTTACGGTTCGCCCTTCCCCAATCAGGGTTCTCTGAATATCTATAACCAGCAGTACGGGCCTACATTAAAGAGCAACGATTACATGGTGATTGTACCCACAGGTTACCTGTATAGCTGGAATTACACCGTCGCATCCACAAATGTACCGCAGCAACCCTTCTCTAATACCGATTTTGTCAATGCGGTACAAAAGCAGGTAGATGCCAGAAGTAACCGTTTCCAAATCCGGTTACAATTTGAGAAGTATTATTACTATGGCCGCCCGGATTATTCTTATACTCAATCTGCATACAATGTCAGTTATTCCAATTATATTGATATAGGCGCCGGCAACCCCAAGCTGATTATCCGTTATATAATCCCCGATTAAAAAAGACGGGTTTTATTCAAAGATAAACTATCTGAGCCTGGTTTCGTTATCTCTATTAAAATGGCTATTTGAGAAATCCGGAGGAGGTCACTATATGAGGCAACTATTGTTCTCTTTATTTGGGATACTGCTGATTGCTTCGGGCTGTATTTACCTGCCGTCCGCGCCCGGAACGGAAACAGGAACGCCGCCAGTAATCACGACTTTCGATGCCAATCCTGAAACAATTTCAGCTGGCAGCCG
>Ga0163209_1000270_pt1 | contig 21853 bp, 14 predicted proteins | sample Kivu_160m_FD_113538 | JGI IMG/M metagenome (GOLD analysis project Ga0163209, IMG submission 113538) | Freshwater microbial communities from Lake Kivu, Western Province, Rwanda to study Microbial Dark Matter (Phase II) - Kivu_160m | ecosystem: Environmental > Aquatic > Freshwater > Lake ...
CATCCCGGCGTTTCTGATGTTCCTTTTCGTCTTCGCCGCGTTTTTCCTCGCCTGCGCGAGGAAAGCACCGGAAGCCCAGGCTCCCGTGCGTGCGGCGGTCACTCTCCTTCCCGAGGATAAAGTCCGCCTCTCGAACGACCCGCTGAAGACGGAGCTCTTCCGCGACGCCGGCCTCGGCCTGTTCATCCACTGGGGCCCGAATTCGCAGATGGGGACCGAGATCTCCTGGCCGCTCTACAACGCCGACGACGAATACGTCCGGAAGTACTACGCCCTGGCCGACACCTTCAAGCCCGACCGCTTCGACCCGGGGGAGTGGGCCCGGCTGGCCAAGCTCGCCGGCATGGAGTACGTCGTCTTCACGGCAAAGCACCACGACGGCTTCTGCATGTTCGACACGGCCTACAGCGATTTCAAGATCACGGCCAAGCCCTTCGGCAAGGACATCCTGGCCTCGCTGGTCGACGCCTTCCGCAAGGAAGGGCTGCTCGTCGGCATCTATTATTCGCCGGGCGATTTCCGCTACCAGTTCGAGACGGGGCATCGCTTTCCGCACCTCTATGACGCGGACTTCGAGAGCAAGGAGCCCTTTGGACCCCTGAAGAAGAGCTTCGTCGATTACGAGCGGGGCCAGGTCGAAGAGCTCCTGACGCGCTACGGCGATATCTTCATGATCTGGTTCGACGGGAAGTGCGAGCCGCTGAAGAAGCGCGCCTGGCAGGTGAAACAGGACGTCTTCGTCGGACGAGGGGAGATCCCGACCCCCGAGCAGGAGATTCCCGGCCAGGCCTCCGACCACGCCTGGGAGAGCTGCATGACGACGAGCATCCAGTGGTCCTACCAGCCGAATCCCGATATCCGGACGACCCGGGAGATCCTCAGGAATCTCATCTCCATCCGGGCCCGCGGCGGGAACATGCTCCTCAACGTCGGCCCCCGGCCCGACGGCCGGATCGCCGACCCCGATGTCGACCGCCTGCGGGACCTCGGCCTGTGGATGATGCTCTACGGCGAAGCCGTCCGCGGAGTCCGGCCGTGGGTCGTGACCAATGAAGGCGATGTCTGGCTCACGAACCGGCGGGACGACGGGACGGTCTATGCCTTCGTCGACCTTGATTTCGCGCCCAAGCCAGGCGTCAAGGGCCGGGAGGTGACGCTCAAATCGGTCAAATCGACCCCGGAAACGAAGATTTCGCTTCTGAGCCAGGCGGGCGGCCTCGAGTGGAAGGAGGACGCCCAAGGACTGCATATCCAGGTCGACCGGAAGCAGACCATTCAGCTCGTCCGCAAGCCGGGGACAAAGAAAGACGAAAAGGACTCCGCGATCGCGATCGCCTGGGGTCCGGACTGGCCCGTCGCGGTCAAGATCACCGGCGCCCGGCCGGCGGACAATTTCAAGCCGAAGGAGAAATGAGATGGCCCGGAAAAGATTCGGAACGGCGTTCGGATTCGCCATGGGCGTCATCGGCTCAGCCTTCATGCTCGGCCGCATGGCCGCCCAGCCGAAGGTCCAGCGCTACGGGATGGTCATCGGCCTCAAACCCGAGAAGGTCGAATATTACAAGAAGCTCCACGCGGCCTGCTGGCCCGGCGTCCTGAAGAAGATCAAGGAGTGCCACATCCGCAACTATTCGATCTATCTCAAGGAGATCGAAGCGGGGAAGCTCTATCTCTTCTCCTATTTCGAATACACGGGAACGGACTTCCAGGCCGACATGGCGAAAATGGCCGCCGACCCGACCACCCAGCAATGGTGGAAGGAGACCGATCCCTGCCAGGTCCCGATCCCGCTCCACGGGCCGAAAGAGTGGTGGAGCGCGATGGACGAAGTCTTTCATACCGACTGAGGCCGCGGCGGCCGGCGCATGGATCAAAAAACCCTTCTGCATATGGCCTGGCCCGACATCGCCGTCATCGTTGTCTATCTGGTCGGCATCGTCGGGCTGGGACTTGCGGCCTGGGGCAGGCGCAAGCGGCGCCAGAACACCAGCGCCGAGTACTTCCTGGCCGGGACCGCGCTCCGCTGGCCGGTGATCGGGCTGGCTCTCTTCTCGACCAACATCTCGACGACCCATCTCGTCAGCCTGGCCCAGGAAGGCTACGTCAACGGCCTGGCCTACGGCAATTTCGAGTGGATGGCGGCCTTCCTCCTCATCGTCCTGGCCCTCTTTTTCGCCCCGTTCTATATCCGCTCCCGCGTGGCGACGCTGCCCGACTTCCTCGAAAAGCGCTACAGCCGGGCCAGCCGCGATTGGCTGGCCGTCCTGTCCATCGTCTCGGCCGTGTTCATCCACATCGGCTTCACGCTCTACACCGGCGCGGTGGTCCTCAAAGGGATGTTCGGGATCGACATCAACACGAGCATCCTGATCACGGCCCTCCTCACCGGCCTCTATACGATCGTAGGCGGGCTGTTGGCGGTGGTCCTCACCGAGTCCGTCCAGACGGTCGTCCTGATCCTGGGCTCGGCCTGCGTCCTGGGCTTCGGCTTGAGCGCGGCCGGCGGCTGGAGCGGGCTCGCCGCCTCGGTCGAGCCCGTCCGGATGACCATCCTCAGGACCGCGGCGGAGACGCCCTCGCTGCCCTGGTATTCGGTCTTTCTCGGATATCCGATCATCGGGCTCTGGTACTGGTGCGCCGACCAGACGATCGTCCAGCGCGTCCTGGGAGCCAGGGACGAGCGGCAGGCCCGGTTCGGTCCTCTCTTCGCCGGGTTCATCAAGATCCTGCCCGTCTTCCTTTTCGTCCTGCCCGGTGTCGTCGGCTATGCCCTGGTCCGCCAAGGCCGCTTGGCCGCCCCCGAAAGCTCGGCGGACATCTATTCGGTCCTGATCAACGGGCTCCTGCCCGTCGGCATCAAGGGGATCGTGGCCGCGGCGCTGCTGGCCGCCCTGATGAGCACGGTCTCGGGCGCTCTCAATTCGATCGCCACGCTCTTCACCCTCGATATCTACAAGCGTTGGAGGCCGGGAGCGTCCGAGCGCCGGCTGACCTACGTCGGGAGGCTGGCCACCTTCATCGCCATGCTCGCGGCCATCCTCTGGTCGCCGCTCGTCAGCCATTTCCAGAGCATCTTCCAGGGGATCGTGGCCTTCATCTGCTATATCGCGCCGCCCATCACGGCCGTATTCGTGTGGGGTGTGTTCTGGCGGAAGGCGTCCTCGGCCGCGGCCGCGGCGACGCTGTCCATCGGCTCGGGCCTCGGGCTCGTCGTCTTCTTTCTCGACTGGTTCAAGGCGAGCACCGGCTGGAACGTGCCGTCGATGATGGCGACGTTCTACCTATTCCTAGTTTGTTCCGGAATCCTCGTCGCCGTCTCGCTGTGGAAGCCGCACGCTCACACGGCCGAAAGCGAAAAGCTCGTCTGGGGATCTCCGCTCGACGCGGTCCGGGGCCGGCTGTCGTCCGGAACAGCGGATTACCGCCTCGTCGCCGGAATCCTATTCATCGTCATGGCCGCGCTTTATGTCCTGTTCGCCTGAGGAGGAGACGATCACATGTCGCGAATGACGGGCGTCCTCATCTCGGCCCTCCTCGTCTCGATGTCTCCTGTCGCTCTCTCGGCCCAGCCGGCGCCGGCGACGATGAACCTCGCCGGACCTTGGACGTTCCAGGCCGACCCCAGCGATGTCGGGGTCCAAGAAAAATGGTTCTTGATAGAGCTCCGGGATGTCGTCCGTCTTCCCGGCTCGCTGGCCGAGAATGGAAGGGGCGACCCTCCCGGCGTGGGGACGACGTGGACCGGCGGTATCGTCGACAAGTCCTGGTTCACCGCGCCCGAATATGCGAAGTACCGTGCTCCCGGAAACGTCAAAGTCCCGTTCTGGCTTACGGCCGATCACTATTTTGTCGGCCCGGCCTGGTATCAGAAGGCCGTCGACATTCCCGATGCCTGGAAGGGGCGGCGGATCGTCCTGTTCCTGGAGCGCTGCCACTGGGAGACGCGGCTGTGGGTCGACGGACAGGCCGCGGGGATGCGGAACAGCCTGGCCGCGCCGCACGAATACGACCTATCCGCTCTCCTTGCGCCCGGTTCACACCGGCTGACCGTGCGCGTGGACAACCGGATCCTGGACGTCGATGTCGGAGCCAACGCCCACAGCGTTAGCGACCACACCCAGACGAACTGGAACGGGATCGTCGGCCGGATCGAACTCCTCTCCGCGCCGGCGGACAAAGCGCGGATCAGCGCCGTCCGGGTCTTTCCCGACGTTGCGGCGAAGACGGCCAGACTCGCCGTCGACGTGAGCAATTCCTCCGGCCAGGCGTTTTCCGGGACTCTTTCCGTCGAAAGCCGGGGATTCAATGCCGGGAACTCCAACGCCGTTCCGGCCCGGGACTTCGCCGTCCGGATCGCGCCGGGGGAATCGACCCTCGAGGCGGTCTACGACATGGGCCCCGGAGCCCGGCTTTGGGATGAATTCGCGGCGAATCTCTACCGGCTGGAGGTCGTCCTGCGGCAGGATCGCGGGCCGATCCAGGACCGGAGGGCCGTCATATTCGGTTTGCGGGATTTCAAGCCGGCCGGAACGCGCTTTACGGTCAACGGCCGCCCCGTGTTCCTGCGCGGCACGCTCGAATGCTGCATCTTTCCCAAGACCGGCTATCCGCCGACGGACCTAGAGGAATGGATGCGGATCTTCGCCGTCTGCCGGGCGCACGGGCTCAACCACGTCCGCTTCCATTCCTGGTGTCCTCCCGAGGCCGCCTTCGACGCCGCCGACCGGTCCGGGATCTATCTCTACGTCGAGTGCGGCGCCTGGACGAACGTAGGCGACGGCCGGCCTTTCGACAAATGGCTTTACGAGGAAAGCGAACGCATCGTCGGGGCGAACGGCAACCATCCGTCCTTCTGCATGATGTCCTATGGCAACGAGCCCTCCGGGAAAAACCAGGCCCGGTTTCTGGGCGATTTCGTCGCCTATTGGAAGAAGAAAGACCCACGGCGCGCGTATACCAGCGCGGCCGGCTGGCCTCAAGTCCCGGAGAACGATTGGCACAGCTCAGCGGAGCCGCGCATTCAGGCCTGGGGCGGCGGCCTCAGGAGCCTCATCAACGCCGAGCCGCCGCGGACGGACTTCGATTGGGCTTCGATCGTCGCCAAGTCCGACCGCCCTATGGTCAGCCACGAGATCGGCCAGTGGTGCGTCTATCCCAATTTCGAGGAGATCGCCAAGTATACGGGCGTCCTGAAAGCCGGCAATTTCGAGATCTTCAAGGATACCCTGGACGCTAAGGGACTCGGCGGCTTGGCGAAGGATTTCCTGCGGGCTTCCGGAAAGCTCCAGGCGCTCTGCTACAAGGCCGATATCGAAGCCGCGCTGCGGACGCCCGGATTCGCCGGATTCGAGCTCCTCGACCTCCACGATTTTCCGGGGCAAGGAACGGCCCTCGTCGGCGTCCTCGATGCCTTTTGGGAGGAGAAGGGATATATCACCGCCGGCGATTTCCGCCGCTTCTGCGGGCCGACCGTGCCGCTTGCCCGGATGGCCAAGCTGATTTATTCGAATCAGGAGACGTTCGCGGCCGACGTCGAAGTCGCCCATTTCGGGCCGGCGCCCCTGCAGAACGTCCGGGCGGAGTGGGCCATCCTCGACCGGGAGGGCAGGGCCCTGGCAGAGGGCCGTTTTCCCGGCCGGGATATCCCCTGGGGCAATGGCCTCAAGCTGGGGCAGGTGCGCTTCGGCCTGGAACGGCTGAGCCGGGCGCAGAAGTGCGTCCTCAAAGTCAAAGTCGCCCAAGCCGAAAACGACTGGGATTTCTGGGTCTATCCGGCCCAATCCGCCGACGATGTGTCCGGGGAGGTCTTTGTCACCCGCCGGCTGGACGCCGCGGCGCTCGAGCGCCTCGAGAACGGCGGCAAGGTCTTCCTCACGGCCGAACAAGGGACGGTCCGGCCCGAGAAGGGCGGGCGGATCGCCGTCGGGTTCTCGAGCATCTTCTGGAACACGGCCTGGACGGGCAAACAGCCGCCGCACACGCTGGGGATCCTCTGCGACCCGGCCCATCCCGCACTAGCCGATTTTCCGACCGAATTTTACAGCGGCTGGAACTGGTGGGCCGCGATGAGCCGCTCCCAGGCGATCATCCTCGATGAGTTTGGGCCGGCGTTGAAGCCCATTGTCCGGATCATCGACGATTGGTTCACGAACCGCAGCCTGGGCCTTGTCTTCGAGGTCCGGGTCGGCCGCGGGAAGCTCCTTGTCACGGGAATCGATCTTCTCGGCGATGCCGACAAGCGGCCCGAGGCGCGCCAGCTGCTCTACAGCCTAAAAAAGTACATGAGCGGACCGGCGTTCGAACCGAAAACCGAAGTCGAGGCGGCCCACGTCCGCCGGCTGTTCATGGACGCGGATCATGACCTGCCACGACACCTGGGGGATGCCGAAATTTCTGGCCGAGGTCCTGGCTGCGAGCGGAGCCTGACCCTCGAGTCGGCCCTTGAGCTCGACGCCGTACGGAATAAGGGCTGGTTCGCCGATTAAGCCTATTTGCCGATCGGCAGCACGCCGGCCATCTCGCCGATGACGTTGACCAGCTCGGAGCCGCCGGGCACGACGATCTTGGCGTTGTTCGACAGAGCCTTCTCCACCGTTTCCAGCCGTCTCAAGAGCTGAGCGTTCCCGACGAAGTACTGGTTGGCCGCTTCGTTGACCAGCTTGATGGCCTGGGCTTCGCCTTCGGCCTGGAGGATGCGGGCCATGCGGATGCCTTCCGCCTTCTTGATCTCGGCCCGCCGCGCGCCGTCGGCCATGGTTTCCGTGGCCGTGGCGAAATCGATGGCCGCGATCTTCTCGTTCTCCGCTTTGACGACCTTGTTCATGGTCTCCTGGACGTCCTTGGGCGGGTCGATCTCCTTGAGCTCGGTCCGGACGATCTCGATGCCCCAGCTTCCCGTCTCTTCCCGTAGCGTCTTCTGCAGCTCGGAGTTGATCTTGCCCCGCTCGCTGTTGGCCGACTTGAGGGTCAGCGTGCCGATGATATTGCGCAGGGTCGTCCGGGCCAGGTTGACGATCTGCCATTGGTAATTATAGACGCTGTACTGGGAATGCTTGACGCTATTTTCGTCGTCCTTGACCTTGAAATAGACCTGGGCGTCGACCCGGGCATTCAGGTTGTCGTTGGTGATGATCTCCTGCGGCTGGGCGTCGACCATGACTTCCGTGATGTTGATCTGGAACATCCGGTCGATGACGGGGATGATCCAGTTGAAGCCATAGTGGGCGAATCGTCTGTATTTCCCCAGGCGTTCGACCAGCCCGCGGTGCGTGGGCCGGACGATGCGGATCCCGCTCAGAAACAGAATGACCAGCAGAATCCCGACGGCGATGAGGATATTGACGACTAAGTTGCTCATGGGTCCCTCCTTTGATAAAGCAAAAATGTCGTACAGTTATTGTATAGCGAAGGCAAAACGGATTCAATGGCCATATCACTTTATCATCGCGAGCCGGCGGACTTGCCTTGACTTTGCCCGGGGGGCGTTTTATAAATCCCCTGCGTTGAAAAACATCGCCTTCCCTGACGCCGATGGACTCCTGGGGCCGGTTCGGGAGTTGCGACGATGACCTCCAGAGAGCGGATGATGCTAGCTCTCCACCGGGAGAAGCCGGACAGGCTGCCCGTGTCCATTCACCAGTGGCAGGCCTATCATCTCGAGACGTTCATGAACGGGATGAGCGCGCTCGACGCGTTTCAAGCGGTCGGGATGGACGCCCAGATCCAGTATTTCGAAACGATGGCCCAATTCTGGTTGACGGACGCGGACTTCACCAAACTGAACACGCCCTCATGGAAGGACGAGGCGGTCATCGTCAGCGCCGACCCCGACCGGCGAATCGCCCATCACACGATCCACACGCCGGACGGCCGCTTGACCTACAAGACCGAGGGCGACCGCAAGACGACTTGGATCACCGAATACCTCGTCAAGCGGGACGAGGATATCCGGCTCATCGAGAAATACATGCCCGTCCCGCGGCTCGCCCTCGAACCGCTGGCCAAGGCCTATGACGAGGTCGGGGACAGGGGCATCCTGCGCGGCTTCGTCTGGGGCGACCAGGCGGGCTGCTGGCAGCACGCCGCCTGCCTCACCGACATCAACGCCCTCATCCTGGCCGCCGTCGACCGGCCGGCCTGGGTCCACGAGTTTCTCCGCATCCTGCTCGAAAAGAAAATGCGCTTCATCGAGTCGATGAAGGGGGCCAAGTTCGACCTCGTCGAGACGGGCGGAGGGTCGGCCTCCTCGACCCTCATCTCGCCCAAGCTGCACAAGGAATTCTGCCTGCCCTACGACCGGGTCATGCACGACGCTCTCCACGACCTGGGCTTTCTGGTTACATATCACACCTGCGGCGGGACCTTCGGGATCGAGGAGATGATCGTCGCGAACGGCGCCGACGTTTCCGAGACGCTCGCTCCGCGGAGCATAGGCGGCAACCAGGAGCCCTGGGATTTCAAGCGGAAGGTCGGCTGCCAGCTGGCCCTCATCGGCGGCATTGACCAGTTCAACACGTTGACGCGAGGGTCGCGGGACGACATCCGGGCGGCCGTCGTCCGGCTGTTCGAGACGGTCGGCCGCGACGGCGGATACATCTGCGCCGCCTCGGACCATTTTTTCGAGACGCCTGTCGAAAACCTCGAGACTATGGCGGCGGCCGCTAAAGAATGCGTGTATTGAAAAGAGACGGGACACCAGGAGCGGCCGCAGGAATCTTGACGATGGAGGACGATCGATGAAAAAACGAAGCCTATCGTTTGGAGCGACAGCGGCTTTTCTGGGCATTTTGCTCGCGTTGTCGATACCGGCCTGGGCCCAGGGCGAGTCCGCCCTGATCCTGACGCCGAAGCCCGGCCCCGAGCCCCGGATCAACGGGACGAAGGTCTTCGGCGTGCGGCCGGGATCGCCGTTCCTGTTCACCGTCCCGGCGACGGGCGAGCGGCCGATGACTTTCTCGGCCGACGGATTGCCGGCCGGCCTCGCGATCGACCCGGCGACGGGCCGGGTCAGCGGCGCGATCAAAGACAGGGGAGAATACGCGGTCATATTGAGAGCGGAGAACGCCCGAGGCAAGGCCGAGCGCGCGTTCAAGATCGTCTGCGGCGAGGTGCTCGCCCTCACGCCGCACATGGGCTGGAACAGCTGGTACGTCTGGGAGAACCACGTCACCGACGCTATCATGCGCGCGGCGGCGGAGGCCATGGTCACAAGCGGCATGATCGACCACGGCTACATGTACGTCAACATCGACGACTGCTGGTCGGTCAAGCCGGGGGCGGCGGACCCGACCCTTCAGGGCGCGGAGCGCGACGCCAAGGGCCGGGTCAACTCCAACCCGCGCTTCCCCGACATGAAGGCCATGACCGATTTCATCCACGGCCTCGGCCTCAAGGCCGGCATCTATACTTCGCCCGGGCCGAAGACGTGCGCCGACCATGTCGCCGCCTGGGGCCGCGAGCGGGAGGACGTCGAGCGCTTCGTCGAATGGGGCTTCGATTTCCTGAAATACGATTGGTGCTCGTATTCCGAGAAAGCCAAGGACAAGAGCCGGGCCGAATACCAGAAGCCCTACCGCCTGATCAGCGGGATCCTGAAGAAGCAGCCACGCGACATCATCCTCAATCTCTGCCAGTACGGGATGGACAAGGTCTGGGAGTGGGGGAGGGAGGTCGGCGGCAACAGCTGGCGGACGGCCGGCGACCTGGGCGGCTCGTTCGAGAAGATCGGGATCGCCCTCTTCCGCGACGGCTTCGACGTCTATGCCGCGAACGAGCTCCACAAGTACGGCGGGCCGGGCGCCTGGAACGACCCCGACTATCTCCTGCTCGGTTACCTGAGCAACTGGAAGGGGCAGACCGTCCCGACGCCGCTCACGCCCAACGAACAATACACCCACGTTTCGCTCTGGAGCCTGGTCGCCGCGCCTCTCATCTTCAGCGGCGACATCACCCGGCTCGACGATTTCACCCTCGGCCTTCTGACCAACGACGAGGTGATCGATGTAGACCAGGATCCCCTGGGCAAGCCGGGGCGGCGGCTGATGAAGGCGGGCGATCTCGAGGTCTGGGCCCGCGAGCTCGAAGACGGCTCACTCGCAGTAGGACTGTTCAACCGCGGCGAGAACCTGTCCGTGGTCACGGCCTCGTGGGCCGACCTCGGGATCCAGGGAAAGCATAGGGTGCGCGACCTGTGGCGGCAAAAGGACGTCGGCGAGTTCGACGGGGCATTCGAGGCCGTCGTCGCCCGCCACGGCGTCGTCCTCGTCCGGATGCAGCCGGTCCGCTAGCGCAGCGGCTTGGACTCGGAGTGTCTAGTAGTGGAACATGGCTTGGAGGAAATCGATCCTTTTGTCCCTGACGAAATAGACGATCCGGTGCTCGAGCGTCAGGCGCCGCGACCAGGTGTTGGGCGAGACGTGCTTGAGGGGCTCGGGCTTGCCGATCCCCTTGAAAGGATCCTGAAGGACAGCCAGGACGAGATCGATGAGGCGAAGGGCTATCTTTGGATCGATCCTGATCCAGGCTCCGATGTCTTCAATGAACCGATAATTGAAGAAGGCCTCACGTTTTTTTTGAATCAAGTCCGACCTCGCGCCGAAGCTCGTCGACGGTCATCTTCCTGCCTTTGCCAGCCAAGGCGTCGTTGAGCGCCCCGTAGAGCCGTAGAGCGTTCCTCGGAGAGCGCAGGAGATGGTAGGATTCCATGATGCTGTCGTATTCGCGCTCGGGGATCATGACGACGCCTTCGCGGCCCCGCCGCTTGATGATGACCGGCTGTTGGTCCTTCGTCACGCGCTCCAGCAGCTCGGCGAGATGCGCCCGGGCTTGGGTGTAGTTGGTCGTGAGGGCCATGGGTCTTTCCTTTCCGTACAGAATTACTGTACGTGAAGGAACGACCGTTGTCAAGGCCGCGCTTTCTCGGGCCATTGGGCTTAAATCTCCTTCCATTGAGAAAGACGCGAGAAATTTGAATCCTTCTCATATTTGCTTTAAATCCGCGAATTTGTTATCTAGAAAACAATACGCCGAGGGTGAAGAGAGAGGAAGATTGCCCTATTTGAGCTAAAATGAATGGGGACATGCTCCAAATTCACGCTAAAATAGATGGGGACATGTACCGAATTTTCACAATGAACCTTATTCGTGTATCTAATTCCATAAGACAGTTGGTCGCGGAAAAAATGGGCTTATATAATTCGGTACGTGTCCCCGATTTCGAACGACGCGAGATGCCCGACTATAATAATTCGGTGCGTGTCCCCGATTTAGCGAGGTGAACGATGAGTAGAATCCCGAAGTCCTTTTTCGCCATTTTCGCCCTGGCCATGATGCCGGCATCCTTTGCGGCGGCCGCGGACTGGCCGTTCCTCAACCATTACGGCCAGACGCATGTCGCCCAGATCGCCCTGCCGGTCGGCGGGATCGGCACCGGGACCGTTTCGCTCGGAGGCCGGGGCGACCTGCGCGATTGGGAGATCGTGAACCGTCCGGCCAAGGGCTTCGCTCCCGGCGCGCCGTTCTTCGCCGTTTGGGTCAAATCCCCTTCAGGGAAATCGTTCACCCGCGTCCTGACCGGCCCCGTCGAGCTCGCACAGTACGGCGGCGCTTCCGGAGCCCAGGGGGCGGCCAATCCCGGCCTCCCGACGTTCCGCGCCTGCAGCTTCGATGCGAGCTATCCTTTCGGCCAGGTCAATCTGTCCGACCCGGCGCTTCCCGTCAGCGTCAAGGTCAAAGCCTTCAATCCGCTCGTCCCGACCGACCCCGAAGACAGCGGCATTCCGATCGCCGTCCTGATCTACGAGGTGAAAAACCTGACCGACCAGGAGCTCCAGGTGTCGGTCTGCGGGACGCTGCAGAACTTCATCGGCAACGACGGCGCGAAATCTCTGGCCTCGGCCAACCACAATGAGTTTCGCACGGGGCGCGCCGTCCAGGGGATTTTCATGTCCTCCGAGGGCGTGGCGAGGGATGCCGAACAATGGGGGACGATCGCTTTAACGATGCCCCAGCCTGGCGACGCCACGTATCGGACGGCCTGGAATCCGAAGGGCTGGGGCACGGCCCTTCTCGATTTCTGGGACGACTTGAGCGACGATGGCCGGTTGAAGAACTGGCCGTCCGGGGACAACCAGCCCCGCGCTTCGCTCGCCGCCTACGACCGGATCCCGGCGCGCGGCACCCGCGCCTTCCCCTTCTATCTGACATGGCATTTTCCGAACCGTTTCGCCTGGTCCGCGAAAAGGGTGGGGAATTACTATACGACGCGCTACGTCGACGCCTGGGACGTGGCCGAAAAGACGCTGCCGCGCCTGCCGCAGCTCGAAGCCGATACCGTCGCCTTCGTGACCGCCTTCCTGGACAGCGACCTGCCCGACGTGGTTAAGGAAGCCGCCCTCTTCAACCTGTCCACGCTCCGCACCCAGACGTGCTTCAGGACCGGGGACGGCCGCTTCTTCGCCTGGGAGGGCTGCGGCGACAAGGACGGCTGCTGCTGGGGGTCCTGCACCCACGTCTGGAACTACGAGCAGGCGATCGCCTTTCTCTACGGCCCCATCGCCAAGATGCTCCGCGAGGTCGAATTCGCCCAGGAGACCGACGATACCGGATTGATGAGCTTCCGGGCGAAGCTGCCGCTCTACGACCAGCCCTGGGGCAAGGCCGCGGCCGACGGCCAGATGGGCTGCATCCTGAAGATGTACCGCGACTGGCAGCTCTCGGGCGACCAGGAGATGCTGCGGACATTCTGGCCGAAAGTGAAAAAGGCGGTCGAATTCTGTTGGATCCCGGGGGGTTGGGACGCCGACAAGGACGGCGTCATGGAGGGCTGCCAGCACAATACCATGGACGTCGAGTATTACGGCCCGAATCCGCAGATGGGTTTCTGGTACTTGGGCGCCCTCCGGGCGGCCGAGCGGATGGCCGCCGCCATGGGCGACAAGGAGTTCGCCAAGACCTGCCGCGCCCTCTTCGAAAACGGCAGCCGCTGGATCGACGCGAATCTCTTCAACGGCCGCTATTACATCCACAAGATCGTTCCGCCCATGGACCAGGCGAAGATCGCGCCGAGCCTGCTCGTCGGCATGGGATCGACCGATTTCGCCAACCCCGACTACCAGCTCGGGAACGGCTGCCTCGTCGACCAGCTCGTCGGGCAATTCATGGCCCACGTCTGCGGCCTCGGCTACCTGGCCAAGCCGGCCAACGTCCGAACGACCCTGCGGAGCATCATGAAATACAACCACCGCGATTCGCTCCGCGACCATTTCAACTGCATGCGCTCGTTCGCCCTGGGGGACGAAGCGGCCCTATTAATGGCCGATTACCCCGACGGCCGGCCCGACAATCCGTTTCCCTATTTCACCGAGGTCATGACCGGATTCGAGTACACGGCGGCGATCGGGATGCTCTACGAAGGGCAGGTCGAGGAGGGGCTGAGATGCATCGCCGACATCCGCAACCGCTACAACGGGCTCAAGCGCAGCCCCTATGACGAGGCCGAGTGCGGCCATCACTACGGCCGGGCGATGATCAGCTGGGCCGGCGTCCTGGCTCTCACGGGATTTCATTATTCCGCCGTCGACCAGACGCTGGCGTTTGCGGCCAAGGACGGCCGTTTCTTCTGGTCGAACGGCTATGCCTACGGGCTTATCGAACAGAAGAGGGGGGCGGGAAAAATTTCGGTCAAGCTGTCGGCGCTCAAAGGGGAAGCGGCCTTCAAGATGTTCGCTCTCGAAGGGGCGGGACAGAAGGCCTTCCCGGCGGCTCAGGTCGTGAAGCCGGGCCGGCCTCTTTCCTTCGACGTCGCCCTTAAATAGAATGGGGACATGTACCGAATTCTCGCAATGAAACTTGTTCGTATGATTAATTCCATAAGACTGCCGGGCGCAGTAAAAATGGTTTTTTGTAATTCGGTACGTGTCCCCGATTTAAACAGACGCGGGAAGCCCACTTATTGTAATTTGGTGCGTGTCCCCGATTTCGAGGTAATTATATGAAGCGAACAACGCGCCGCGAGTTCCTCAGGACGGCGGGCATTCTGGGCGCCGGCGCTTGGCCCGCCCTGGCCCTCGCCGGGAACCGCCGGTTTATCGGGATTCAGGACTCCGCCCCGAAGGCCGACCGCCGGCCGAACATCATCTTGATCGTGGGCGACGACCTCGGCCATTCCGAGCTGGGCTGCTATGGGCAGACGAAAATCCGGACGCCGCATATCGACGCCCTCGCGAAGGAAGGGGTCCGGTTCACGCAGGCCTATTCGGGCAGTCCGGTCTGCGCTCCCTCGCGCTGCGTCCTGATGACGGGAAGGCATTCGGGCCACGCCTTCATTCGCGACAACCGTGAAGTCCAGCCCGAGGGCCAGCTGGCGGTCCCCGGCGATACGGTCATGCTGCCGGAACTGCTCAAGGCGGCGGGATATGCGACCGGATGCGTCGGCAAGTGGGGCCTGGGGCCCCCGGCGTCGGAAGGAGCTCCGAACAAGCAGGGCTTCGACCACTTCTTCGGATACAACTGCCAGCGCCATGCCCACAATCATTACCCTACGTATCTGTGGCGCAACGACAAGAAGGTCGCGATCAAGGGCAACCGGGGCGGGGCGACGGGCAAACAATACGCTCCCGACCTGTTCGAAACCGAAGCCCTGGAGTTCATTCACGCGAACCGAGCCCGCCCGTTCTTCCTTTTCTTCGCCACGACCGTGCCGCACCTCGCCCTGCAGGTCCCGGACGATTCGCTGGAAGAATACAAAGGGCTGTGGAAAGACCCCCCTTACGACGGCCAGAACAGCTATCTGCCCCAGAAATACCCGCGCGCCGCGTATGCGGCCATGGTCACGAGGATGGACCGGAGCGTCGGCCGGATGCTGGCCTTGATCAAGCGGCTCCGCTTGGACAACGACACCCTGGTCCTCGTTACGAGCGACAACGGGTCGACGTTCAACGTCGGAGGGTACGACGCGGCGTTCTTCGGCGGAACGGGGCCTTTCCGGAGCGCGAAGGGCAGCATCTATGAGGGCGGGATCCGCATCCCGCTCATCGCCCGTTGGCCGGGCCGGGTCAAGCCCGGCGCGACGAGCGAGGAGGTCGTCGCGTTCCAGGATCTCCTGCCGACCGCCCTCGACGCGGCCGGCGCCCGGGACGCCGTCCCCGCCGAAACCGATGGCATCAGCTTTCTGCCGACGCTCTTGGAGGGGGCCGCGCCCCAGCGGCATCCGCATCTCTACATGGAATTCGCGGGATCCGGCGGCCAGGTCATGGCCCGTCTCGGGAATTGGAAGGGAGTGCGGAAGGATCTGTTGAAGAATCCCGGCGCGCCGATCGAGCTCTATGACCTCGCCGCGGACGTCGGGGAGAAGGCCAACGTTGCCGCAAAACACGCGGACATCGTCAAACAGATCGCCGAGATCATGAAGGCCGAGCACAAGCCGTCCAAGGAGTTCCCCATCCCCGCGCTGGATAAATAAAGGGGGACGACGCATCCTGTCCCGAATTAGATTTTCTGTCATTTCGCTCGATCACTCCAATCGCTTTGAAATCAACGAGAATTTGAGATGACTGTCGTTGATATTATCGAGGTTTTCTTATTAGGGACAGGATGCGTCGTCCCCCTTTATTCGGGGCGGGCTTTGTGCTATGGATAGTCCGACGAAAACATGATGCGTGCCCGCCTGTGCCTTCCGCTTTTCCTCGCCGCCCTCGCCTTCTTCGCCGCTTTTCCCGCCTGCGAGCGCGGGAGGGAGGCGAAGCCGCCGGCGCATAAGAAGCTCACCCTGGCCGTCATCCCCATGGGCACGACCCACGAGTTCTGGAAGGCCATCCACGCCGGCGCCCTCACCGCGGCCCGCGAGCTGGGCGTCGATATCATCTGGAAAGGGGCGCTCAAGGAGGACGACCGGAACGAGCAGATCCAGATCGTCGAGACCCTGGCCAACGCAGGCGTCGACGCTCTCGTCCTGACCCCCATGGACGACCGGGCTTTGGTCGCGCCCGTAGTCGAGGCGAAGCGGATGGGCATCCCGACCGTCATCTTCAATTCCGCCCTGCAGGGCGACCATCATGTCGCCTACATCTCGACCGACAACTACAAGGGGGGGGTCGTCGCGGCCGAATACGTCGGCTCGCTCCTCGCCGGCAAGGGAAACGTCATCCTCATCCGGGTCCTGGCCAGCGTCGAGGGCAGCACCAAGCGCGAGGAGGGTTTTCTCCAGACGCTCCGGTCGAAGTTCCCCGCCATCCGCATCCTTTCCGACAACCAATACGCGGGCGTGACGACGGAGACCGCCTACCAGACGAGCGAGAACCTGCTCAACCGCTACGCCGACGTCCAGGCCATCTTCACCCCGAACGAATCGTCCACGTTCGGCTGTCTGCGGGCTCTCGAAGACCACGGGCTGGCCGGCAAAGTCATCCATATCGGTTTTGACTCGTCGAAAAAGCTGATCGAGGCGCTCGAGGCGCGGAAGATCCGCGGGCTCGTCCTCCAAGACCCGGTGGGCATGGGCTACCAGAGCGTCAAGACGGCGGTCGCGTATCTCAGGAAACTGCCGTACGAAACATTCGTCGACACGGGCGTCTTCCTCGCCACGCCGGACACCATGAACGAGCCGCTGATGAAGAAGCTCCTCGCCCCCGACCTCTCGGTTCTCGATCGATAAACGAAGGAGGTCCGCATGACCAGGGCTGTCGTCATTCTCGGCCTCGCCATTTCGCTATTGGGAGTATCGTTCACCATGGACAACAATGCGTCGCAAAAGGCCCCGGGCTCGGCCGCCTATTTCGACGGAGGCGGCCGCCTCCGGATCATCTCCTCCAGCCACCAGGATATCGCCTGGATGGACAGCCCCGAGAAGTGCATGATCTATCGCGACGAAAACTGCATCACGCCCGCCCTGGAGATGATGGCCAAGAATCCCGAGTATTGCTTCGTCATGGAGAACATGCTGAACTTGATGGAATACCTGGAGCGGCACCCGGAGCGCAAATCCGACATCCTCCGCTATACGAAGGAAGGCAGGATGGAGTGGGGGGCCACGTTCAACCAGCCGTACGAATCGCTCCTCTCCGGAGAAGAGCTCATCCGCCAAGCTTATTTCGGACGCCGCTGGATCAAGAAGAACCTTCCCGGCTGCGACGCCCTCGTCTATTTCAATCCGGACGTGCCCGGCCGCTCCCTCCAGATGCAGCAGATCCTGAGCAAGTCCGGCATTCCCTATATGGTCATCAGCCGCTACCACGAGGGCATCTACCGCTGGGCGAGCCCCGACGGCTCGTCGGTCGTGGCCTATTCACCCGGCCATTACTCGAATTCGTCGGCCCTGCTCAACGCCAAGCCGGCCGAGGCGGTTCCGGCCATCGAGGGCAAGCTGGCCGAAATCGCGCCCTACTATCAAAAGAGGGACATCCCGCCCGAATTCCCGCTCCTGAACTCGGTTGATTTCTCCAAGCCGACGGATTTCGGCCCGTTGATCGCGCTCTGGAACGGCCGATCGAAATCGACGGCACTCGGTCCCGGCCCGCAGATGGGATATTCCTCGGCCGCCGCTTTCTTCAGGGCGCTCGACCGGAACCGGCCCGCCTTCGACCTTGTCGCGGGTGAGCGGCCCGGGCTCTGGCTCTATATTCACGGACCGACCCATCATTGGGCCGTCTCGGCCCACCGCGAGGCCGGCTATCTCCTTCCGGCGGCGGAGATATTCAATACGGTCCGCGCTCTGATGGAGGGCCATTTCAAGAGCTATCCGGCGAAGTCCATGGAGGAGGCGTGGCTTGCGGCGATCTATCCCGACCATGGCTGGGGAGGGAAGGAGGGCCAGGTCACCGACCGGCTCTTCCGCAAGAAATACGAGTTTGCCCGGGATAAAGGCAAGGAGATGCTGACGTCGGCCCTCCGGGCGATCAGCCCTGCGGTCAAAACGAATCCGGCGAAGGGAGAGCCGGTCCTCGTCTTCAATTCGCTGTCCTGGGCCCGCACGTCTCCGGTCGAGATGACGATCAAGCCGCCGATGGGGCCGTTCGCCGTTCTGGACGCGGCCGGCAAGGTCTGTCCCATCCAATTCCTGCCTCCGGCACCGGAGCAGGCCGACGATATGATCCGCTTTGAATTCCTGGCCGAAAACATCCCGGCCCTGGGATATGCGGCTTTTTACGTAAGCGAAGCGGCCGCCGCGACGGAGCCGGTTAGGCCGCAGGCCGTCTCCCAGGCGGCGCCTCATGCCGCGCCGCAGGTCGAGCCGTCCTACGTCCAGCCTTATTCGAACGTCAAAGAAAACGCGTTCTATAGGATCGAGCTCGCCCCGGGCGGCGTGAAGAGCATCTACGACAAGGAGCTCAAGGCCGAGCTCCTGAACACGGGGAAATTCCTGGGCTTCGAAGTCTTCACCATGCGGTCGGTCGGAAACGGCGCCGGCGAATTCGGCCGCGTCCAGCAGCCGACCATGGAGGGATTCGACAAGCTGAGCGCGCACAAGCCGGCCTGGATCTACGAAGCGCGGGAGTCCGGCGCCGTCAAATCCGTCTACAGCCTCACCCAGCCGATGGCCGACTGCACGGTCCGGCAAAAGATCATTTTCTACCATGCGATCAAGCGCATCGACTGCGAGATATCGCTCCTCGGTTGGGACGGCTCGCCCTACCGCGAGTACAGGATGGCCGTTCCCGTCGCCGCGCCGCGGGGAAAAGTCGCGTACGACGTCCCGCTGGGCGTCGTCGAGGTCGGGACGAGCGAAGCGGCCGGCACGGGCGGCAAAGCGTACGGCAGCGTCATATACGACGAGCCCATGTCCAAGATCCGGCCGCGCGAGGTCCAGAATTTCCTGAGCGTGAGCGACGCCCGTTTCGGGGTGACGCTGGCGACGAGCGTCGCCGTCAACGATTACCAGGACCCGACCGCCGCGCCGGTCGATTATCCGGTCCTCCAGGCGGTCCTCCTGGCGTCGCGCCGCAGCTGCCACGGCGAGGGGAACTGGTATCTCCAGGAAGGCGACCATCACTACCGCTTCACGGTCGTTTCCCACGCGCCCGGCTGGCGGAACGGCTATCGTTCCGGCATCGGGGCCAACGTGCCGGCGTTTGTCATCCAGGGCGCCGAGCCGGCCGCCGGCGCCTCATGGCCGGAAACGAAGAGCTTTTTTGCCGCCTCCGCCCCGAATGTCCTTTTCAGTACGATTAAGAAGGCCGAAGACGACGAGAGCGTCGTCGTCCGCTGCTACGACATGGAAGGCCGGGATAGCGACCTCAAGCTCGAGTTTTTCGTCCCGATCGAGAAGGCGGAAACGGTCAACATGATCGAGGAGGAAGGGAAGGGGATTCAATCGCGGCCGGACGGACTCAGCCTGAAGGTCGGTCACCACGCCATCGAGACGGTCAAGGTCGTTCCGGCGCGGCGCAAGTAGGCGCGATCAGCTTTTGAGGTCCTTGACCGCCCGGCGCAGGACGCCGGCAAACAGCATCGCGTCCGTTCCGAGGCAGATCAAAGAATACCCATCGGCTAAGGCTTTCTTGGCCGCCGCGGCGTCGGGCGCGAAGATGCCGATGGGCAGTCCGCTCCTGAGGCACGTTTCTCGGACGCGCCGGATCGCCTCCTCGACGTCGCTGTCCGAAATACGGCCCGGCTTGCCCATGCTGGCCGAAAGGTCGAACGGTCCGATGAAAATGGCGTCGACCCCCGGCACGGAAGCGATCGCTTCGATATCGCGGACGCCCTCGATGTGTTCGATTTGGGCGACAAAAACGGTCGAGTCGTTGTCGTCATCGACCGACCGCCTCACCTCATGCCCGTAACCCTGGGCCCTGGCGACGCCGATGCTCCGGATCCCCTGGGGCGGGTACTTCGCCGAACGGACCGCTTTTTGGGTGTCTTCGACGTCGTCACAGTGGGGCATGATGAGGCCGGCCGCGCCCGTGTCCAGGGCTTTGCTGATCCAAACCCGGTAGTTGTCCGGGACGCGGACGATACAGGCGCATCTATCGCCGGCGGTCTGGACGACCTGCTGGAGGCTGCGCGGGTCGTGGTGGCCATGCTCCCAATCGAGGAAGAGCCAGTCGAAACCGGCGTCCGCGGCGATATCGGCCGTTTCGGGGAAGGGCCAGGAAATGAGCGTGCCGAGGAGCGGCTTGCGGGCCTTGAGACGCGCTTTGAAGTTCGTGTTCATGGATTCGTTCCTCGTTGTTTGGCTGCGCCGAATTGTGAACGGATTATGCGCCGATGTCAACCGGCCTCCTTTTGTTATTGCGAGGCCCCGCAAAGCCGGCCGCGGCAATCCGACTCTGTCGTCACGAGGAGCGCAGCGACGTGGTGATCTCCACAATAAGATTCTTTTTTTGGAGATCGCCACGCCCCTCATCGCTTCGCGATCGGGGCTCGCGATGACAAGCTTAGAGAAGGGGAGGGCTTGGCGGGACACGTACCGAATCCTGAGATTCGGTACATGTCCCTTTCGGGCCCGCGGCAGGACCCGCGCCGGGGGCTGTTTTTGACTTCACCCGGACCCTATGCTATAAGCCCATTCGAGAGAAAATCCCTATGGCCGACATCGCCAAGGGCGTCCGGTCCTTCACCATCGGCACGGCCATCAGCCGCGTGCTGGGCCTCGTCCGTCAGATCGTCTTCGCGTCTTTATTCGGAGCGGGGACTTCGACCGATGCCTTCAACGCCGCCTTCCGCATCCCTAACCTGCTCCGGGACCTGTTCGCCGAGAGCGCCCTCTCAGCCGCTTTTGTCCCGGTCCTGACCGAGCAGAAGAAGAAAGGCCGCGAGGCCGAGAACCTTTTTGCCTCCAATATCTTCAATACGCTCTTCGTCGTTGTCGGCGCCATCTCGATCGCCGGGATCTTCTTTGCTCCGTGGATCGTCAAGCTCCTGACGCCGGGATTTCAACACGTTCCGGGCAAGGTCGACCTGACCGGCAATCTGACAGCCATCCAATTTCCTTTTCTGCTTCTCATCGCCCTTGCCGCTTGGGCCATGGGCGTTCTCAACACCGAAGGGGCGTTCTTCGTCCCTTCTCTCGCCCCGGCTCTCTTTAATGTCTTCTCCATCCTGGTCCCGGTCGCGCTCTATGCTTTCATTAAAAGTCGACAAGGCAATCCGATCTACGGCATGGCCATCGGGGTCGTCGCCGGCGGACTGATGCAGCTCCTCGTCCAGCTTCCGCTCCTCCGCCGGAAGGGCTTTCGTTATCGCTTCTACCTGAATTTTCGCGATCCGGAGTTCCGGGCGATGATGGCCCTCTTCGTGCCCGCGGCCATCGGATTGTCGGGCTCGAGGATCAACGTCTTCGTCAATATGGTTCTCATTTCCCTTCTCGAAGAGAGGAGCATGACCTGGCTGGACTATGCCTTTCGCATCCAGCATCTCCCCCTCGGGCTCTTCGGCATTGCCGTCGGGACGGTCGCCCTGCAGGCGTTCTCACGGCTGGCGGCCGACGGCCGGACCGGCGAAATGAAGAGCACTCTCTTCGATTCGCTCAAGATGGTCTTCTTCCTGACCATCCCGACCTCGGCCTTGATCGCTTTCCTGGCCGGGCCGATCACGAGCGTCCTCTACGAGCACGGCCGCTTCCGCCCCGAAGATACCGTCGCGGTGGCCAAGATTCTCGTTCTTTACATGATCGGCGTGCCTTTCATCTCGGCCCTGCGCAACGTGGCCGCGGTTTTCTATGCCTCCAAGGACGCCAAGGCCCCGATGCTGGCCAGCTTTGCTTCGGTGGCGGTCAACATCGTTCTTAATCTCTCCCTGATGCGCGTCCTGGGCTATCGGGCATTTCCGCTCTCGGCCACGATCGGAGCCGTGGTCAACATCCTCATCCTTTATCTCCTGCTTCCAAAGAAGATCGGGGCCCTTGATCATAGACCTTTAA
>Ga0163209_1000272_pt1 | contig 21761 bp, 17 predicted proteins | sample Kivu_160m_FD_113538 | JGI IMG/M metagenome (GOLD analysis project Ga0163209, IMG submission 113538) | Freshwater microbial communities from Lake Kivu, Western Province, Rwanda to study Microbial Dark Matter (Phase II) - Kivu_160m | ecosystem: Environmental > Aquatic > Freshwater > Lake ...
ACAAAATGATACAACAGTACCGAGACATTATGTGATTTATGTATGTATTCGCTTTCGCTCATACACACAAAGATATTAAATGCGCTGCAAGCAGCGGGGAACTAACCCCTAAAAGTGATTAGAAGGTAGAAGTTTTTACGGAAAATTGTCATTTTTCCTATAACCTTTTGCGGTTTTTCTGATTAATTGGTAAAACTTATGGAACCACAAAACCTTTTTGACAGGACGCTGGAATTCAGCGTCAGGATTATCAAATTTGTTCAAACACTACCTGAAAACCAATCTGTTCACATTATTTCCGGACAGCTTCTTCGATCTTCCACCTCCATTGGTGCAAATTACCGGGCATCCAGAAGATCGAAATCAGCCAGAGATTTTATCAATAAGCTTAACATTGTTGAAGAAGAAAGTGATGAATCCCTTTACTGGCTTCAACTCCTTGATAAAAGCAGCCTGGGAAATACCCGTCTGTTGCATGAGTTGATCAAAGAGGCCAATGAATTGGTTTCAATTTTTGTAACAAGCATCAACACAGCCAAAGCAAACCTTGAAATCTCCAAAAAAACAACTTCTAAATTCTAACTTCTAACTTCCAACTCTAACTTCTAACTTCCCACTTCTAACTTTTCATTATTTTTGAAAAAAACACGATCATGAAAAGACTCGTCGTCCTTACAGGCGCCGGCATCAGCGCCGAGAGCGGGATCAAGACCTTCCGCGATGCCGATGGATTGTGGAACAATTACCGCATCGAGGAGGTGGCCAGCCCGGTTGCCTGGGAGCGGGATCCCGAGCTGGTCCTCGAATTTTACAACATGCGGAGGAAGCAGCTGTATGAAGTGGAACCCAACGCGGCCCATGTCGCCCTGGCGGAACTGGAGAAGGAGTTCGATGTGGAGATCATCACCCAGAATGTGGATGATCTCCACGAGCGGGCAGGATCCACGAAGGTGCTGCATCTCCATGGCGAGCTGAAGAAGGTAAGGTCGACCGCCGATCCCTCTTATGTGGTCATGCTTGACGGATGGGAATTGAAGCTGGGAGACCTCTGCCCGAAAGGAGCCCAGCTCAGGCCGCACATCGTCTGGTTCGGGGAGGAGGTACCGAACATCATGACGGCAGGCACGATCACGCATCAGGCGGATATTTTTGTGGTCATCGGGACTTCACTTCAGGTTTATCCCGCCGCCGGGCTGCTGCATCATGCCCCGCATTCCATCCCGAAATTCCTGATCGACCCGAATGCCGCCCCCAATCAGTATATCCAAAATCTCACCGTCATCCGGGATAAAGCCACCACAGGCGTCAGTCAGTTAATTCCATTGCTTCAGCAGATTTCTTAATACCTTTGCCCTTCAATTTTTTACGTGATCTATTATGGCCAGAAAACCGGAATATGACGCAAAATTCGTCGTGAATTTTTATGCGCATTTTGTCGAAGGTTTGATGAAAGGCGAGCAGATGATCATCGATACGATGGGGGATCAGTTGCCCGACTGGAAGATGCTGGATATCGGGATCGGCGCCGGTCGCACCACCCGACATTTCGCTCCCCGCGTGAAGGAGTACCTCGGAGTGGATTATGTTCCCGGGATGATCGAGGTGGTGAAAAGAAAATTCCCTTCCCCTGAACCGCATGTACGGTTTGAAGTGGCCGATGCCCAGTCAATGCCGCAGATTTCCGACCAGTACTATGATCTGTCTCTTCAGCTTCAATGGCCTCGACTGCAACCCATACGACGAACGCATGAAAGGGTTGAAGGAGATCTACCGGATCCTGAAACCGGGAGGTTATTTTCTCTTCTCCACCCATAACCTGCAAGCCATTGATGTGATCTTTGAGATCGAGAAGACCAAGAACCCGGTCAGGTTAGGCTATTCGCTGTTCAAATATCTCTTTCTTCACCTGATCCTGGGGAATGTGAACAAGCTGAAGAAGAAGGACCGTATTTACATCCGTGATGCGGCTCACCTCTTCAGGGTCAAGCATATGTATCATGCGCCTGCAGAAGCGGTCAAGCAACTGAAGGAGGTGGGATTTTCCGAAATCAGGATGTTCAATTACCCTGAATCCGATGAGATCACCGATCAGGATCCGGCGACGGTCACAGACTCGGCCTTCATTTTTCTGCTGGCAAGAAAATAACCCACCTCCTCCCCTCTGACTTCTAACTTCAAACTTCTAACTTCCAGTTCTACCTTCTACCTTCTGACTTCCAACTTCCAACTTCAATACAGTCCCTGTTCCTTCAGCGCTCCTTCCAACTCACGAAAACTGATCGGTTTGGATAAGATCTTTTTCTTGCTGTCGAGAAGGAACATGGTGGGAGTGGCATAGATGTTATACTGGTCGGCCGGCACGCCGTCAAAGCCCAGCAGATCAGAAACATTGATCCAGTCAAGCCGGTCCTCCCGGACTATCTGGAGCCAGTTGTGTCGGTCGGTGTCGATGGAGACGGCCATCACCTCATACCGCCGGGGTTTTTGCGCATCATAGATCGCCTTCAGCCTGGGAAGCATCTCGGTACAATGGCCGCACTCGCTCGACCAGAAGAGCAACAGTGTGTATTCCGAACCGATGTTGTACAAGTTTACCGGAGTGCCGGATGAATCGGGCACCTCCAGCGCAGGGGCCGGCTGGCCGATGGCTATCTTCTTGAAGGTCTCCAGTTTTTTCTGGAGCTCCGATTTTTTTACGGCATCCTCGCAGGAGTAAGGGTCTTCAAAGTTTTCGGCAAGGTAGGTGGTCACCTCCTCGAAATGAAACTTGTCAAAACCGCTGACCAGGTAATCAAGCAGGAACTTGAAGATGTCGGGATTGCTCCCGGCGGCGCTCAGCATCACGGTGACCGCCTTGATGAACTCGGTTTCCAGTTGCTTCTGCGACAACCTGTTGTTGCCGTACAAAGCCAGATAGGAGATCGCCTTGTTGGGCCAGGCATTGGACCGGAGCAGGGCCGTGTCGCTGAAATCGACCCCGTCGAAATAGTGTTGTTTCAGGTACTCCAGGCGGATATCGGGTGTTAGTGTAACCGACAGGAATGGCGAGCTGTAGAGGGTCAACATCCTGACGGCATAGGAATCGGGATAGCGTTTTTTCAGTGAATCGAGGCGGGCTTCCTGCTGATGCTGAACCTGCTCATAGGTAGCTGCTGCCTTAAAGAAGAAGGCATCCTGCTCAGGATAATAATCCACGATGGGTTGCAGCAATTCCAGTTTGGCCTGACTGATCCGGTCGCTCCTCATGAAATCGTAATAGGTCCGGTTTTCAACTGATCCCTCTATGACAAGGCTGTCAAATCCTGAGGCAGCATCTGTTTGAAAACGGACATTCTCGCGGTTGCAGATGAGGTCGACATAATAGTCCTTCCCCCAACTGACGCGATACATTCCGGGGGCCAGATCCGGAGAGAGAGAGAAGTGAAAGCTTCCCCGGGCATTGGTCCTGACAGAATCGATCAACCGGGTTCGCTCGCCGTAAAAATTAAGTAAATAGACGGTTTGGTCAGGCAATCCTGCCACCGTCCCATCCAACACAAAGGAGGGTTGTGCCATTCCGGAGAGAGACCCCGACAGAAGCAGGATCAGAAGGAGTTTTTTCATGGTTGAAGAACTTCAGAAATTATTTTTCCGTTGATCCCAGGAGCTCCTCCAGCTTTTCCTGCAGGGCATCCCCTCTCAGGTTATGGGCTATAATGATCCCATCCTGATCGAGCAGGACATTTGAAGGGATGGAGCGGATCCCGTAAAGGCTTGAAGCTTCATTGTTCCAGAACTGCAGGTCAGATACCTGGTTCCAGGTAAGCTGATCATTTTGGATCGCTTCAATCCATTTGTCGCGGTCACGGTCGAGGGAGACACCGAGGATGTCGAACCCTTTGTCATGGTACTTCTGCCAGGCTTTCACCACATTCGGATTTTCCGCCCTGCAGGGGGAGCACCAGGATGCCCAGAAGTCGATGAGCAGCACCTTCCCTTTCAAGGAGGAGAGGGTAAGCGGATTGCCGGCCGTATCGTTCTGGGTGAAGTCGGGAGCGGGCATCCCTACCTGCACCGCTTTGAGGATATCGACCTGCTTGTTGAGCTCCTGCAGGTAGATCGAGGTATTGAGCGTAGTATCGATGGCCTTGGTCGCCTCTTCCAGTTCGGGAAGGTCAAACATATACCCGTTGCGGTAGATCAGGTAGGGGGCCACCACACTGGTGTGATTTTCCCTGGCAAACGCCAGGATCAGCTCTTTTTGCCTTCCCTCCACCGCTTCGTACATGGAATCGGCTTTGGCCATGGCGACCTCATCGTTCATCTCTTTTGCCATCCGGTACTCCTGGTAGATGCCATCCATCTCCTGACTCAATGGCTCATTTTGTTTCAGGTAATTATCATAGACGTCCTGCGACTGTGACCCGGTGATGGCGGTCCCTTCCAGGCTGTCGGCCAGCACCGCCATGGTGATGCCTGAATTCTCCACAAAAAATGGAACATAGATCTTCGAGTTTTTCACGGTCAGGTACCACATCTCGGGACTCACAACATTCCCGTGGAAACTGAATTTCCCGGAAGTGATGTTCGCCGAGTCCAGGATCTTCCACTCCCCGGCTTCCCTTTTCTGAAGGTAAACCATTCCCGTATCGATTCCGGTGATGGAACCGTCAATGGTATATTGATCTTTGGGGCCACAGGAGGCGAGGGCGGCCATGATCAGCACAGCAACGATGGCTATTTTTTTCATGTGATTCTTGTTAAAAGTGGGTTTGAATTTTGGTTGCGGGGCAAAGGTCGGAATTTTCCATCATTTATTCACCCTGATGAGGCAATGAGGCAAAAAACCCGGATTTCTTCTTAATTTTAGCCACTCTGATTATGAACGAAAGAACATACGTATGTTACGAAGATCGACCCTGAGTTGGCTGGCTGTCTCCTTCCTGATGATCCTGCAGGTGAACGGACAGGGGATCGGAAATCCCGGATATGACCTTTCACGCACACCGGTTCTCTACACCGTGGGGTATGCCCATCTCGACACCCAATGGCGCTGGGATTACGAGGAGACGGTCAACGATTTCCTGAAGGCCACGCTGGATGAAAATTTCTATCTTTTCAACAAGTATCCGGATTACGTATTTACCTTCAGCGGGGCCCGTCGTTACCGGATGATGAAGGAGTATTATCCCGACCGGTTCAGGGAACTGAAAAAATGGATCATCCGCGACCGGTGGTTTGTGGGGGGCTCTTCTGTGGATGAATGTGATCCCAACGTCCCCTCCCCCGAATCGATCATCCGCCAGGTCCTATACGGCAACCGTTACTTCAGGTCGGAATTCGGAAAGGAGAGCGTGGATTTCCTGCTTCCCGACTGCTTCGGATTCCAGGCTCATTTTCCCAGTGTTCTGAATCATTGTGGCCTGAAAGGATTCTCCACGCAGAAGCTTTCCTGGGGATCGGCCAACGGGATCCCGTTCTCCCTGGGCAACTGGATCGGACCTGACAACAAAGGCATTGTATCGGCACTGAACGCCACCTCTTACAATGGTGGCATCCAGGAGCGGCTCGACACCTCTTCTTACTGGACCAACCGCGTTCTTGACAACGGAAGGAAATACGGTGTTTATGCCGACTACCGCTACTACGGGGTGGGAGATGTGGGGGGCGCCCCGCGGGAGGAGGATGTCATCCAGGCGGAGGGAAGCCTGAACCATCCCGACAGCAGGATCCAGGTCTACCTCTCGTCCAGCGACCAGCTTTTCCGCGACCTGACCCCGGAAGAGGCCGCGAAGCTTCCCTCTTACACCGGCGACCTGCTCCTCACGGAGCATTCATCCGGATCGATCACCTCCCAGGCCTACATGAAACGCTGGAACCGGAAAAACGAACTACTGGCCCAGGCGGCGGAACCCCTCGCCGTGATGGCCGATCGTTTGCGTGCCATCCCCTATCCGAAAGAACGGTTGAATGAAACGTGGTGGCTGGCGCTCGGAAGCCAGATGCACGATATCCTCCCGGGAACGGCCCTCCCGTCGGCCTATGGATATGCCTGGAATGACGAGGTGCTGGCGATGAACCTTTTTTCTTCCGTGCTGGAGAGTTCGGCCGGCGCTGTGATGGCCGCGATGGAGACCACTGCCGAAGGGATCCCACTGGTGGTTTACAATCCCCTGTCGGTCGAACGGGAAGATGTGGTGGAGGCCACGCTGGATTATCCTGACGGGGCCCCTGAAAACATCCGGGTGTTTGATCCTGAGGGAAGCGAGGTCCTGAGCCAGGTCACCAGCCGGACAAAAACCACGGTTCAACTGCTCTTCCTTGCACACGTACCATCAACGGGACTCGCCTGTTATGATGTCAGGCCTTCCAGAGAGCCCTCCCTGCTCAGTGAAGGGATCAGGGCAGGACGCCTCAGCATGGAAAATCAATACTACCGGCTCCTGCTTGGAACCGACGGGGATATCCACAGCATCCTGGATAAACAGCTTGACCGGGAGTTGCTTTCGGGAAACATGAGCCTCGTGTTCCTGAAAGAGCACCCCCGTTACTGGCCGGCATGGAACATGGACTGGAACAACCGGAAAAACCCTCCGGTCGGAGCCGTGGAAGGGCCGGCCACCACTACGCTGGTGGAGAAGGGCCCGGTGAGGGTCACCTATAAGGTGGAGCGTGAATCCCGCCACTCCCGTTTTACCCAATGGATCCGTCTGACGGCAGGCGAGAGCGGTGCCCGCATCATGGTCGACAACCAGGTGGCGTGGCAATCGAAGGGGGTCAGCCTGAAAGCCTCTTTCCCCCTGACAGCGGCCAACGACAAAGCAACCTATAACCTGGGTTATGGCACGATTGAACGTCCTGTGAACCATCCGAAGAAATATGAAGTCCCCTCCCGTGAATGGTTCGACCTTACCGACCGATCGGGAGACTTTGGGGTGACCATCCTCGAAGACTGCAAATTCGGTTCCGACCTTCCCAACGACTCGACGTTAAGGCTGACGCTGCTCTACACACCCACCTCCAACGAGTATCACGACCAGGCCACCCAAGACTGGGGGATCCATGACTTCACCTATGGATTATACGGCCATGCCGGCGACTGGCGAACAGGGCTCTCCGAATGGCAGGGCCGTGCCGTCAACCAGCCCCTGATCGCCTTCCGGGCTGCGCCGCATCCGGGCTTCCTGGGGAAAACCCTTTCCATCGCCTCCCTCGATACGGCACAGGTCGGCATCCGGGCCATGAAACTGGGGGAAGAGGGTAAGGAAATCATCATCCGGGTGCAGGAACTCTTTGGAAAAGCCATTGACTATGTGACCCTTACAATGCCAGGAAAGATCATCGCCGCCAGTGAGGTCGATGGCCAGGAACAGTTCCTGCAAATGCTCTCCCCCGAAAAAGGAATGCTCCGTTTTGCCCTTGGTCCGTACGAAATGAAGAGCTTCTCCCTGTCCCTGGAACCGGCCACCGATACCCTGACTCCTCCGGCATCATCCCCGCTGACGCTTCTCTTTGACGAGGATGTGCTGACACAGGATTCAAGCCGCTACGCCGTTCATTTCGGCTCATCCGGGATCTCCATCCCTGCCGAACTCTTCCCCGGGGAGGTTTCAGCCGACGGGATCCCGTTTGTGTTGGGCGGCAGCGCTCCCGGACAGATGAATGCCATGGCGTGCAACGGCCAGCGGATCGACCTCCCCAAAACCGGGCAGTTTAACAGGCTCTATTTTCTTGCATCGGCTGAAGAGGATACCACCGTCACCTTCCGCACCGGGCATTCCAAAGAGAACCTCCGGATCCAGGGATTTTCAGGGGATATCGGACAATTTGACAACCGGATCTGGGATCAGCACGGGCAGGTCAGCCGCATTGATCCTGGATTCATCAAACGGGACGAAGTGGCCTGGTTTTCCACGCATCTGCACAACGACAGCGCCAATATCCCTTACCGGTATGCCTATCTATTCAAGTATGCGCTGGATGTAACCCCCTCCACGGGATGGATCCAGCTGCCGGAAGATCCTTCGGTTAAGCTCTTTGCCATGACCCTGGCCTACGATTCGTTCGACGCCATTGAACCGGTGCAGCCCCTCTACGATGATTTCACAGGAAGGGAAACGATGCCATTGATCCGGGATCATTACTACGTGACGGAGGGGATGGCCCCCCTGGCAACGGTGGAGACCTCCCGCGAAAAAACCGTGGAGCAGCTGCCGGTAAAAGTCACCACCAAGGATTACGCCAGTGTGTGGATGCCAAACGGCGTCACGGTCACCTACATCGAAACCGAATCGGGCGATCCCGACAGGACTGCCTGGACCCCGTTGCCCATCTCCGTCATCAATGACGGGATGTTTGACCTGATGCCGGCCGACTCGGCACGTGACATCTGGTTTGAAGAGGGGGAAGGAAGGATGATGATCGACCTTCAGAAAGCCATCGAGATCGACAGCCTGCATATCTTTTCCTCGCTCGATCTGGAACGCGGGGCACAGGCCTTTTCCATCTGGGGATTTCCCGACAGGCCCAATCCCTCTTTCACAGGCAATCCGCCGGATGCAGGGTGGACCTTTATTGTGATGTGCCAGCCCATCGAACTCTGGGGCGGAGGCAAGGCGGTATACCAGATCCGGATGGATCGCCCGGTCACCTTCCGTTACATGATGTTCGTAAGCCAGAGCGGTGGTCACGGACCGATTTATTTCCGGGAGGTGGACCTGTTTGAGAAACAAAAGTGATCCTTCCCGTTTTTCTGCAACGCGGTTCCGTTTCAATCCAACGGGACGGACTTAAGCCTGTTGCAAACACGTTGGGTCATTCTTGCAACAGGTGCTTGATATTCAGCAACAAATACTAAATATCCTTTTAACGATCTGTCGTTCTGATGTATCTTTGCAGGTAAAACAGATCATACAATGAACAACATAGCCAACTATTTTTAACCTCTTCTTGTTTTTCTTTCAGCGGGCGTGCTGCTCCTGAACTCCTGTAAAAAAACCACGGAAGAGGAACCGCAACAGGAGATCACCTCCATGGACGATTTGTTGGTTGATCCTTCCTTTACCTTCAGCACCACGCAGGAGGTAGCCATTGAGATCCGGATGCTTGACAACACAGACGGCCCTGTTCCGGGCATGCGAGTCGACATCTACACGGATGATCCGGAAAACGGAGGCCGCATGATGCTGAGCGGCGTAACCGATGCCCAGGGATATTTCCTTTGCAATTACCGGATCCCGGCCTACCAGGGCAGTGTGGCTGTTTGCACCCGTGCCATTGGTTTCCCGAACATGCAGATCGTGAATGTCAGCAGCGGCCAGGTATCCTGTGTGCTGGGAGGAAAAACCGTTCCATCCTCCCTAAAGATCGGCGGTGAAGCCATCCTGAAAAGTACAAACAGCCTGTTTGTCCCGCTTGGAACCTACAACAGCCTAGGGGTCCCCAATTACCTCGAGCCCCAAAATGACAACATCGATGCCTCCATGATCGACGACATCAACGCCACCCTGCCTGAATATGTCGATAATTCGGTGGCCCATCCGGCTTACTTTCTCTCCGACGATGAGCCCAATCTCGTCCTCACCCAGGCCTGCAACGTGTGGGTTACCTTTGTTCATGAAGGTGCCGGGTACAAGAACGTCCTGGGTTTTTACAAATACAACACCGGAAATCCCCCCACCTCCACCAGCCAGATCGACACCATTCACGTAATCTTTCCAAACTTCTCCTTCGCCGGCAGCGGCGGAGGGTTGTACTCAGGGAACCGTGTGCACATTGGTGTCTTTCCCCCGGGAACCGAGATTGCATGGGTGCTGATCGCGGATGGATTTGTCAGTGGCACCATCACCGGCGGAAGAGGCATTTACTACTCAGATAAGAACCTGAATCCGGAAAGCAATCCCTTAAAAAAACAACATACCATCTTCTGCAACGACATCGGACGCGGAAAATTCCTACTCGATTTTGAAGACCTGAACCGCGGGGCTGGCGCCGACAATGATTTCAATGATGCGGTGGTCTATGTCACCGCCGATCCCGTCACCTCAGTCAATACAGGCAACATCCCGCTTCCCGAATACACCCAGACCGATACGGATGGAGACGGCATTTCGAATGTATTTGACGATTACCCGGTTGATCCCACCAAAGCCTTCAATAACTATTATCCATCGGAGTCTAATTACGGGACACTGGCGTTCGAGGATCTCTGGCCAAACCAGGGGGATTACGATATGAACGACATTGTGATCGACTACCTGTTCAACCAGGTCACCAACAGCCAGAACAAAGTCGTCTCCATCTCAGGGTCCCTTAGCCTGAGAGCCATGGGAGCAGGATACCGGAACGGGTTCGGGATCCAGTTGCCGGTCAATTCCAGCCAGGTCACCAATGTGACCGGCCCGCAACTGACCGAAGATTACATCACCGTCTCGGCAAACGGCACAGAATCAGGCCAGTCGAAAGCCACGATTATCGTGTTCGACAATGGATATGAAGTGCTGCACAAACCGGAAGGGGATACGCATGTCGGGGTGAACACCTCCCCCGGATGCATCTATGTAACCCCCGCCGGCATGAACATCGATCCTGTTAGGCTACACCAAATTCGTTCCCTGGAGCGTCACTTCGGGAACAACTTATTACGACTGGTTTCTGCCCATCTCGGGATACCGTAATGATGAATATATTTTTCAACACTAGACATTATTTTTTCGTACTTTTACCCGGAGTGCTGCGCTATTCCTGATTATCCGGTGCCAATGAACCGGTCGGGCCGCGCCGCTTTCCGGCTATGAACGTAACATCCAAAGGCATCCGGCTGGTCGTCCTGATCCTGGTCCATACCAACATCCGGCAAGTGATCCGGTTGATCGGATCCATCCGCCATCCGGGGGTTGTCATCTACCTTCACGCCGATCAGAAATGTCAGTTCGACCTTGACCAGATCCCTGCCGATGTCCACCTGGTTCAGCAACGGGAACTGGTGACCTGGAGAAGCTACAGCCAGGTTAAGGCCATCCTCAACTCATTGAAAGAGATCGTTGACCGGGAGGCTGATGCTGACTACATCTCCCTGGTCAGCGGTCAGGATTACCCTATCCTTCCCATGGAAGAGATCCTTGAGGAGCTCACCCGGAAGGCCGGCAAGGAGTTTATCCATATCCGTCCGCTGGATCCGTCGGGATGGAATTCGGCCCGGGTCAGGTTTGAACGGTTCTATTTTGAATCCTACCGCAACCCGCTGATCCGCAGGGTCGGAGGTCTGCTCACCTATGTGGCTGACAAACTCCGGTGGAAGAGGAAATTCCACAGGGGGATGAAACCTTTCGGCGGATCGGCCTGGTGGACCCTCTCCCGCCCCTGTATCGTTTACATCCTGGATTACCTAAAGAAAAACCGGTCGTTTGTGAGGTTTATGAAGAAAACGATCCATGCCGACGAGATGCTGTTTCAATCGGTCATCATGAACTCTTCATTTGCTTCCCGCGTGGAGAATGATAATCTCAGACACATTGAATGGATCAGGGGACATCCCAATCCCAATATCCTGATCGGTGCTGATTTCGACCGGATCGTTGCCTCCGGTAAGCATTTTGCCAGGAAATTCGACACGAAGGTTGATGAGGAAGTCCTCAACCGTATTGATCGTTACCGGGCTAACCGGCTGGCAAGCAGGAACCAAGTCAGATAACAAATGATCTTCTGAAAAATGTCGGCATCTGAAGAACAAGCCTATCAAACCCTGCTCGCCCGTCTGCAGCGCTACGCCGCCTATCAGGATCGCTGCACGCATGACCTTTTACGGAAAACGACGGAATGGCATGTGCCGGAAAACCTCCGGGAGAAGCTACTGAAGCAGTTGACAAGTGAAGGGTTTGTCGACGACCGGCGGTTTGCCTCCTCTTTTGTGCGGGGAAAATTCCATTCCAATAAATGGGGCCGCATCCGGATCGCCGGAGAGTTGAGGGCCCGCGGATTTTCTGGCAGCATTATCACGGAAGCGCTGCAGGAGATCGGGGAAGAGGAGTATGCGGAAGCGGTCCGGCAGCTCATCCTCAGGAAGAACCGGGAAATAAATCCGCAGAAAATCATGCATAAACGAGAGAAAATTCTCAATTTTGTTGTGGGGAAAGGGTTTGAGACAACCCTGGTTCTCCGTATTATTCAAGAAATCAAAATCTGATATGGCTGATAAAGAAGACATTAAAGATGTAACGAAAAGGGTTGAAGCCCTGAGGAGGTTCCTTTGACATCGACAGGAAGATAAAAGAGATCGGGGAGGAGGAAAAGGTGACCCACGAAGCCTCCTTCTGGAACAACCCGAAAGAGGCTGAAAAGGTGATGAGGTCCATCCGGAACAAGAAATTCTGGACGGATGCCTTTGACAACGCAAACCGAAGCCTGGAGGACCTGAAGGTGATCGTTGAGTTTTACGACGCCGGCGAGAGCACCGAGGAGGAGTTGGAGGAGCATTACAGCCAGACCCTGAATCTGGTGGAAGAACTGGAGTTCAGGAACATGCTCAGCGGGGAGGAAGACCGGTTGAATGCCATCCTCCAGATCAACTCGGGTGCCGGCGGCACGGAGAGCCAGGACTGGGCACAAATGCTGATGCGCATGTATATCCGCTGGGGAGAGCTGAACGGGTATTCTGTGAAGGAACTCGACTTCCAGGAAGGAGATGTGGCCGGGATCAAACAGGTGACACTTGAGTTTGAGGGGGACTATGCCTATGGCTACCTCAAAGGGGAAAACGGCGTGCACCGGCTGGTCAGGTTATCCCCCTTCGATGCCAATCATAAACGTCATACCTCGTTTGCCTCGGTCTATGCTTATCCCGAGATCGATGATGACATTGAGATCGAGATCAACCCGGCGGATATCACCTTCGATACGTTCCGTTCCAGCGGTCCCGGCGGACAGAACGTGAACAAGGTGGAAACAGCGGTCAGGCTGAAACATGAACCCTCGGGCATCGTGGTGGAATGCCAGGAGACCCGGTCGCAGGGGCAGAACAGGGAGAAAGCACTCAGGATGCTGAAATCGCAGCTCTATGAGATCGAGCTCCGAAAAAAACGCGAAAAGATCGCCGAGATTGAAAGCGGAAAGAAACGGATTGAATGGGGAAGCCAGATCCGGAACTACGTGATGCATCCATACAAGATGGTCAAAGACCTTCGCACCAACTACGAAACCTCCAATGTGCAGGCAGTCATGGACGGGGAGCTGAATGAATTCATCAAAGCCTATCTCATGGAATTTGGAAATAAATAAATGCCTATGATCCGGATCTATCATAACCCGAAATGCCGGAAATCAAGAGCCGGTCTCAAATTCCTGAAGAACAAAGGAGTGGGCTTCACGGTAGTTGAATACATGAAACATCCTTTCAGCGAGGAGGAGCTGGAGCAGCTTCTCGTGAAGCTGAACCTGAACCCCGAGCAGATCGTAAGGAAACAGGAGGAGTATTACCGGAAGAGCCTGAAGGGAAGGAAGTTCAACGACCATGAATGGATCCGGATCCTTGTGGAAAATCCGAAGCTGATCATGAGGCCCTTGGTGGAGAGGGAATACAAGGCGGTGATCGGTGATCCGGTTGAAAACATTGAGCAATTCCTTGCGTGATAAAATATAAACCAACCAAAGATAAAAACGATGAAAGTACGTATTGAAACCGATACGATGGGTCAGGTCGAAGTGCCGGCCGACAAGTATTGGGGAGCCCAAACCCAGCGTTCCGTTGGAAATTTCAAGATCGGAGAGCAGGGGTCGATGCCCAAAGAGGTAATCCGCGGGATGGCGGTCCTGAAAAAGGCCGCCGCTATTGTAAATGCCGAATTAGGCGTTCTTCCCGAAGAGAAGAAGAATCTGATCGTGCAGGTTTGTGACGAGATCCTCAAAGGCAGTCTCGACGACCAGTTCCCTCTGGTGGTCTGGCAAACCGGTTCGGGAACCCAGACCAACATGAACCTCAACGAGGTGATCTCCAACCGGTCGCATGTCCTGAGTGGCGGAACCCTCGGCTCCGGGAAATCGATCGTTCACCCGAACGATGATGTCAACAAAAGCCAGTCGTCGAACGACACCTTCCCCACTGCCATGAGCATTGCGGCCTACACGATGGTGGTGGGCACCACCATCCCCGGGCTGGAAAAGCTGCGGGATGCCCTCAAGGCAAAAGAACAGGCCTTCCTGGATATCGTCAAGACCGGCCGCACCCATCTGATGGATGCCACTCCTCTGACGCTCGGGCAGGAGTTCTCCGGGTATGTCTCACAGATCGATCACGGCATCAACGCATTGAAAAACACCCTCCCCCACCTGGCTGAACTGGCCCTGGGAGGTACAGCCGTCGGTACCGGACTGAATGCTCCGAAAGGGTATGACGTACTGGTGGCCAATGAGATCGCCAGACTGACCGGATTGCCTTTCATCACGGCGGAAAACAAGTTTGAATCCCTTTCAGCGCACGATGCCCAGGTGGAGACGCACAGCGCACTGAAAACCATTGCGGTGAGCCTGATGCACATCGCCAGCAACATCCGGCTGCTGGCTTCGGGTCCGCGGTGCGGCATCGGAGAGATCCGGCTGCCCGAGAATGAACCGGGATCATCGATCATGCCGGGCAAGGTGAACCCCACCCAGCCCGAAGCGATGACCATGGTCTGCGCCCAGGTGCTTGGAAATGATGTGGCTGTCAACGTGGGAGGCATCAGCGGCCACTTCCAGCTGAATGTATTCAAGCCGGTGATCATCCGGAACGTGCTCGAGTCGGCCCGGCTGATCGGTGATGCTGCCGTATCGTTCACCGACAACTGCGTGGTGGGCATCGAGCCCAACCTACCGGCCATCAACCGGAACCTGAAAAACTCCCTGATGCTGGTCACCTCCCTGAATCCGCACATCGGCTATGACAATGCCGCCAAGATCGCCAAAAAAGCCCATCACGAAAATACTACGCTGAAAGAGGCGGCGCTGGCGCTCGGACTGCTCACGGAAGAGGAGTTTGACAAGATCGTGGATCCCACTAAGATGACAGGACCCAAATAGGATGGCGGTGTGGTGATGTGGTGCTATGGTGATTTGGTGGTGCGGTGAGGTGGTGGGAAGGAAAGAAGAGAAGTTGGATTATTCGGAATCAGGGATAACGGGAAGGATCGCAGGGAGGGTTTCGAGGCTGTCGAGCAGCCGGATGTCGCGGTTGACCTCCTTTTCCCTGTCTAACATCTTCCGGGCCTCCTGCACGATCATCACCTCGATGCTCACCTTCCCTTCCTCCGCCTTTTTTCTGAGAATCTTCATCCATTCCGGACTGGTCCTGATCTGGGTCTGGAACATCAGGAGGCGTTCGGCTTCCGGATCCATAGGCTTATCTTTATCCACGGGGACAAATTCCATCTCCTCCTTCAGCCCGATCATACGGTAAACATAGGCTTTTCTCACCAGTTCCTTTCCGCGGATGATCAGGATCGTGTCCGAAGGCTGGATCACGGTAAAAAGATTTCCGTAAAGCGAAAGGGGATCTTCGTAATCGTCGCTCAGGGTGATGTAGTAAACGTCTGTACCGACAGGGAGGTTTCCCCTTTCTTTATTGATCCAGTGATATTTATGAATCCTGTCGAGGCTTCCCAGGGCATACACGCGATTGCCTGTTTCCCGTCCGATGTAATAGTCGAAGTTGGCGGCCGGGAACCAGCGGAAGGTGAAGATGGGTGCATTGGCATCGATCAGCAGCATCTGGCGGTCAAATTCGGCGATCGGGGCGAACTTCTCCCCCAACTGCCGCCATCCGTACATGTCGTGCGTGAAGTCGCGTGCACCCCATTTCGACAAGGGGATCCACCCATAGCGGATCTGTCCGACCGCCAGGGTGAGCACCGTCAGCATCAACAGTGATGCGTAGAGAATCGGTTGCGGAAAGAGCCCGCGGTGAAATTTCTTCTTGCTGCGTTCAGCCAGCCAGGCTGCCGCGATAAGGATAAAGCCGAAATAGGCCGGCCCCGACCAGTGCGGAAGGGTGCGGGAGAAGAGGGAGAAAATCAGGAAAACAGCCACCAGGGGAAGGCTGATCCAGAGGATCAGACGGCTGTATTCGGGTTTCATGAATTTCATGTTGCGCACCAATGCCACGAGTGCAAGGATGATCAGGACGACATTGACCGGGTTGTTGTAAAAGAACTGTCCCAGGATCTCCACCACGAAGAACTCGGGATGGATCAGGGGTCCGCTCTCGGAGGTTGTCCGGGAGCCGTGAAAAGTAAAACTGATAAAGTCGTTGTCGATGTTCCACAGGATGACCGGCACAAAGATCAGGAGGGCCAGGATAAAGGCATACCAGGTCTCTTTTACCGTGAACCATTTCCGGTTGTAAAGAAGGATATAGAAGAAAGCCCCGCTGAGCAGGAAGGCGGAGTGGTACTTGGAGAGCATGGCCAGGCCGGCCGTGATGCCGGCCACAAAGAGGTAGGTGCGGCTGGTGCGGCTGCAGGTGGCATCGGGAAGTGACCGCAGAAGGAACCAGAGGGTAAGCAGCCAGAAGAGGCTTTGGGGCCCGTCGGGAAGGATGAACAATCCGCAGATCACGAAAGCATAAAACGAGGTGGAATAGAGAAAGGCGGCATAGAGACCGGTCCGGGGATCTTTGATCAGCGAGCCAATCCGGAAGATGATCCAGGTATTGACCGTTCCGAAGATCACGGCGGCGAGGCGGATGAAAAATTCGGAATCAAGATGCAGGTTCAGGGTAAAGAGCTGGATCACCCATCCCACCATCGGTGGATGGTCAAAGTGGCTGAGGTCGGGATAAAGAGCGTAGGTCCAGTAATAAACCTCATCGAACCCAAATTCGATGAATCCGGCGACAAATCCCCGGATCAGGGCGGAGACCACCAGCAGAATGATCAGGAGACGCGTGATGTCGCGTTTCTCGTTCATGGGTGCATTGGTTTGAACTTGCGCTTTCTCCACTGGTGACGGATGATCAGCCAGAGGCCCACGGCAAGGGCTCCCAGCATCATGATTCGGAAGATCCAGGTACGCTCCCAGTTGATACTGGCAGTAAGCCGGTTTGACGGGGTCTCTCCGTTGTACCTGAACACCGGGTTCAGGTAGAAGATCGTGCCGGGATGGAAGTACTGGCTGAAAAAGACGATCTCTGTGCGGATATAGGTGTCTTCAGGTTGCAGCTTATACCAGGCTGCATCGGTGAGGTACTGTACCTTTTTAGCCTTACCTCCCTGGCCGATAAAGGTGAACTTCATGGCCACGGTATCGGTGGTAATCCACAGCGTATCCTGGTGAATGCGAACACCGGTCAGCTTCGGGATCATCGTCGAACGGATCTCCTTCTCTTCAAACGGTTCGTTTTCCCTCATGTAGATATCCGCTCCGAAGGCGTTTCCCGACTTGAGGTTTTGCAGCAAGTCGCTTGCGTTCACGGTAGGGGAGTTGATGAAGGTACACCGGCGGCCCACCACGTAGGGGTCATAAATGTCGTGCCCGTCGTCGTCGCCCTCAATGAACACGGGCCTTCCGGCCGAAAGCGCGGCATCCCACTGGTGGAAGGAGTTCCAGTTGTTGTCTAACACTTCGATCAGGTCGTAATTGGAAAGGTACTTCATCTCCTCCAGGGTGTAGCCATTCTCCCAGTCAGGATGAGCGATGGTGACAATCTCACTGGTAGGCCTGAGCAGATTGATGATGTGCTGCTTGTGGTGGATATTCTGAATGAGAGAGTAGTCAAACCACAAAACCCTTTTCGCCCCCAGCAGCATCTGGTGTTTTTTCCTCACGCCGAATCCATGTTCATAGACCGGGATGTAGTAGGGGGAATCTTTCTGGAATTCGGTGATATGCTGGTAATGGGAAAGGCAGCAAACCGAGTAGCCCAGTTTTTTATATTGCTCATAGCACTCCTGTTCCGTCCCCCTGCCGGAGGTGATGCCTGCCCAGCGTTTGGTGTGAAAATGAAAATTGGCACGGCGCCAGTGGCTGGAGTCGATATCACGGTAGGGATTGTACCACATCCCGCCCGTGAAGGGCTCCGGCTCTTCAAACTGGTAGATCGGAGCCAGAAAATAGATGATCATCTCCACCAGAAGAAGCAGTCCCAGGATCCATAGGATCCATGTCAGGAATCGTTTCAGGATTTTCATCAGGGGCCAAAGTTAAGACTATTCCCCATAGGATCATTTCGCTTCTCGCCATTTCACTATTTCGCTATTTTCTCAAAGCCAGAAACCAAGATTCAGAAAGAGCATTGGGCCGGAGGTGCTGAACAGGCTGAACATCTTACTGTTTCAGCGTCCCTCCTGCAACAATGCCCGGCAAAAGAGGGCGACTGATAAAGAAGCACAGAGGCATTTCATCCATCCGCCTAAAGAATTTTTGCCGTCTTTAACAGGAGGTGGCTTACCTTCAGTCCGCTTTTTCTCACGGCCTCCTGGTTGATCTCAAAACGGAGCTTATTCTCCTCAATGAAAAAGTTAATCAGGACCCCTTCCTCTCCGAATCCCTCCGTATCTCCAATGGTGATCACCGGCTTAGTGTTCAGGGAATTCAGGATGTAAGGAAGTGATTTCCCCATATTCCCGGCGATGAAAACCATATGGTAATACTCTTGAATATCAGGTGTTTTCTGATAAGAAACCACTGTTCTCCTCCCCTGGATCCTGACATCCTTCAGGAGTTCTGCCAACTGATCTCCGAAAGGATTCTCCCCGAGGATCAGGATGTTAAACGGTTTGGAAGTATCTTTCATGAGGGAATCCCCCGGCCACTCGATAAATCGTGTGAACCGCTCCATGAAACCGGCTTTGAGGAGGTATTCTGAGGTTTGTCCATGCAATATCCGGAGTGGAAGCAACTGGCACAACAGAATCACTGCACAGAAGGTAAAAGAGATGAACCGTTTTTCCCCTTTCATTTGAACTCGCGATCTACTTACGGTTGTTTCGTTTAAAGTCAAAATGCCATGTCGCCTTCACCAGGAATGCCCGTTGTGGCTGCCTGTAACGATCGGGTTTCAGGTTCGAAGGATGATAATATTCTGTGTTCAGGATATTGTTCACGATAAGCTGAAGATCCAGCCCCTGACGGGTGAACCAGCTCAGGTTGCCGTTCAGGATAAAGGCGTCGTCAATCCAGGAAGAATAGATCAGGCCCCCATAGGGCTTGGGGGGATTTAACCGTTTCCCGTAATAATATCCACCCACATTCAGGTTCAGCACTTTACAAATGGCCCAGGTGACACCGGCATTGACCACATTCCGCGAAATTTCAGGGACCATGTTTCCATCCTGATCCCTGGGATCGTTGTATGTATAATATCCGAAAAAGCTGACTTTATTGACTTTCAGTGTCACCCCGGCTTCGATACCTGTCACATTCACCTGATCCTGGTTGATCCACCGCCAGTTGCCAAGGGTATCCACATATTCTGTTGTCAGCATTTTGCTTAACCAGTTCCGGTAAAGTGACACCTCCAGGTTCAATACCTTCCACAAGGTGTACGACAGGTATAACTCTGCCGCTTTCATCAGTTCGGGTTTCAGGTCATCATTCCCGATTCCGGCTGTATAATCCCATGGACGTGGGGCTCTAAAGGCCTCATTGTAGGAGATGCGTCCCGTGAAATGTCCTGCGTTGGCCACCAGTGCAGCCCTTGGGATAAACACGTCATGGTAATAACTGCTGAAATCCTGACGGACTCCTGCCATAAACTGAAAATAGCGAAGAAACCACACCTGTCCCTGCAGGTAGATGCTGAAGAGGTCATTGTCCAGTTTCACCGGAGTGCCGGGGGTGGGAGGATTGATATCCTGATCGCCGCTGTGCGTCTGGGAAAATGATTCAGCCACGGATTCATGTTCATAATTCACCCCGGCAATGAAATAGAGAAAGTCATTAGGATGGTAATTGAACTGGTTCTCGGCCCCCAGGAGCCAACCCGGCCTGAAATACCCTACCTGATCGCCTGCAAAGGCGCTGTCGGCTTTCAGTATATACCCTATGGTACTGTTCAGCACCGTCGAATTTCTTAAGTAGATCCGGGATGAATTGGACCAGGTTTTCTTCTTATCATAAGTATATCCCGCATAGGCGTTCAGGAACCAGATATTCCAGGTGGTGCCGTGATCGAGGTACTTGTCATCAATCGTTTTGTAAGCGGTGGTCCGTGAGGCCTGTTTTATCTGGGTGGTCACTCCGATGTTGAACTGACCGACATGAAAATAGGCATCGAGGGAATAATCGTTCTCGAAATTTTCCATATTGTCGGTCCAGTTATAATCCCCCTTGGCCTCCCGCAAATCCGCCTTCCCTGATGCCTTGTACATTCCGGAGAGCCTGAACCCGATATCGCGGGAAGGGTGGATCGTTTCATATCCAAAATCAAGGCTGTTCGTCCGGAAATTCCCCAATGAACCGGAAATGTGCCCCTTGTTAGCCTCTTCCGGTTTTTTTGTGATGATATTGACAATCCCTGATACTGCATTCGTACCATAAAGAGCCGAAGAGGGCCCATATACGATCTCTATCTGCTCCACATTGGAGAGGTTGTATTGTCCTCCTCCGTAATAGCCACCGGAATTCAGTTCATTGATCTGGATGCCGTCGACCAGCATCAGGGTAAGGTTGTTCTGACTTGGCAGACCCCGCATGAAACTATAGGAATTAAATCCGTTGATGTTCCTGAACTGAAATCCGGGGAGGTCGGCAAAAACCTGTTCCAGGGTAAAATACCCCCGCTTCCTGATCTGTTCAGCGGTAATGATCCGGATGGTTGCGGGAGCCTCTTTCCTTTTCTGAGACACCTTGGATGCGGTGAAGATCTCTACATTCATTAGCTCTTCCAGGGACATGTTCAGCATATCTTCCGCATGAATGGTATCCTGACCGGCCTGGGGAAACACAAAGGAAATTCCCGACAAGGAAAATAGCAGCAGAAGACGAAACCTGACGAAATTTCCGGCAGGGGTGGCACAGATCCGTCTCTTCATGTGGCGGTTTTTTTTCCTAAATTAAGAAATATTTGACAGAGGGACATTATTTCCTCCGTTTTTTTTGCACCCCGCATGTTTTATCCTTATTTTTAGCCTATTGAAAGAACCTGGCAAAATCCAATATTCAACACCCATGCTTAAAATAAGTTCAGGGTTTATTTCACACTTATCCATTAAAAACAAATTAATCCTCCTGGTTCTTTCAGTGTTGATCCTTGTGATTGTGATCTCCTTCAGCCTGGTGATCACGTGGGGGGTTATTGGTTTTAAAAAGGATCTGGAGACCAGCACACGGCTTTATTCAAAGGTGATCGGTGAATACTGCATTTCTCCCCTTGCCTTTGCTGATCATGAGGGAGCCCGGGAGATGCTGCTGAAGATCAAAGCCCTCCCGGAAATTTCCGGGGCGATGCTGTTCGACGAAAAGGATTCACTGATTGCCATGCATTCAAAGGAGAACATCAATCTTGTCACTGTACAAAAACCAGACAGTTCCTTAGCAGGATTTCAGAACGATTATCTGATGGTCATCGAACCGATCCGGTATCAGCAAGTCCACTATGGCACCATCGTACTTCTTGCCTCAACGGAGTTTATGAAGGAGCAAATCCGGAAATATGTTATCATTCTGGTCATCATCATGCTGGGGCTGGTGCTCTTAAGTAAATGATTCAAAATAATTTCCTCAAAACTAAGCACAAATTCGATAGTTCAACTCAGGAATGACAGGATGATGTTGAATTCGTTTTTCGTCTAATTCTGTTTTATTCATCTTTACTC
>Ga0163209_1000273_pt1 | contig 21643 bp, 6 predicted proteins | sample Kivu_160m_FD_113538 | JGI IMG/M metagenome (GOLD analysis project Ga0163209, IMG submission 113538) | Freshwater microbial communities from Lake Kivu, Western Province, Rwanda to study Microbial Dark Matter (Phase II) - Kivu_160m | ecosystem: Environmental > Aquatic > Freshwater > Lake ...
GACAACTACCTATGCCTGGACCAATGATAACACAAGCATAGGGTTAGCTGCCAGTGGCTCAGGCAATATTGCTGCTTTCACCGCTATCAACACCGGGACACAACCTGCCATCGCTACCATTACTATAACACCCTATTTCACAACAGGAGCAGTTAATTGCAGCGGTGAGCCAAAAATTTTTACAATCACCGTCAACCCCATCCCGGACATTACAAATACAGTTTTAACCAAAGAGATCTGCACAAATCAGCCAGTTTCAATTGAATTAACATCAACCACACCCTCAACAGGCACCTCTTTTACATGGACTTCACAAATAACTGTTTCGCCAACTGGTGGAACCATAACGGGATTGACCACTTGCACTTCAAACTGTGGTTCAACAATAAATGATGTTCTTACAAATACTGGAACGACTTCAGGAACTGTGACCTATACTGTCACCTCCTTATTTGCAGGTTGTATCGGATCAACGAAGACATTTACAATAACGATACATCCTACTGTAACTCTGACATGCACACCTGATGAGCAGGAAATTTGTTCGGGGGATGATCCTGACACTGTTTTTATTTCTTCGAATGTGGTTGGAGCAACTTTGAATTGGGTAGGTGTAGCATCTGACCCCGGGATTACAGGATTTAATCCTCAAGGAACAAGTTATTCGATTCTGCCACAAACAATTACCAGTACGTTAGATATCACAGGGACTGTTACTTACTCTATTATCCCCATTATCTCAGGATGTTACAGTTCGGGGACCACTCATGTTATAACGGTCAATCCTGCTCCTGTAGTTACTAATGATCCCATGCGGCAGATGACATGCTCGTGTGTACTAACTGAACCGGTCACACTAACTTCCAATGTGAGTAATCCAAGTTTTACGTGGGTCAGGCTGAACACACCTACTCATCTTAGTGGATACGAAAATATACCAAGTCAGACGGATGTGACGATCATCCCTTCGATGCCCATTACGAATACTGGGACCTCTCCCGATTCTGTGATGTACCAGATCGTCCCCTCGTTCTCGGGTTCTTCCATGGAGTGTCCGGGTGTGCCTGCCACCTATACTTTTTTAGTTAAACCGAGACCAACAGGATCTGCAGATTCGATCAGACAATTCATATGTTCAGGAGGTTCAGCCACCATCCATCTTCAGTCGAATGTGACAGGAACAACCTTCTCTTATTCAGCCATTGCTGCGAACGGGCATGTCACCGGGTTTACCCCCTCCTGTACGAGTAGCTGCGGCTCCACCATCACTTCGACTTACTCGCTTGAATCAGGATATTATCAGCGTGATTCGGTGATATATACCATCACTCCCAATGCTGACGGATGTAGCGGGACCGATTTTATTTCCAAAGTCATTGTCAAACCCAACCCCAATGTTACGTTTGATCCATCTTCCACAACGGGGATCTGTACCAATGAAACCACGAATATTATTCTTGGGTCGGGGGTGACATCCGGTGTTTCCTATACCTGGACGAATCCCGTTATTGTTCCGGCCGGCTCGGTTACAGGCGCTTCTTCATGCTCTTCATCCTGCGGAACTTCTATTCAACAACCATTAGCCAACACCGGAAATGTCACCTCTACCGTCACTTATGCGGTGACTGCTTCTGCGTATGGTTGTACGGGCGATCCAAACAGTTTTACCCTTGATGTTTTTCCGGTTCCACATGTGACAAATACCGACACAGCCCATGCCATCTGTTCAGGAACGTCCGCAGAGATCAACCTGACATCCAATGTCACTGTGCCTCCTACTACCTTCTCCTGGGAAGCATCCTCGCCCAATTCAAGTTACATTTCAGGATATTTTAATGGTTCCGGATCCAGCATCGATCAAGTGCTCACCAATACCGGCACTGTTGACGGAGTGGTGATCTATCATGTTGTGGCTTCAGCTAACGGATGCGATGGGGATACAACAACATTCCGGATTACGGTTCACCCCGTTCCTCATGTTTCCCTATCTCAAAATGAACAAGAAATCTGTTCAGGCGCTACCACACTGCAGGTGGATTTTTCCTGTCTTGTAGCCAATACGGACTATTCGTGGGTTGCTGTGGCATCTAATCCAGACAGCATCACAGGATTTGATCCATCAGGGAACACCGATTATATTCGCCCACAAACAATCTCGAGTATATCCATCTATCCCGGAACGGTGACTTTCACGATTACACCGAACGCAAACGGTTGTGACGGTCCCGACAGCACGGTGGTTTTCACAATCAATCCTGCCCCGACCGTCACAAACGATCCCCCGGAACAGACCCATTGCTCGGGAGAACCAACCAACCTGGTCACATTGACTTCCAATGTACAGGGAGCCACCTTTACCTGGGTGGCTTACGCTTCCTCTACTGATATCACAGGGTTTGATCCTGCAGGAACCAGTACCATTAATGTTCAAACCATCTACAATTCAGGCACAACCGTTGGCACAGTAACTTATGTCATTGTTCCCAGTTTCCCCGGTGCATCCGAGTGTCCGGGCGACACGGCTGAATACATCATTTCGATCAAACCCCTCCCGATCCTGGCCATGGATCCCTTGGATACCTCCATTTGCGCCGGCACTGAAGCAACCATCAACTTATCCTCTTCCATTACCGGAACCTCCTATACCTGGGTGGCCTCGCAGGTTGGGGGTGTGACCGGCATGCAGAGCTGCACTGGATTATCGGGTGCCTGTGGCGATCAGATCCTGCAAACGCTTGAATTGAACAGTGGTATATGGATCCCGGGGACTGCCACCTATACCATCACACCTGAATTCGATGGCTGTGCCGGTGACTCGGGAGACACCTCCATTATTGTCAAGCCCTTGCCAAATGTCCACTTCACGCCTGCCTATACAGCCATTTGCAGTGGCGGAACGACAAGCATTCAACTTTCAACGGATGTACCATCGGGAGCGACCTTCGCCTGGACAGCGACCCTGGTGCAGGGAACAGTCACAGGTTTTTCAGACGGAGCAGGAGAACAGATAGCCCATACCCTGGTCAACACCGGTTATGATATCGGTCTGATCCGGTACGACGTTATTGCCACCTCCAGCGCATGCCCGGGAGATACGTTTTCAAATACAGTGACGGTATATCCGGTACCGGATGTCTCCAATCAACCGATGACCAAAGCCATCTGTTCCAACACTTCCACCGATATTGCCCTGACATCAAATGTTTCAGGGACCACCTTCTCCTGGACTGCCTCATCGACCGATGCCTATATTTCAGGATATAACTCCGGAGCGGGTTTACTCATTGATCAAACCCTGATAAATACAGGAGATATCGATGGTTCTGTGACCTACACCATTACCCCTCAGGCAAATGGATGTGACGGGATAGACACCAGTTTTATCGTGACCGTACACCCTATTCCCGTCGCCCATTGTGACACCTCAGAGCAGGAAATATGTTCTGGTAATCCTACCATTCCAGTAAATCTCTCATCCAATGTAGCAGGGACTATCTATACATGGACAGGGGTTGCCTCATCGGACTCCATCACCAACTTTACCGCCAGCGGGACAGGTTCCACCATTCCTTCACAGCCAAATATCACCAGCAGCTCTACCACCCAGGGAACGGTGATCTATACGGTATATCCCGAAGCCAACGGATGCCAGGGAGATACAGACACCCACACTATTACGGTGAATCCTTCACCAGGAGTGAATAACGATCCACTCACCCAGACGATTTGCTCGCAATGGAGCTCCACCCTTGTCACCCTCACATCGAATGTACCGGGAACCACGTTCACCTGGGAAGCGACAGCTTCATCCACCTCCCTAAGTGGTTTTGATGAATCAGGGACCAGCACCATTCCGGCACAAATCATCACGAACAGCGATATCGTCCCTCAAACCGTCACCTACCATATTGTTCCCCACTTCACCGGAGTTACATCCTGTGCCGGCGATACCGCTGAATACACCATCGTTGTCAACCCCAAACCGCAAGTCACTAGTGTGCTGTTTGACAGTGTTTGCAGTGAAAATCCCTTCAGCTATACCATCACCAGTTCGATTGCCAACTCCACCTTCTTCTGGTCAAGAGCCCTTGTTACCGGCATCTCAAATCTCGCCACCAACGGAGCGACCAGCCATATCCTCGAAACCCTGTACAACACCACCGCTGCGGATGTGGATGTGACCTACAAGCTGCTTACCACCGGACCCGGAGCCCCCGCTTGTCCCAGCGACACCGCCTTGCTCTTGCTTCGTGTCAAAGATTACTTTGTTGACGCCGGAGCCGACTTTGAAATTCCCCATGGCATCAGTACCGATCTTAACGGGAATGCATCAGGCGGCGGTGATCACCTTGCCTATACATGGGAACCACAAACCCTGATCCAGACCGGGTTACACACTTTGCACCCACACACCAAGAACATTTACCAGGATACCACCTTTTATCTTGTGGTGCATGATCAAGCCATGACGAACTGTACGAAGACAGATTCTGTGAGGATCACCCTCAACGGATCAGCCTTAGCTGCAGACCCCACCGTTGATCCCCCGCTGGTTTGTCCATGCACTCAAGCCCAACTGGCCGCCAATGCCAGCGGAGGTTCAGGAACTTATACCTATACCTGGAGCGCTTCCGTGGGAGCCCCTCCAGTTCCAATGACTGCCGACTCCCCCTATATCCATCCCTGTGTACCGACGACATACACCGTGATTGTCAATGATGGCTACAATACAGCCCAGGGTTCGGTTTCCATTGACATCAAAGATCCACCAGTTGTTCATACCGTTATCGGTGGCGGTTCATATTGTGCCGGCGACAGCGGCGTCACCATCGGATTAAACGGGACCACCCTCGGAGACACCTATCAGCTCTGGCACAACGGAAGCACTGCAAGTCCAGTAATGAATGGAACCGGAGACTCCATTACCTTCGGGACCTACCTGGATCCCGGGTTATATACGGCCACCGCAACCAGTGTTTCCCAACCTCAGTGCACCATTGACATGGCCGGGAGCGCAACGGTCAGTATCATTCCCTTACCCACCTTATTTTCAGTCACAGGAGGAGGATCCTATTCCCAAGGAGGAACTGGTGTGGAGATCGGGTTATCGGGATCTCAAACAACTGTAGAATATGAATTGATCTACAACGACACCCTTGTGATTCCTCCACGGATCACCGGAACAGGGAGTTCCATCGGTTTCGGATACCAGACCCTTGGCGGAACCTATACCGTAGTGGCCTATACCCTTACCGATCCGGTTTGTTCCGTTCAGATGCTTGACAGCGCCGTAGTGATTGTGAACCCATGGCCAACTGTTTATCCATTGCGAGGAGGCGGAGAAGTATGCGAAGATGACTCAACAGGCGTCCCAATCTGGCTGGAAGATTCAGAGATTGGCATTACCTACCGTTTATACAGGAATGGGGTGCAATTCGGAGATACTGTCATTGGCACGGATGACAGTCTTTTCATCACATATAGTAACAGAGACGGAATGTATTGGGCTACCGGGACAAATCAGATCACAGGGCTCATGAAGTACATGGACGATACCGTCACCATTGTCGTAAACCCCCTCCCCATTGTTTACATAATGGGATCGTATGGCGATCAATGTCCCGGTACAGAGATCATGCTGAACGGATCCCAGTTGGGGGCCAACTATGAGTTACAGTTAGACCAGACCCCCATCGACACCATGGCAGGCACCGGAACCGTGCTGAATTTCGAGCCACAATACACCCCCGGAGTTTACCGCATCAGAGCCTATTTTGTCCTGACCGGTTGCGATACCCTGATGGATAATCCCATCACCCTGCATCCTGCCCCAGAGGTATTTGACGTACGTCCACCGGGAGTCAGTTGTGCCGGAGATGAAGTGTACATTACAGGATCCCAGACCGGCATTCTTTACCAGCTTCAACGGGACGGGTCCTTTAATGTCGGAGATCCTCAGCCAGGCACAGGAGATTCCATTAATTTCGGTCCACAGACCGTACCAGGTACCTATACCGTATTGGCCTTCAATCCCCTAACAAACTGTAACATCCTGATGAACGGGGAGGCCAACCTCAATCCGGTTCCCGATACATTCAACGTTGTTCCCTCCGGAGACACCTGTGCCGGCGTCTCTATCGGATTGAACGGATCGCAGGATCAAGTCAAATACATTTTAAAAAGAGATACCCTCTGGTTAGATACCATCAACGGAACAGGATTCCCGATTGAATTCGGACCACAGACCATACCGGGGATCTATACCATTGTGGGTTACGATACCACCACCTACAAATTCTGTTCAGCGCTGATGTTGGGCAGCACCATCATCCATCCGAACCCCATTCCTTACCAGATCATTCCCATGGGTTACAGTTGTGCTGGTGACAGCATCGGGCTCATGGATTCAGACACAGGGATTGTCTATCAACTGATACGCAACGGCACGACCGCAGTGGGACCGCTGGTCAGCGGTACAGGAGAGGCCATTTATTTTGGCATCCAGACATTACCCGGTACGTATACCATCGTAGGGAAGAATCCGCTCACGAATTGCTGGAATGACATGGAGGGATCATCCATTCTGACTGCCATTCCCATTTCCTATGTTATGACACCAGGTGGGGATACCTGTTCCGGAACTGCCATCGGACTCAATTGGTCGCAGATGGGCGTGAACTACATTCTCCTTCGTGATGACATCCCTGTAATGACAAAACCCGGAACGGGCGGCGTTTTAAGCTTCGGGTATCAGACGATCGCCGGCACCTACTATATTAACGGGTATAACACAACCCCCGACAGTTGTCAGAACATGATGACCGATAGCACGATCATCCATCAAGGCCCGGATCTTTTCAATGTTATTCCAGCCGGACTCAGTTGCGCCGGTGATTCGATCGGATTGGACAGCTCACAAACAGGCATCCTCTATCAACTGGTCAGGAATGGCACCACCAATGTCGGGGATCCGATCCCAGGAAATGGATCTGAGATTTCCTTTGGTTATCAATTTGTTCCAGGAAACTACACCGTGATCGCCATTGATCCGCTCACCAGCTGCTGGTCCCAGATGAACGACAGCGCCGTCTTCATTCCCGTACCCGCCCAATACCTGATGAACCCGGTTGGCGACACCTGCGCGCAAGCCATCATCACCCTGAACGGTTCGCAAACCGGCGTCAACTATCTCCTAATGCGAGACGGGACCTTCGTGGTCATGACCAAACAGGGAACAGGATCCGGATTGTCCTTCGGAACTCAATCATTTTCAGGCACCTATACCATACGCGCAGTAAATCTGTCAGCCGATTCGTGCGACCTGCTGATGCAGGGGAGTTTGACCATCCACAACAAACCGGATGTACACAACGTGATTCCCAACGGATCCATTTGTACCGGCAACAGCATCATGCTGGACCATTCAGAACCGGGAATTGCCTACCAGTTATTCCTCAATGCCACCATCATCGATACCTTATACGGAGATGGTTCCCAATTGAATTACGGACCTCAGTTCCTCCCCGGGACCTATAACATCCTGGCCATTGATACGGCTTCGGGATGCTGGGAAAACATGCATGGAGCCACCGTCATGTTTCTTGAGCCCACCCTCTATTCGATCCGGCCACAGAGTGATACCTGTGAACACATCCCCGTTGGGCTAAACGGTTCGGATGCAGGGATGGAATATATTTTGAAAAGGGACGGCGTACCCGTGGATACCATGGCAGGGACCGGTGATCCGATAACTTTCCCGTACATAACAACTGCAGGGACCTATACCGTATTTGGCCGTTCCTCTCTTTCCGACTCCTGTTCCGCCATGATGTTGGGTTCTCTTGTAATCACTCCGATCCCGGTGGCCTATACCCTTATGCCTCCAGGACAGAATTGCGAACCAACCCTTCTCTTTTTGAATCATTCGCAAGCCGGTGTTGAATACAGGCTGATTAAGGACGGTATTCCTTTTGGTCCATGGGTTCCTTCACCAGGCGGAGGCATGTTGCCATTTGGCAGTCAGATGAGCGGAGTTTACCAAGCCATTGGAAGGTATCTAAACACCCAGTGTGCCGATACGATGACTGGCACCGTTGTCGTCACCGCACAACCAGGTTCCTTCGCCGGCAATGACACCTCCGTCTGTTACGGATACGACATCACCCTCACAGGTTCGGCCACCAGTTACAGCACCGTACTTTGGATCACCAGAGGCGATGGCGTGTTTACGCCAAACACATCGCTGGTTACCAACTATCAGCCGGGCACCCAGGATCTGATCCAGGGATCAGTATGGCTCATTCTGCAAGTGACCGGAACAGAGCCCTGCGGTTACACGACAGCCAAAGACAGCCTTCTTTTAACCATTGATCCCCTACCGATTGCCGATGCAGGGCCCAACGACACCATTTGCGAAGCATCTGACGCCTCATTGACTGGTTTTGTGCAACATGCCTCCATGTCACGCTGGCGTACAGATGGTGACGGAAACTTCGCAGATCCCTTCCAACCGGTTACCAGCTATACACCGGGAAGCACTGACTTAGCCAACGGTAGTGTCCAGCTAACTCTGACCGCTTATGGAGACTTAGCCTGTACAGATACCATCAATGATTCGATGATTCTCTTCATCCAGCCCTTACCCATTGCCGATGCAGGAGCAGACGACACGATTTGCGAGTCCTTTACCTATACGATGAACGGATCCATTCTTCATTCCACTTCCGTACAATGGAGCACACTCGGAAGTGGGAGTTTCAATGATCCAACCTTATTGCATGCCATTTACACCCCGGGTGCGGGCGATATACCCCCCGGAAGCGTAGATCTGGTACTTACCGCTTATGGAGTTGAAAGCTGTTTATACGCTTCGACCCAAGACACCATGACCTTGTGGTTCAACCTGCTCCCCATCATCAGTGCAGGGCCTGACACAACGATCTGTGCCAATCAACAATATACCCTGATCCCGACAAGCGCCCAGTTTGCATCAGCCGTCCATTGGAGCACGGTTGGAGGCGAAGGACAGTTTGACCAACCTGATTCACTTCACCCCACCTACATACCCGGAGTGGCGGACACCACCAACGGATTTGTCCTTCTGGTACTGCAAGCAACCGGAACTGCTTACTGCAGCAGCGAAACTGTGACAGACACCCTTCAATTATCTTTCCACTCTGCTCCTGTTGCCCTTGCCGGCGAGGATCTGGATGGATGTCCGAACGAACCCCTCACCGTCCCCGGAGACGCCTACCACTATTCAACCGTTCTCTGGGAAACCACAGGAGACGGTTCGTTTAGCGATCAGACACAACTCATCACCCTCTATACTGCCGGCACCGGTGACAAAGCCGCCGGATTTGTTGATTTGATTCTCACCGTAAACGGAACAGCTGAATGCATTGATGAAACAGACAGCGACACCGTTCACGTAACCTATCAGCCATTACCCACTGCCCAATTGGCAGGCTGGGACACCATTTGTGAAGGAGATACCGCCTATCTTCCCTTGCATCTGACCGGGCACGCCCCATGGACCATTCAGCTGTTTGACGGTATCACCACTACCACCATTACAGGCATTGATACCGCATTCTATTTAGTTCCTGTAACCCCTGAGACCACAGTTTCCTATACTATAACCGGTGTAAGTGATCTCTATTGTACCGGGGAAGAATTTACAGGAGGCTCGATCGTCGTTGTAAATCCTACTCCAAGCGAATACCAGATTATTGCCCCCAACGGAGGCCTCTACTGTGAAGGAGGGACAGGGATCGAGATCGGCATTGACGGGTCGGAACTTGGTTTTGCCTACCAACTTTTATTAAACAGCCAGCCAATCGGGTCATTGACATACGGTACCGGTGATTCACTCATCTTCGGGATCTTCATCCCTGCAGGGATTTACACCGTTTATGCCACAAATCCTTCCACGAATTGCGGCATTCTTTTCAGCGACAGCCTCACAGTGCTTGTCATGCCGTTGCCTAATGTAGACTTTTCGGCAGACTCATCCTGTTACGGAGACACCACCTATTTTTATCTTACCGGAACCGATATCGGGCGGGTATCTGAGTGGACATGGAATTTTGGCGATGGGACATGGGTAACCTATAACACCCCGGTAAATCCCACCCATGCCTATTTTGGCACCAGTACCTATTATGTCACCCTGTTTGCCCTGGATACCAACGGATGTACCAAAACGGTCTCCCATTTTGTATCGGTCAGCACACCTCCCATAGCGAACTTCGGATACTCGCCAGGAGCCTGTGTGGACCATCAGGTTCAGTTCACCGACTATTCCGTTACCATGAACTCTGATTATCTGTCTCAATGGAAATGGGAATTTGGCGATGGCACCGACACGACCATTTATTGTCCGAATGATCCCAATATCAGCCACACCTATAACACCTCAGGAGAAAAGACCGTCATTCTCACGGTGACGACCAGCGGAGGGTGCGAAGACACAGTTTCGTATCATGTTATCATTTATCAGAACCCCTCAGCTGATTTCACCTACTCCACCACACGTTGTACCGGAGATCCCGTTCAATTCACCGATCAGTCACAGACCAACGGAGGGACTTCAGTTATTGGATGGTACTGGAATTTCAATGATCCGGGATCAGGATCCAACAATACCTCATCGGCCCAACATCCCACCCACACCTTTTCCCTTCCGGGGAGTTACAATGTGATGCTCGTTGTGTCAAACGTCACGGGTTGTTCCGACACCATTACCAAGACTGTTAGCATCAGTGACGCCCCCGTGGCCAATTTCGAAGCAGATACTGCCTGTAAAGGAAATCCCACCCATTTTACCGATCTATCGACCACCAGTCAGGGTAACATCGTCAGTTGGGAATGGGACTTCGGGGACGGGTCACCCCACAATTATTTGCAGACCGTTGAGCATACCTATACCAACACCGGGATCTATACAGTCACCCTGACCGTATCGAACACCTCAGGATGTTATGATCTCATCAGCAGACCGGTATTAGTAACCACCGGACCTACGGCCGGATTTATCGTAACCACCGGAAACTGTGCAGGAGCATTGGTTTCCTTCCTTGATCAATCTGTTCCCAACCACGGATATCTTGTTAACTGGATCTGGGATTTTGGGGATGGCACTACCACCACCATTCACTATCCGGACCCACAGAATGTAGATCATATCTATACTAATCCCGGCACCTACGATGTCGTCCTGACCGTTGAGAACTCAGACAGCTGCATGGATTCGTATCAACAATCCATCACCATTGCTCCGAAGCCGACGGCTGACTTTACCTATCCAGAAGAAAGATGTGAAGATTTCGGGATTCAGTTTGAAGATCTTTCCCTCCCAGGAAGATCCGGAATCATCAGCTCCTGGTCCTGGAACTTTGGCGATCCCGGATCGGGGACCAGCAACATCTCCAACCTGCAGAATCCCATTCATATCTTCCTCAATGCAGGCGACTATGATGTAACCCTGATTGTCACCAACCTTAACGGGTGTAAAGACACCGTGGTCAAGACCGTACCGATCGATTCCAGACCTGTTGTCAGTTTCACTGCAGATACCGTTTGCCGAGGCAACCCGACTACTTTCACCGATTATTCGACCACCAACAGCGGAACGAATGTCGCCTGGGCCTGGGACTTTGGGGATGGCTCCACCTCAAACCTGCAAAATCCAACCCACCTCTACACCAATGCAGGCACCTACGCCGTTACCCTTGTGGTCACAAACTCCGTCAACTGCGACAATGACACCACGATCAACGTCCTTGTGAGGGAGTTGCCCTGGGTGATGTTCACCAGTGAGGATAACTGTTTTGGCACCGAAAGTTACTTCTTTGATGAAAGCCTCGCCTATTATGGCGTCATCACCAACTGGGATTGGGATTTCGGAGACGGGAACACCTCCACCGACCCAGATCCTGTTCACCTTTATGATGCCCCGGGGACTTATGATGTTCAACTCATCATCACCACATCCTACAGCTGTCAGGATTCCATCACCCTGCCTCACACCGTCTATGAAAACCCCAGCGCAGCCTTCTATTACACGAATTCATTCTGTCCGGCCGGAAAGGTCTTCTTCAATGATAACTCGACCACATACGGGACCAACATAGCCAGCTGGCAATGGATCTTTGAAGGCCAGGAAGGGAGCACCCTGCCCAACCCGGTTTACACCTATTCAATCCTAGACACCACCTATGACGTCACCCTGATCGTTGAAGACCAACATGGGTGCATTGACACCACCATACAACCGGTTTATGTGCATCCCGCCTTTGAGTTCACCTTCACCACAGAGACGGAATGTGCAGGACAGCCCACACAGTTCAACCCAGTCAACCTGGCTGAAGGAGATTCATTGCTTTCCATTGTATGGCGATTCGGAGACCCGGCTTCCGGTTCGAACAACTACTCCACCCTCTATAACCCCACACATATCTACTCCTCTTCAGGTTCCTACTGGGTAAGGATGAGAGCTACCAACTCGGATTATTGCGTGGACAGCATCTGGAAAGAAATTCAAATTCAACAGGGTCCTTTAGCCGACTTCTCCTATGACTCCCTGCCCCACTGCGACAGTACCATGATCTTTGAGAACCTGAGTGTAGGCATTGGAGTTCCTATTGATTCTCTGTTATGGGATTTTGGCGATGGGAGCACCCTGGTGAATTATCCGCCACTGCCCGGTACCGTTACCCACCAGTTCCCCAATTTCGGCATTTACACTATCGCCCTGACCGCATACAGTCCCAGTGGTTGTGAAAACCAGATATTGATGCCCGTTATAATTTCCTGCATCCATGCAGCCATTGAACAGCCCGACACCCTGTTTTGCTCCAGTGAGCCCGCTTTATTCCTTGACGGATCCACACCGGTTGAGCTGATTTCAAGCTGGCAATGGGATTTCGGAGACGGAGGAGACACCCTATACCTACAGCATACCGACAGCATCTATCATTATTACTCAACACCGGGCCATTATCTTGTATCGCTTGTGATCACATCACCCGCATCGGGAGGATCAACCGTCACCGATACGACCTGGAGATCCCTTAGCATCCTGCCAACCTCCATCGCCGACTTCCATGCCAATCCTGTTTGTTACCTTGACACCACCCAATTCCTGAACCTGACCGACAGCAATGGCGTATTGATCACAGGGATCAACTGGAATTTCGGTGATCCGGGATCAGGGAGCGGGAACTATTCTTCACTGGTACAGCCCAGACACTACTATCATCAACCCGGAATTTACCAAGCCACCCTGGAAATTGAGAATGCCAACGGATGTACGGACAGCATTACCAAGCAGGTGGTCGTTCATCACCTGCCAGAGGCAGCGATCTCAGCCTCCTTAGCCTGTTCACGTCACTATGCTTACTTCACGGATATCTCCTTACCCGGAGACACCCTGATATCCTCCTGGTTCTGGATATTTGGTGACCCGCATACCCCACTGGACACCTCCACCTTCCAACATCCTTATTATTCATACCATGATCCCGGAGGATATACTGTTTTCTTAAAGACAGAAGATGACTTCGGATGTTCCGATACCACGAACTTTGAACTGAACGTACTCCCATCTCCCATCAGCGCCTTTACCATTCAAGAGAACATCGACGGGATCCCCGGCAGGATTCAGCTATTCAACTTTTCAGTGAATGCAGTTACCTATGAATGGGATTATGGAGACGGGCACGTAGAGTACGAGGAGGAACCGTTGCCTTATGAGTATGAAGAGGAGGGCAATTATCTTATCAAACTGATCACCCAGGCAGCGAACAGCTGTACAGACACAAGCTTTTATCCACTGGAGTTACTATTCAAAGGATTGTTTATCCCGAATGCCTTCTCCCCCACGAATATCAATCCGAACTCAAGGGTATTCAAGCCTAAGGGGGTCAACATCAGACTCTACCATATCCAGGTATTCGATGTTTGGGGAACTCTGTTATGGGAATCCACCAAAGTGGATCCACAAGGCAGACCGGTTGAAGAGTGGGACGGCACCTACAAGGGAAAACTTTTGCCTCAAGGCGTTTATATGTGGAAAGCATCGGCCACCTTTACCGATGGTTCAGACTGGGAGGGGAATGATATCGGAGAGGGAGAACCCAGTCGAATGGGAACAGTCGCAATTATTCGTTAACCAAGCACCATGCGTATCATGAAACGATTCGTAGCAAAAGGCTTCCTGACCGTTTGCATGGTGTTGGCGGGTGTCGTCATGCAAGGGCAGGACCCTAATTTCTCACAGTACTTCAACACTCCCCTCTATTACAACCCTGCATTTACAGGCATCTCAAACGGACTTAATGTCCAGTTCAGTTTCCGTGACCAATGGCCAAATCTTCCGGTAGATTTTAAATCCTACTATTTTTCAGCGAACCTTGGAGACCGGAACCTCCCTGGTGCAGGCGGATTAGGGCTTATCATCACTTCAGACAATGAAGGGATTGGTTTCATCCATGATTTTAACTGTGCTCTTTCTGTGGGTGTGCGGATTCCCATTGCCGACTTTTTAGTGAGCCAGGTCGGGATCAAAGGAGGAGTAGGGCAAAAATCGGTCAACTGGGACGATTTTGTTTTTTCCGATGAATTAGATGAACGTTATGGAATCCATGGAGGAAACGTAACAGATTTTATTGATCCTGAGAATTCGAACAGGGTGTATCCTGATTTCGGTGCCGGCGGATTGCTTCAGTTTACGAGTGAAGACAGTAAAGTCACCCTTACCACAGGGTTTGCCGTGGACCATATTTTTGAACCTGATGTCTCCTTTTTATCGACCGGAGAAGCCGTTGTTCCGAGAAAATTTGTCGTCCATGCCGAAGCGGTAATAGAGACCAACCGATCGGTTGCGGCCAATACAAACTCCAGAGGATGGGATGACCCGGTCAAGTTAAATCCAGGGATCATTTATCAAAGCCAGGGCCAATCCAACATGCTGGAAGTGGGGATGAACCTGGTGAAATTCAACCTATTTCTTGGCGCCTGGTACCGAAGCACCTTTGCCACGCGAAACTCCAATGCCCTAATCTTTATGGCAGGATACCGTTATTATTTCAATGAAGAGATGAACATCAAATTCTTCTATAGTTATGACCTCCAAATCGGAGGCAACCTGCAGGAGACCGGAGGCGCTCATGAGATCAGTCTGATACTGACGTTCAATGACCTGCAACTCTTTTACAGCGGGCCAAAACGATATGTGACGAGGAACGGGAAGCGGCTGCGGAACCCCAGGGAGGCGTGTGAGATGTTTAACTAGGAGTTTTCTTTTCTTGTACGAATTAACTTCAACAAGCCTAGATCTTCTCCGCCGAATGCTTCAGGATCTGGTAGAGGAATTCGCGGCTGCGGAAGAGTTGGGCTTTGACGGTGCCGATGGGGAGGTCGAGTTCGGTGGCGATCTCTTCATACGACCTCTCTTTGAAATACCGGAGTTCGATCAGATTCCGGTAGTGCGGTTTCAGCTTCTCCACCACCTCCCGCATCAGCCTGATCTTCTGCTTCTCAATCACCTTCTCCTCGGGATCAAGGGTGGAGGCCATCATCTCGGTGGGGTAACTGTCTTTTTCATCTTTGTCGTCTCCCACCGGATCTGCAAAGACGATCCGCTTGGATTTCCGCAGGAAGTCGATACAGTTGTTGGCTGCAATCTTGAAGAGCCAGGTGCTGAAGGCATAATCGGATGAATACTGGTCAAGCTTGCTGAAGGCCTTGCCAAAGGCCTCGATGGTGAGGTCCTCCGCATCGGTGGGGTTGTTGGTCATCTTCAGCAGCAGGAAGTAGAGGGAGTCCCTGTAGTTGTTCAGCAGTTCGGTATAGGCTTTCTGGTTTCCGTTCTCGCGGGCATCCATGACCAGCCTGTAATCGCGCTGCGCTTTTTCGGTGAGGTGGGAGATTACTTCCATTTAGGCTGCCTGGCAAAGAGATTGACGCCGGCTGTCAGCAGTTGAACCAGGAGGATCATCCACTCCAGCACAGGGATCCAGGGAATCAGACGCCTCTCCTGAAGCCGGTTCATGCATTTCCCGAAAACGACGTACTGGCTGATCCATTTCAGCAAAAGTACACTTAAAACGATTGTCCAGGCGAATTTCCAGATTAATAGCAGGATCAGAAGGATCCAGAAAGCGAGTTGCGTGGCGCTGTAAATCCCGAGCAACAGCTTATGGATGAAACGGTAATGGGCGCCCGTGGTGAGGTGTCGCCGCTTCTGGGTCAGCCATTTCCCAAAGGAACGTTTTGGTTCCGAATAGGTAAACGCCCCGGGATTCAGCTGAACACCGGTATTCTTCCGGTGAGCCACCTGGTTGATGAAAAGATCGTCATCGCCACTGGCGATCCGGTAATGGGAGATAAATCCCTTGTGCTGGTAAAAAAGCCTTTTCCGGTAGGCCAGGTTGCGGCCCACCCCCATATAGGGCATCCCGGCCATGGCAAAGGAGAGATACTGGACGGCCACCTGGATGGTGTCATAGCGGATCAGCGTATTCAGGATCCCTTGCCGCTTTTCATAGGCGCCGTACCCCAGCACGATCTCCCTGTCGTCAGAGAAGGCCTCCTGCATCAGCCTGATCCACTGGTTCCCTGCAGGCCGGCAGTCGGCATCGGTCAGCAGGACCAGGTCATGCCGGGCTGATTTGATCCCGATGGAGAGGGGGAACTTCTTGCCGCTGAAAAAGTTCAGGTCGCGCTGGATCGTGATGATCTTCAGGTGTTTGTACCTGTCTGACATCTCAGAGAGCAGCACCGGTGTATCATCGTCGGAGGCATGGTCCACCACCACCACCTCATACAGCGGATAGTCCTGCTCAAGGAATTGGGGTAATGTATATTGCAAATGGTTGTATTCATTGTGGGCACAGATAACTATGGAGACGCCGGGAAGAGGTTCCGGGTTCCGGGTTTCGGGTTCCGGGTTCCGCGCATCCCGCATCTCGTTTCGCGCATCCCGCATCTCGTGTCCCGTATCGTGCATCCCTACTCTCAAAAAAATCCCCCAGTAATACACCATCTGCACCAGGAAGGAGAATCCGAAAAGAATAAAGAGGATGAAGAGGAGGGGGTCCGGATGAAGGAGGGCATCTGGCATTTAACAAGATTTAACAGGTAGATCCGGCAAAATTATTCATTATCCTAAAATAAAAACTACCTTTGTCGAAAAATAACGATAACCGTTAATATCGGCACTTTCAGCGTATTCAGAGAGAAGATCCTTCGCCTTTCATGACCTTCACCATCACGCATAAAGATCCCGGAACTTCAGCCCGTGCCGGTTTGCTGGAGACCGACCACGGGACCATCGAATCGCCCTTTTTCATGCCTGTCGGGACCGCCGGAGCGGTTAAAGCCCTTCACATGAAGCAGCTCCGGGAGGATGTGGGGGCGCAGATCATGCTCTCCAACACCTATCACCTCTACCTTCGTCCGGGAGCCGACATCGTGTCGGCGGCCGGAGGGATCCACCGGTTCAGCGGCTGGGAGAGGCCGGTGCTGACCGACAGCGGCGGCTACCAGGTCTATTCCCTCGCTGATATGCGGAAGTTCAAGGAGGATGGGGTGGTCTTTCAATCCCATATCGACGGATCCAAACATACCTTCACCCCCGAGTCGGCGATCGATATCCAGCGTTCCCTGGGCGCCGATATCATCATGGCATTCGATGAGTGTACCCCCTACCCCTGTGAATACGACTACGCCGTGAAATCGATGAAGCGGACCCACCGCTGGCTGAAGCGCTGCATCGAACGGTTTGATGAAACTACCTGTCCGCACGGCTATTCCCAGAGTCTCTTCCCCATCGTCCAGGGAAGTGTTTACAGGGACCTGCGGGAACAGTCGGCGGAATATATCGCCTCCTGCGGGGCGGAGGGAAATGCCATCGGAGGATTGTCGGTGGGCGAGCCGGCCCCGGTGATGTACGAGATGACCGAGGCGGTGACGCGGATCCTGCCGGCCGACAAGCCCCGCTACCTGATGGGGGTGGGCACCCCGGCCAATATCCTGGAGTCGATCGCCCTGGGAGTCGACATGTTCGACTGCGTGATCCCCACCCGCAACGGCCGTAACGGGATGCTCTTCACACGGCAGGGGATCATGAATATCAAAAATGAAAAGTGGCGGGATGACTTCTCCCCGCTGGATCCTGATGGGGAGATCTTTGCCGACAACGAGTATTCCCGGGCATTCCTGAGGCATCTCTTTATCTCCAAAGAGATGCTTGCCTCGATGATCGCCACCACGCATAACCTGGGATTTTACATGTGGCTCCTGCGCGAATCACGGCAACAGATCCTGGCGGGAACCTTCCGGAGCTGGAAAGAGAAGATGACCGTTCAATTGATGAACCGATTGTAATTGACTTATGACAGAGAACCCAACCTTGCTGACTGAAAAAAGATCAGAGACAAACACCGGCCTCTGGATCATTCTCGGTGTATGGTTCGGGATCAACCTGCTTCAGACCATCTTTTCGGGACTGATGGATGATGAGGCCCTGTTCTGGCTCTATGGTCAGCATATGGCATGGGGGTTCTACGAGCACCCGCCCATGGTGGCATGGCTGATCAAAGGCGGGTACACCCTCCTGCCGAATGCCGTTGGGGTCCGGCTTTTTTTCATCATCAGCAGCACCCTCTCGGTCTATCTGATCGCCAGGCTTGCGGGAACAAAAAACTGGTGGTTGTTTGCCGCCCTGCTCTTCTCCACCCTCATCGGCAACGCAGGTGGATTTCTGGCAGCTCCCGACGGGCCGCTCCTGCTGTTTACCGCGCTCTTCTTTTTCTTTTATCAGCGGTTCCTGGAGGAGGAAAAGATACCTGACGCCCTGTGGCTGGGATTGGTGATGGCCGGATTGATCTACAGCAAATACAACGGGATCCTGGTGATCTTCTTCACCATCCTGAGCAACCTGAAACTCGTCACCCGGAAACGCTTTTATCTGGCGGTCATCACCGGGATCATCCTCTTCCTGCCTCACATCCTCTGGCAGTTTTTCAATGATTTCCCAACGATACGCTACCATCTGGTTGAGAGGAACATCCATGAATATGACTTTTTCTCCTATTTCGGAGAATACATTGCGGGACAATTCGGGATCTACGGCCCCCTGCTGGCTTTCGTCTTCTTCTGGATGACCTTCGCCTATAAAACCGAAGATCTCTTTGAACGGTCACTGAAATTCACCGGAATCGGATTTCTCCTCTTCTTTCTGCTCTATACCTTCCGGGGAAGGATTGAACCAAACTGGACCCTCCCGGCCTTTATCCCCTTCATGATCCTGACCCTCCGGTCGCTCGTAAAAAGAAAAGGGCTCCGGCGGGTGGTTTATCCCCTGGCCGTGATCAGCGCCCTGATCATCCTGGGGTTCAGGGTCTATATCATCCACGATTATCTGCATCTCCCGAAAAAGCTGGTCAACCTGCGGGAGTTTCAGCGTGACAGGAGCTGGGCCGATGCCATCGCTGAAAAAGCCGGTGGAAATCCGGTTCTATTCCTGAATTCCTATCAAAATCCCTCGAAGTATATCTTTTACACTGATCAGCCGGCTTTTGACCTGACAGAGTATGACAATCATGTCACCCAGTTCAACTACTGGCCTGAGATGATCAATGCATTTCAGGGAAAAACGGTGATGGTGGTCGACAACAACGCATGGCGCAAGATGCCTGATATGCAGCTGATCACCTTCCCGAACAGCGATACGCTTTACTATTCATTTATCCACGATTTCAGCTCCTACACCACGATCCCCCTGGTCATCCCCGGGGAACCGCTCCGCTTCCCAGTAGGAGAGGTGATCGATCTTCCTGTCAGGCTTCTGAACCCGGAGAAACATCCCATCCGATTTGACCGGAACCCGGATCAGCGCTCCTCGCTGGTTTACTCTATCCTTGAGGAGACGGAATTCGTGGCCAGGGAGAAACCGGGCCCCGATATCACCTCGGTTGAATTACCGGTAGCGGGATTCGATACCGTCATCCGCATCCTCACGCCGGAGACTCCCGGCCACTATGAACTCTATGTTTCCCTCAAGACCGGGTGGCTTCCGCCGGGTCAGAACGGGCAACGCCAATCCATGGAGATCTACTGATGAAGACCATCGATCTCTATATCATCAAGAAATTCCTGGGGACCTTTTTCTTCACCCTGCTGCTGCTGATCTTTATCGTGATCGTGTTTGACATCTCCGAAAAGATCGATGACTTCCTGAAGAACGACGCCCCGCTGAACGAGATCGTCTTTGATTACTACCTGAACTTCATCCCCTATTTTATCAACCTCTTCAGCTACCTGCTCACCTTTATCGCCGTCATCTTTTTTACCTCCCGGATGGCCTCCCGGAGCGAGATCATCGCCATCCTGAGCAGCGGGATCAGCTTCTGGCGGATGCTGGTCCCCTTCCTTATCTCTGCCGCAATCCTCGGGGGACTCTCTTTTGTTTTAGCCAACTTCATCATTCCCTATACGAACCAGACCATGTTCGTGTTTGAAAACAAGTATATCCGCGACCAGCCGAGATACAGCGACATGAACGTCCATAAGCAGATCAGTCCGGGCACCTTCATCTACATGGAGAATTTCAACCTGAGAAACAAGGTGGGCTGGAAGTTCACCCTCGAAACGTTTGAGGGACAAACCATGACCTCCAAGCTCTCGGCGAACAAGATCAACTACGATACGGTGACGGGACGCTGGACCATCGACAATTACTACATCCGTGAGATCAACGGGCTGGAGGAGTCCATCACCAAAGGAACCCGGCTCGACACCCTGTTACCTATCAAACCCACCGATTTCATTGAAGATGTGGAGGAGATCAAGGTGCTTGGGTATGGAAAGCTCAATGAGGTGATCGCGAAAAAACTTCTCCGCGGGGATCCCGATGTGATCCACTATCAGGTGAAGAAATACGAACGCATCGCCCATCCCTTTGCCGCCATCATCCTCACCCTGATCGGCGTGGCTGTCTCGTCGCGAAAAGTGCGGGGCGGCATCGGATACCACCTGGGATTCGGGCTCGCGCTCACCTTCATTTACATCCTCTTCATGCAGATCTCCGCTGTCTTCGGGATCTTCGGAAGCATCCCTCCGGTGCTGGCAGTCTGGCTGCCGAACATTTTCTTCTCGGTGATTGCGGCGCTGATGCTGTGGAGAACGCCCAGGTAACAGGCGGACGAAGGGCTAATGAAAAATGAGGAATGAAAAATGAGGAATGCAATTAATTACCAATATTTTATCTGTTATCCGGCATCTGGCATCTGGTATCTCCCATCCCCCATCTCTCATCGCGTATCAGCCAAAAGCCAACAGCCAAAAGCCAACAGCGAGGAATAATTAGGCTAATGTTTGGTTCAGCAGCTCTTTTCCTTCGGTATTCGTTCGGTCTTCCCTTCATTTTCGCTTCATTTACCTCCGACTGGCATCCGGCCTCGCCTTCAACTTAGCAGGCCCCTCCCCTTGAAAGGATTAAAGAAATTACTCCACAATAAATTTCACATCTCCAACAACATTGTTCATATTTGTCAGCCGTGCGATGTATATTCCACCAGACCAGGTGGAAACATCAAGAGTCAGGAATACAGCTGATTTCGTGAGAAATTTCTCGTAA
>Ga0163209_1000274_pt1 | contig 21627 bp, 17 predicted proteins | sample Kivu_160m_FD_113538 | JGI IMG/M metagenome (GOLD analysis project Ga0163209, IMG submission 113538) | Freshwater microbial communities from Lake Kivu, Western Province, Rwanda to study Microbial Dark Matter (Phase II) - Kivu_160m | ecosystem: Environmental > Aquatic > Freshwater > Lake ...
AGGGGCGGTTCTCAAACACCAGTCCGCCATCCTTCACGTCGATCACGATATCGGCATCCTTGTCCACCTTTCCCTGCAGGATCATCTTCGAAAGTTCGTTGAGCACCTGTTTCTGAAGGACGCGTTTGATAGGCCTGGCGCCATACTGCGGGTCGAAGCCGATATGGCCGATGAATTCGATCGCTTTGTCGGTAGCAGAGAGGCGGATGTTGTTTTTCTCCAGCATCTTTTCCACGATACCCAGTTGAAGCCTCACTACGTCCATGATCTCCTCCTGGGTAAGGGGCTGGAACATGATGATCTCGTCGACCCGGTTCAGAAATTCGGGACGTATACTCTTTTTCAATAGGTCGAACACCTGTTTGCGGGTGTTGTTCAGGATCTCCTCCCTGTTATTTTTGTTCACCTTCTCCAGGTTTTCCTGGATGATATGCGACCCGATGTTGGATGTCATGATGATGATGGTGTTCTTGAAATCGACCGTCCGGCCTTTGTTGTCGGTCAGTCGTCCGTCGTCCAAAACCTGCAGCAGGATGTTGAAGACATCCGGATGGGCCTTTTCGATCTCGTCGAGCAGGACAACTGAGTAAGGTTTTCTCCTGACGGCTTCGGTGAGTTGACCACTTTCGTCATACCCCACATACCCTGGAGGCGCTCCGATCAATCTGCTGACTGTATGGCGCTCCTGGTACTCCGACATATCGATCCGCACCATGCTGTTCTCGTTGTTAAACAGGAATTCTGCAAGAGCTTTTGCCAGCTCGGTCTTTCCAACACCTGTTGTGCCGAGGAAAATAAATGACCCGATTGGACGGCGGGCATCCTGCAAGCCGGCCCGGCTGCGGCGGATCGCATCAGAGATAGCGCTGATCGCCTCTTCCTGGCCAACCACGCGCATGTGAAGTTCTGTCTCCAGATCCATCAGCTTTTCCCTCTCACTCTGGAGCATCCTCGTTACAGGAATGCCGGTCCACCGGGAGACGACATCAGCGATCTCTTCAGCGCCAACCTCTTCATTCACCATCGGGGAGTCCTTCTGGATCTCTGAAAGTTTGGCTTTGGATGCTTCGATACTTTTTTCAGCTGCCGGGATCTTTCCGTACCGGATCTCCGCAACACGGCCGAGATCTCCGTTACGGTCGGCCTGGTCGGCCTCCAGCTTCATCTGCTCGATCTCCTTCTTCGTGCTCTGGATCTGCTCCACCAGCTCTTTTTCAGCCTGCCACTTGGCTTTCATCTCGTTGCGTTCGTCGCTCAGGTTGGCGATCTCTTCATTGAGATCTTTGAGCTTCTCTTTGTCATTCTCCCGTTTGATTGCTTCCCGTTCGATCTCCAGTTGCCGGATCTTCCGTTCGATCTTCTCCAACTCTTCGGGAAGTGAGTTGATCTCCAACCTGAGTTTGGAAGCTGCTTCATCGATCAGGTCGATGGCCTTATCAGGGAGGAACCTGTCGGAAATATACCTCTGGGATAATTCTACGGCAGCGATAATGGCGTCGTCTTTGATCCGCACGTGATGGTGGGTTTCATACCTCTCTTTCAGTCCCCGGAGGATACTGATAGCATCCAGTGTGTCAGGTTCGTTGACCATCACCGGCTGGAAGCGGCGTTCGAGGGCTTTGTCTTTCTCAAAGTACTTCTGATACTCTTTCAGCGTGGTTGCACCGATAGCACGTAGCTCTCCCCGGGCCAGAGCCGGTTTCAGGATGTTCGCGGCATCCATGGCCCCTTCCGTGGCTCCTGCACCTACCAGCGTATGGATCTCGTCAATAAACAGGACGATCTCTCCATCGGAGCCAATCACCTCCTTGACCACACTCTTCAGCCTTTCCTCAAACTCGCCACGGTATTTGGCTCCGGCCATCAGGGCCCCCATATCGAGCGAATAGATCTGTTTGCTCTTCAGGTTCTCCGGGACATCCCCGTCGATGATCCGGTGGGCCAATCCTTCGGCGATAGCGGTCTTCCCGACGCCGGGTTCACCGATCAGGATGGGGTTGTTTTTCGTTCTCCGGCTCAGGATCTGCAGCACCCTGCGGATCTCCTCGTCCCGGCCGATGACGGGATCCAGCTTCCCCTCCCGGGCCATCTCGTTGAGATTCCGGGCATACCGGTTGAGGGCATTGTAATTTTCTTCAGCCGACTGGCTCTTTACATTGCTGCCCTGGCGCAGTTGCCGGATGGAGGCCATCAGGTCTTTTTCGGTGATGCCGTTGTCTTTCATCAGTCGCGATGTGGCATCGCTGACTGAAAGGATCCCGAGAAGCATGTGTTCGATGGAGACAAAGTCGTCTTTCATCTCCTGGCTCAGGGCGACCGCTTTTTGCAGGGCCTGGTTGGCTTCGCGGCTCAGGTAGGGTTCGCCGCCTGAGACTTTCGGGTAGGATTCAATGGTCTTGTCAAGTGCCCTGGCAAAGACGGGCACATTGACATTCAGTTTTTTCAGGAGGTAGGGGATGACATTCTCGTCCACTGTCAGCATCCCTTTCAATAAGTGGGATGTTTCAATGGCCTGGTTCTGAAATGCTTGGGCAATCTCCCCGGCTTTCTGCACTGCCTCCTGTGATTTGATTGTGAAATTATTGAAATTCATATAGTTAGTTTATTTTTTTCGTTGTCATTAGCATTATTGATGTGGGATATAAGATGTCTCAAATCTCCCATTTCCCATCTCCTATCTCGCATCTCGCATCAAATCTCCTGCCATCCTGGGAGATTAGCCTGTATCCAGCATTTTTGGCAGCTGTTGTGATAAAATTAAGCCTTTTTGGCGGGGATTCTGCCCTCTTTTCAATATTTTTGCGCGATTTTTTGCACGATGGAAAAACCCACCCTTGTCATAGGTACCAGCACGAACCCTGGCCGTTATGCAAACATGGCGATCAAATCCCTGGTGGCAAAAGGGTTTCAGGTCATCGCCATTGGCCTCAGGGAAGGGACTGCGTATGGCGTCCGAATTGTCAAACCGTTTCCGGAGATCTCCGGGGTAGATACCATCACCCTGTATCTTGGCCGAAAGAACCAAGCTTCATACCAAGACTATATTCTCGGGCTGAAGCCCCGGCGGGTGATCTTCAATCCGGGGAGCGAGAACGATGAACTTGAGGAGCGCCTTGAGCAGGCCGGAATCGACGTGGTTCACGACTGTACGCTGGTGATGCTGCATCAGGGCCGTTACTGATGAAATATCTTCGACGCTCCCTCGTTATTGATTTATTCGTATTTTTACACCGTCAATCGAACCACTCCGGATGAAACGATTTCTGATCCTCTTCTTCCTTCCAATCTCATTTTTGTCTTTCAGCCAGATCACCTGTACAGTGACCCCATCGGATACGCTGATGTGTGCCCGCGACAGCATGTCGTTCATTGCGCAGGTCCAGGGATCCGGAGCCACCACGTTCCAATGGCTGAAGAACGGGGTAATCCTGGCAGGTGCCACTAACGATACCCTGGCATTTCCCAGGGTGATGGACAGCGATACAGGTGTCTACGCCTGCATTGCGGTACGGGGAGGGGATACGGATACCAGCAACAATGCCCATCTCAGGATTTATCCGGTGATGGATATCACTGAACTGATCAGGATCAACGAGTTAGGCTGCCGGATGAAACGGAATCCTGACGGAACCTATTCCCCCAATTGCAAAGCCCAGTTCATTGTTATGGTTGATGGAGGGGACAGGCCCTATTCCTACGAATGGGGAGGGGGGTACATGCAGGACTCCCTGGTGCTCGGGCTTTGTCCCAATAACAGGTATACGGTGAGGATCACAGATGGCCACGGATGCCTGGTGGATTCCACTTTTTTTATCGATTACCTGAAAACACCCGATGTTCCCTATATCAAATACCTTGTGGATGCCACGCAACCCAGGGATACCTTTTACCTGACGAACCCGAATGTAACGGTTGAGTTTCCTGTTGAATACCTTGATTCGGTGGTGAGCTGGGTGTGGCGGTTCGGGGACGGGGATACCATTACGAATCTCAATCCGGCCACGCATGCCTACCAAAAGACCGGGAATTTTCTTGTTACGCTGAAGGTGACCGACCTGAACGACTGTGATACCACGCTGACCGACTCGGTGACCATTCGCACTGCACAGCTGCAGATTCCTTATTGCTTCACTCCCAACGGAGACGGCTATAATGATTACTATGAGATCCGGGTAATCAAGGTGGCGGATGAGTCAACTCCTGAATATTACAAAGAGACGGAATTTGAGGATGTCTATCTTGGCAACGAATTCATTGTTTTTGACCGAGCCGGGAAGAAGGTGTATGATGCGGTTGATTACAAGAGTGGTGACTGGGATGGTGGCAATCTCCCCGACGGGGTCTATTTTTATATCCTGAAGTGCCGGGGACTTTATGAGGATGAGGTCTACCGCGGGGCTATCCATATTCTGGGAAGAGGCCAATAGGGGTTCATCCACCGAGGAACATTCTCACGTAGAACATCGGGTTCGCCAGTTTTTTTCGTACATTTTCATTTGTAAACGCTGTGGCAAGCAGTTCCCGAAATGCCCTGCTTTTATTGGCTCTCCTGACCACCATATTGAACAGCCACGGGAATCTTGCAAACCGTTGCATCGCGGCGCTGGTGTCATGCTCCATTTTCGTCCGCCGTGCGATCCTGACATCATAATCAGCCAGCATACCGGCCGAAAAATCCCCTTTTTTCATTGCCTCGCCGATTACGGCAGCGGCTGATTCGGCGCTGGCCATGGCAAATCCGATTCCCTCTCCCGAGAAGGGGTCAACGCCCAGGGCTGCATCACCCAGCAGCAGGTACCGGTCGCCCGAAAGACCTTTCAGGTCGCGGTGCACGGCCAATCCCCTGGCCTGGATGGGCGCCGCCTGTGAGGCATGTGTAAACCGCTTGGAGATGACCGGATCATGTGCGATCAGATTCTCCATCACCTGTTTCAGCGAAAGACGGTTTCGGATCACCAGTGGGTAAGGAAGCCCCAGGCCGACATTGGCCAGGCCGTCAACTTCCGGAAAAACCCAGAAATAGGCAGGCAGGAGATCTTTCAGGTAGTAAAGGTCAATGAAGCTTTCGGGATGGAACCCGGTCACTCCTTTGTAGTAAGCCCTTACGGCCAGGCAGTAATAGGATTTATCCAATTCACGCCGGCTAAGGCTTTTTCTGACCAGCGACCGGATTCCATCCGCGGCCGCCACCACCTTTGCCCTGACCACTCTCTCTGACGTGGATAATTCAATCGCATTACCCACTCTTTGCACTCCTGTGACGCATTCTCCCTGGAAAACCCTGATGGATGGATATTTGAAAAGCCTCTGCTGAAGAAAATAATCAAAGGCCTTTCGCGGACAGATATAGCCCGGAGGATCCTGGCCGACATTCCGGGTAGCCACGTAGGGAAGCTCCAGTGGGTAGTTCCCGGGTGAATGGAACCGGATGCCCCAGGAGGGGGTCTTGGGCGTTTCATGCAGAAAGTCTTCGTAGATGTTGTCCGGCATCCGTTTCAACACATTCAGCACCTGGCCGCTCAATGCATCCCCGCAGATGATATCCCTCGGGAATCGATCCTTGTCAAAGATCGCAATACGCATTCCCTGACGGATAAGGCTCAGCGCGAGCGTAGCCCCCGCAGGGCCGGCGCCGACGATGGCGAGATCGAATTCTTGGTGTTCCATCAGGGGCAAAGGTAAAAAATAGCGAAATAGCGAAATAGCCAAATAGCGAAATAGCCAAAAGCCAAAAAACAGTACTTTTGCAGAAATCCCTTTATGAAGAAGAAAGAGCGATACCGGCAGGTGATCGATTACTTTTTAGAGCATCAGCCTCAGGCAGAGACGGAATTGCATTACCGGGATCCCTATCAATTGGCCGTGGCGGTCATCCTTTCAGCTCAATGCACCGACAAGCGGGTCAACATGATCACACCAGGGTTTTTTGAGAAGTTTTCTACGGCAGAAGCCCTGTCACTGGCAAAGCAGGAGGAGGTATTTGAACTGATCAAAAGCTGTTCTTATCCAAACAACAAGACGAAAAACCTGATCGGAATGGCCCGGGGGCTTCAGGAGAAGTTCAATGGCGTCATGCCATCCGAGGTTGAGGAGCTGGTGAAGCTCCCAGGGGTGGGGAGGAAGACCGCCAACGTATTGGCGGCGGTGTTATTCAACAAGCCGGCGATGGCTGTCGACACGCATGTGCACCGTGTATCTGCCCGCATCGGGTTGACCAGCAAAGCCAAAACCCCGCTTCAGACGGAGATGCAGCTGATCAGGTACATTCCTGAAGAGCTGATCCCGCTGGCTCACCACTGGCTGATCCTGCACGGGAGGTACGTTTGCACCGCCCGCAAACCATCCTGTGCCGGATGCGGATTGAAGGATTTCTGTTTGTATTTTAAAAAGGAATCCGCGTAGGTTGTTGATAACTCACAGGCCAAAATTCGCAGTACCCATACAGAATTTCATATTTTTGAATGCGAATCGAATCCACGAATCAATTCCAACATATAAAGAGATGAAAACATTGGCTATTGGCGATCCGGCCCCTGATTTTCAAGGTGTCGATCAATCCGGTGAAAAGATCTCCCTGAAGGATTTCCGAGGGAAGAAGCTTGTGCTTTATTTCTATCCCAAGGACAATACCTCCGGCTGTACGGCCGAAGCCTGCAGTATACGAGATAATTATCAGGTTATCAGGGAAAAAGGAGTTGAAATATTGGGGGTTAGTCCCGACAGTGAGGCTTCGCATAAAAAATTTATTGAACAACATGTGTTACCTTTTGACCTTATTCCGGATATAGAGAAGAGAATCATCCGGGATTATGGTGTATGGGGTAAGAAAAAGTTATACGGCAGGGAATATGAGGGGGTGATCAGAACCACTTTTTTAATTGATGAAGAGGGGAGGATCGAGCACATTTTCACGAAAGTAGACACAAAGCACCACGCTCAGCAGATCCTGGAAGTATTAACAAAAAAAACGCGATGACGGCATTTACAGCAGCGAAGCGTGCATCATTATTAAAAGAAAGGAAAAAACATGGCAAAAGATGCTGAAGAAAACAAGGAGAAGCTGAAGGCGCTGCAATTGACGCTGGACAAGCTGGAGAAAACTTATGGCAGGGGAACGGTCATGAAGTTAGGGGATTCGGCTGTGGAGAAGGTGGATATCATCAAGACAGGGTCGATCGGGCTGGATGCTGCCCTCGGGATCGGAGGATTGCCGAGAGGCAGGGTGATTGAAATTTATGGTCCAGAGTCGTCGGGCAAGACTACCCTGGCGCTTCACGCCATTGCCGAAGCCCAGAAAGCCGGAGGGATCGCTGCCTTCATTGATGCCGAGCATGCCTTTGACCGGTTTTATGCGCACAAGCTCGGCGTGGATGTGGAAAACCTGCTGGTTTCGCAGCCGGATAACGGAGAGCAGGCCCTGGAGATCACCGAGAACCTGATCCGTTCGGGCGCCATTGACATCATCGTGATCGACTCGGTTGCCGCCCTGACCCCAAAAAGCGAGATCGAAGGGGAGATGGGGGATTCCAAAATGGGGCTACAGGCGAGGCTGATGTCACAGGCCTTGCGGAAGCTTACATCCACGATATCCAAGACAGCTACCTGTTGCATTTTTATCAACCAGCTCAGGGAGAAGATCGGCGTGATGTTCGGCAATCCCGAAACCACCACCGGTGGGAATGCCCTGAAGTTCTATGCCTCGGTAAGGCTTGACATCCGGCGGCAATCGCAGATCAAAGAGGGCGATGAAGCCATCGGTAACCATGTGAAGGTGAAGGTGGTCAAGAACAAAGTGGCCCCCCCGTTCAGGAAGGCTGAATTTGATATCCTGTTCGGAGAGGGAATTTCCCGCTTCTATGAGATCATTGATCTTGCCACAGAGTTGAACATTATTAAAAAGAGCGGTTCCTGGTTCAGTTACGGGGAAACCAAACTGGGGCAGGGAAGGGATGCGGTAAAGAAACTCCTTGTTGATAATCCTGAACTTGCCGATGAACTGGAGCACAAGATCATGGAGGCACTGAAAGGGACTATCTAAAATTTCTGTCATGAAAAACTGGTTTGTCGGAATTTTTTTCGGTCTCATCGTCATTTTACAGGGGTGTCATTCGTCACAACCTCCAAAGGATGTTTCAGCCTCTGTTGATTCGACCGCTCTCTATCTGAATGAACTTAACCAGGCTATCAGGGATCATGATACGGATCCCTCCCTGTACAATCAGAGAGCACAGTTTTTCCTCCGTGAGAAGGAGTTTGACAAAGCGCTGAAGGACATCAACAAGGCGATCTCCCTGGATGACAAGAATCCGGCCTTTTACATTACCCTGTCGGATATTCAGCTCCTGATGGGACAGTCGGAGCAATGTCTTGCCTCCCTGAACCTAGGAGCTGCTTTAGATCCTGACAACCAGGAAGTTCGGCTGAAGATGGCCCAGCTTTTCCTTATTCTGCGGGATTATAGTGCAACATACCGTACGATCAATGAGCTTCTTGCAATGGATGATTACAACCCGCATGCCTATTTCCTACGTGCCATTGCTTTGATGGAACAGGGTGACACGGCAAGGGCGGTGGGTGACCTGATGACTGCCGTCGATCAGGACCAGCAATTCATTGAAGCTTACATGCAATTGGGCGAGCTCTTTTCCCTGAGAAAGGATCCTCTCGCCGAGGGGTACCTGCTGAATGCTCTCAGGGTTCAGCCTGATAATAAAGAGGCTCTCTATCTGCTGGGCATGTACTATCAGGAGAGCGGACAGTATGATCAGGCGATTCAAACCTATGACCGGCTGGCTGCCGTGGCACCCGGATACCGAAATGCGCCCTTTAATAAAGGGTATATTTACCTCGTCTACCTGACCGATTTTCCAAAAGCCATCGACGCTTTTTCACAGGCAATCAAGATTGACCCTGAGTATACCGATGCCTATTTTAACCGTGGGTACGCGTATGAGTTAAATGAGCAGCCGGAACTGGCCTTCAAAGACTATCAAAAAACTTTGAAACTTGATGTGAACAACCCACGAGCGATAGAGGGGTTGAACCGTTTAGACCGCCAGGGGTATATCAGGTAAGCTCTTTTTTAAGGTCAAGCAACTCGGCGACCAGGGACTCTGTGGCCGTCTTCAGGTTGGTGTACAGTTCCTGCAACCCATTGTCATCCTGAAGTTTGGCTCTTTCGTCGAGGGCCCTGGAAAGTTCAATGGTCTGGGGATCCATGAAATTCGCTATCACTCCTTTCAGGCTGTGGGCATTGAATTTCAAGTTAGCCCAATCCATGGCTGAGATGTTATCCTGAAGAGTTTTAAGCCGTTCCTTGTATTCATTTAAAAAGATGTCAATGATCTCAACAATCACCTCTTTATCAAGATAAACAAAATTTTCGTTGAACTTTTTACGATCAATCATAGCCATAGGTTTGGAAGTACAAATATAAACTTTTCAGAGAATATCAAGATAGGCAGAATCCGCCGATCCGGAATTTCCTTCTCGGTATAAAAGGTAGTGGATGGCGGTTTGGCAGTTCACCAGTTTGTATCCATAACGGGTCTCAAAGAGCTGTCGGCACTCCTTGACTGCATTCTCCCTGAATGTTATCTGGGGTTTCTGGATCAGAAGTAAAAAATCCTTCAGGTCCTGGTAGATATCTGTGATCCCTTCGGCAATGCTTGCCCGGACGGCATCATGCTGCGATGTTTCGTGCAGGTCGATAAAATAGAAAATATCGCTGGCTCCGAGTTTCTCCCTGAGGATATTGAAGAGGTTCTCCCACTGTTCTTCGGTGACATAATGTTCAATAGCTTCCTCATCGGTGACGGTGATATCCGGTATCAAAGATGCTTTGAGATAGATGATCGGGAGGACCCGGTGAAGATAGCCCAGCATCTCATCGCGGGTATACTCCTCAGCTTTTTCCAGGAAGCGGGTGAAATCATTGGCAACGGTCACCATCTCGAGCACCTGTTTTGATTGCAGGATTCGTTCGTTATCGGGAAGGTCGATTTGCATGTGCAGAGGTTTTTACAAAGATATGGGTTAATTTCTCATTGTTTGGATATAAGGGGCTGTCGGGCTGAAATCTTTCTCAATGACACTGCCGGTTTCGAAGATGTCAAACTGAACGAGGGGAACGCCCGGTGTTGTCGGATAGACAAAGCAGGTGATCATCAGGGTGGGAAAGATCAGGTTGTCGTTCTTCAGCATCAGCCCGATCCCAATCCCGGTCATGAAGGGGGATTTCCAGAGAGATGTATTCTTCGGGGCTGATAATCCCGCCCAGACGGATCCCCGAAAGGCAAACCGGAAGCCGTAAAAATACCAGGGAGTGTAGGCAATGGTTGAAAAAGAGAGCCATGCCACCTGGCTGCCATCAAAGATCGTATCGGCATCGACCGACTTGATGTCGGCCGCTTCGGCAAGATCGAAATAATCCTGGTTGTTGATCCTTTCATAGAAAAGACAATTGTACTGGGCCGTGACATATGACCTGAATTTGTAGCGCCTGGAAGGGGTAAAATAGAGGTAGCTCAGGTAAGAGGATTGAATTTTCAGGAGTCCGTCTTCCACTGCATTTCCATGAAGGTATCCACCCAGGTGAATGCCGCCATAGAGGTATCCGAACTTTTTTATAAAATTTCCTGCAGAAGCGGCGAGTCCCAGATAGATCCGTGAGTAAAAATCATTGATGGAGACCCCGCAGGTCACCTGTCCGAGGAATCCGTAGGGAAACGCTTCTGTTTTTCCGAACTGAAGAATATAATCCGTATTGTAGTATTTATTTTTCGAGAGCTGGATGCTTGAAAGAATCGTGGTCGTGTTGTAGAATCCCGCATTGGAGTCGATGGTCGCGAAGGGACGGCTGAAATAATGGCGGGAGAAATAACTCTGGGCAAGTACGAACCGGATGGCCGGGTCAGAGCTGCTGACCGGAGCCGAAAGTCCAAGCCAGGCTCCTTCCTGGTGATACATGGCGATCTGGAGCAGGTCACTCGATGTCGTAGTAACAGATTTGGCCAGGGTGAAGTTGATCCCTCCGGCCACCTGGGTCGAATAACTGAAGAAGGGTCTCGAGAGGCTTGCTTCCAATGTCTGGTTGCCGTCGTCATCCTGGTTCAGTGAGATCAACCCGTCAATAAATGAGCCGCTGATGTTTGTGAAGTTATAGGAGATGCCATCCACACGCAGAAAGGGGGCCCGTTCATAATCGACCGACCAGTTCACCGAGAGGCGGTCGCCGCTCCCTAAAAAGTTTGCATCGTAGAGGCTTCCCCGGTAACGGGACAGTTCAATGATGGAAAGGGAGCCACCGATTGACCAATTGTCTTTGGTGATAACAGCGATATCGACCGTATCGCTTCCGGGAGCTGTCTCTGAGATGACGATCCTGGCTCCGGAGATATAGGGCAGGTCTCTCAGGATTCTCTCGTTATCGGCAATTTGTTCGGGATTTACCGCTTCTCCTTCATGAAACATGAGCTGAGACCTGATCACGCTTTTTCTGGTGGTCAAATGGATCGCATTGCCAAAAGAGGCAGCCCTGCTTTGCACCACACCTTCCGTATCGTAGATGGATGTCCCGAAAGGGTCCATGGTCATGATCTGCACCGACCGGATATGCATGCCCTTATATTGGAGAAAAGGCACCTCAATTTTCTGTGCTTGAACGGTATCAGGCAGCGAACTGACCTGTGGCGGAACAAAGGCGAGGTCGTATAGCAGTTTCGAGATCCTGTTTCTGGAAAATTTGGTGTACAGTGAATCATATAAAACCTCTGTCCTGAGTTCGTTCAGCTCATCGGAACTGAGTTTCCGGAACGAAGAAAGCACCACCGTTGTGTCCTTTTTGAAGAGGAAATAGGAGCTGGGAGTTATGAAATAGATGCCAGCAGGGATCATGATCGTGTCGTACTGCAGGATGTTTTTCCCGACGCCATTATTGCCTTTTTCTTTCTGACACAGGCCCGGGGTGGCAACCAACAACAATGAACAGAATAGAAGTAACTGGTAGAATAACGGTTTGGACATTTATTTCAGCCCCATTGAATGGATGATCCCATCGATCTTTTCATCCAGAATGCCATTTACCTTGTCATAATCACTCCTCTTTTTCAGCGGGGCACGGACACCGAAATAATATTTGATCTTCGGTTCGGTTCCCGAAGGTCTGACGCTGATCACGGTTCCATCTTCCAGAATAAACTGCAGCACATTCGATGAGGGGAGGTGGATGGGGGTGATCGTTCCTGTTTCCAGGTTTTTCTCTTCTAAGGAGAGGTAATCTTTGATGGCTGTCACCCTTATCCCGTTGATGGACTTCATCGGTTTGGAACGGTAGGTGATCATTATCTGCTCTATCTCTTCGGCGCCTGTCTTCCCTTTTTTCGTGAGGGAGAGCAAGCGTTCCTTATAGAAAGAGTAAGTGATGTAGATGTCCAGGAGAAGGTCAAAGAGTGTTTTTCCCTGATCGGCAACCCAGGCAGCAGTTTCAGCAATCATGGCACAGGCGCTGACCGCATCTTTATCCCTAACGAAATCCCCGATCAGGTATCCGTAACTCTCTTCCCCGCCAATGATAAACGTTTTTGTGCCTTCATGCTGCAGGATGACATCCGCGATGTATTTGAACCCGGTCAACACGTCGAAATAGGGCAGGCTGAATGACTGAGCTATATCACGGAGAAGTTCAGATGTCACGATCGTCTTCACGATAAATTCATTCCCGGTATATTTTCCAAGCTCTTTATACCTGTTCAGAACATAGAAGAAAAGGAGGGCAGCGGTTTGATTTCCGTTCAGCAGGACAAACTTCCCTGTTGGCCCTTTCACAGCGATTCCTACCCTGTCGGCATCGGGATCGGTTGCCATCACCAGGTCGGCGTTCTCTTTTTCGGCGAGTTGGATGGCCATGCTCAAGGCATCGTGTTCTTCGGGATTCGGGGAGTGGACTGTGGGGAAGTTCCCGTCGGCGGTGGCCTGCTCCTGAACCACTAGTACATTGGTAAACCCGAACCTTCTGAGAATCTCAGGGATGATGGTCCTTCCGGTACCATGGAGGGGGGTGTAGACGATTTTCACTCCATGTTGCCCGGCAATGGCTTCAGGGGATAACCGCAAGGCAAGGACCTGTTCAAGATAGGCTTCGTCGATCTCTTTCCCGATCGGGATGATCATTTCGGCATTCCCTTTCCATTGAACCTGGTCGACCGAGGTGATCTTCTGTACCTCTTTGATCACATTTTCATCATGTGGCGCGATCATTTGCGCCCCGTCGTCCCAGTAGGCTTTATATCCGTTATATTCCTTCGGGTTGTGGGAAGCGGTGATCATCACACCACTCTGGCAACCAAGGTATCGGATGGCAAATGAAAGTTCGGGTGTAGGCCTGAGGTCATGAAAGAGAAATACCTTGAATCCGTTGGCTGCCAGCACTTCAGCCGTGATCCGGGCGAAATAGGGGCTGTTGTTCCTGCTGTCATAGGAGATTGCCAAACTGATCGGTGCCACATCCGGAAACATCTTTTTCAGGTAGTTGGCTAATCCCTGTGTCGCCATGCCAACCGTATACTTGTTCATGCGATTTGTCCCCACCCCCATGATGCCGCGCAACCCACCGGTACCGAATTCAAGGTCCCGGTAAAAGGCATCGATCAGTGCCGTATGGTCATACTCAATAAGGTATCTAGCCTGGGCTTTTGTCTCTTCGTCGAAATTCCCATCCAGCCATGCGTTGGCTCGGGCTACTATCTGCTTGTCTAACTGTTCCATCATGTCAATAAATCACCTTATTACTCCTTCCTCATTCCATATTCCTCATTGAGTTTGCCAATACAATCCAGCAGGCTGTCCCGCCAATAGGGGATCGATATTCCAAAGCGATCCTTGATCTTCGCTTTGTTAAGAACGCTGTAAAAGGGCCGTTGGGCGGGTAATGGATAATCTTTTGTTTCGATGGGTAGAACCTGGCAGCTGATTCCCGAGAGCTGGATGATTGCCAGGGCAAAATCGTACCACGAGGCCACTCCTTCGTTGGAGTAGTGAAAAACCTCAGTGCCCCGGTGAGACTTCATTGACGGGAGAATCTTCACGATGGTTTCACAGAGATCGCGGGCATAGGTTGGAGAACCGATCTGATCAAAGAGAACATTAAGCTTGCCTCGTTCAGCTCCATACCGAAGAATGGTTTTCACAAAATTGTTACCGAAGGCAGAGTAAAGCCAGGAGGTGCGGATGATCACTCCGCGGTTTGCAAACCTGGATACGGACACTTCTCCCATATATTTACTTTTTGCATACACGGAGATGGGATTGGCCGTGTCGTCTTCCCGGTAGGGAATGTGTGCGGTACCGTCGAACACGTAATCGGTTGAGATGTGAAGTAGAAGGGCATCGGTTTCAGTGGCTGCTGTGGAAAGGATCTCCACGGCAGTCCCGTTGATCAGCATGGCTTTCTCAGGTTCTGTTTCCGCTTTGTCGACTGCTGTATAACCGGCGCAGTTTACGATGGCTTCCGGCTTTTCCTGCTGAATGAATAGTGTTACTGCCTTAGGATCGGTAATATCCAGTTCACCGATGTCTGTAAAAATGTATTCGTTGAGGCTATCATGTTCAGCGATAACGCGGAATTCGTTACCCATCTGGCCGTTTGATCCGGTGATCAGGAGCTTCATGGCTTAGGTTAGCTGATGTCTCTGAAATAGTCAATTGTTCGTTGCAATCCGGCCTCGAGTGAGATGGTTGGCTCCCAGCCGAGTTCTTTCCGGGCGAGATCGATATTGGGTTGCCGTTGTGTAGGATCGTCTGCCGGGAGAGGCATATACACGATCTTTGAGGATGATTTTGTCAGTCTGAGCACCATTTTAGCGAGTTCAAGCATGGTAAACTCACCCGGGTTCCCGACATTCACGGGTCCGGTGAAATCTTCTCTGGAGTTCATCAGGCGTATCATCCCATCGAGAAGGTCGTCCACATAGCAGAAGCTTCTCGTCTGCGTTCCATCACCATAGATGGTGATATCATCTCCCCGGAGTGCCTGTACAATGAAGTTTGAAACGACCCGACCGTCGTTCGGATGCATCCGGGGGCCATACGTATTGAAGATCCGGATAATCTTGATACGGATATTGTTTTGCTTATGGTAGTTGACGAAAAGGGTTTCTGCCACTCGTTTGCCTTCGTCGTAACAGGAGCGTGGACCGATCGGATTTACATGGCCCCAGTAGCTTTCTGTCTGAGGATGTATTTCCGGATCGCCATAGACTTCGCTGGTGGAGGCCTGCAGAACTTTTGCCTTGATCCGTTTAGCAAGTCCAAGCATATTGATCGCTCCCATCACGGATGTTTTTACCGTTTTGATCGGGTTATACTGATAATGAATGGGTGAAGCCGGACAGGCCAGGTTATAGATTTCATCCACTTCGATGTAGAATGGCATGGTGACATCATGGCGAACAAGTTCGAAATAGGGGTTTGAGAGCAGGTGAACCACATTCGCTTTCTGGCCCGTAAAGAAATTGTCGAGGCATACCACCTCATTTCCTTCATTCAGCAACCGTTCACAAAGGTGGGAACCGAGGAAGCCAGCTCCCCCGGTGACCAGGATCTTCTTTTTGATCATCGGACTGTTATTTTGAGGTATTGACGCCGATACAGAAGTAATCGAACCCCTTTTGTTTTAATTCCTCGACATCATAGATATTACGCCCGTCAAACACGACATGTCCTTTCAGGAGTTTCTTGATGACTTTCCAGTTGGGGAATTTGAATTCTGGCCATTCGGTGACCATCAACAGGCAATCGGCATCAATGAGGGCATCATACTGATCGTCAGCATATTCAATGGCATCTCCCATGATCCGCCTGGCTTCTTTCATTGCAACGGGATCATAGGCTTTCACTTTGGCACCGGCTTCAAGGAATTTTTTTATCATCTCCACTGAAGGAGCTTCACGCATGTCATCCGTTTGAGGTTTGAACGAGAGTCCCCAGAGAGCGATCACTTTCCCTTTCAGGTTCCCTTTGAAGTACTTACTGATCTTATTGAACATCACCAGTTTCTGGTCGTCGTTCACCGCTTCCACCGCTTTGAGGATCCTCAGGGAGTGGCCAAAATCGTCGGATGTTTTAATCAGGGCTTTTACATCCTTCGGGAAACAGCTGCCGCCATAACCTACGCCCGGATAGATGAATTTATTGCCAATCCTGCTATCGGATCCGATTCCTTTTCGAACCATGTTTACGTTGGCTCCCACGATCTCGCACAGGTTGGCGATGTCGTTCATGAAGCTGATCTTTGTTGCTAGCATCGAGTTGGCAGTGTACTTGGTCATTTCAGCAGAGACGATATCCATAAATATGACCGGGTGTCCGTTGAGTGTAAATGGTTTATAGAGGGCAGACATCAGCTTTTCAGCCCGCGGTGAATCACAGCCAACCACGATCCTGTCGGGTTTCAGGAAGTCGTCAATGGCTGCGCCCTCTTTCAGAAATTCGGGATTGGAGGCAACGTCAAATTTGTGGTTAACACCCCTGATATCCAGCTGTTCCCGGATTGCTTTCCGGACTTTTTCAGCGGTGCCCACCGGTACGGTGCTTTTTGTCACTATGAGGATATAATCATCCATGTAGCGTCCCACATCAGCGGCAACACCGAGCACATATTTCAGGTCGGCGCTGCCATCCTCATCCGGTGGTGTTCCCACGGCGCTGAAGATGACTTCACAGTCCTGAAGGGCATCTTTAATGTTGGTGGTAAAGTGAAGTCTTCCTTTATTGACGTTTCTGTGAACCATCTCTTCGAGGCCGGGTTCATAGATCGGGATGATTCCTTCGTTGAGGTTATTGATTTTTTTCTCATCGATATCCACACAGGTAACATCGATACCGACTTCAGCAAAACAAGTGCCGGTGACCAAACCCACATAACCGGAACCAACAATCGCTACTTTCATATGATCAGTGTTTTATTTGAGTTAGTACTCTTCGTTAGAATGCATGGCAAATATATCAAATCGGAGGGGAAAATAGCAATGATCGGGAAATATTTTGTTGCCGTCAGCTTGTTGATCTTATATTTTCAGTTTTGTCTGGATGATATTGACCTCTTCCCTTAACTTTTTTACACTTTCGGTCAGAAAATAGGTCTCGGCATTTCTATTTTCAGGAATCTCCTGGCTGATGTAGTGGACAAACTGCCATATTTCCCGGATATCTTTGACTTCAAGATCATAAGGATTATACAATGGGTTCAGGGAATGCAGGATCAGTTTCCCCTCTTCAGGGATCAGGTTTTCCACCACTTTAAAAACGATACCTTCATCGGATGTGAGGATGATATAGGCGTCTTTATCGTGGACGGAGTTCCAGTCCTGGACATACACCCCTGTCACATAGGCTCCATGCGGGATTGGCAGCATGGAATCGCCGGTGATCTGGAAGGTGCGGTATTTTTTCTGTTTTGAGAGAAACGGAAGCCTGAAGGTGGGAAGGATACTGATGTATTCGGGGTCGGCAAAACCGCTGCTATAACCTGCTTTGGCTTTTTCCGAGACCAGTTCGATATTTTCTTCATTGTCGGGGCCAACGGTAGAGGCGAGGATCCGCAGGCCGGATCCTTTCAGGAAGACATCGTATCCTCTTTCCACCTGGCGGATCTGGCTCTCAGGCAATTTGGATAGATCAATGCGTATCAGTGTATCGATGGCGATCTTGTAAAAATTTGAGAAGGCGATCAGTGCCTCCATTCCCGGCTGGGCGATGTTATTTTCATACCCGCTGAGTGTTGATCGTTTCATTCCTAGTGAGGAGGCTACATCATCCTGGGTGAAGCCCCGGCGTTTCCGAAGCATTTTGATGTTTGAATTGAAAAACATGGTCAAAAAATTTGATGGTACAAATATAATGATTATTTTGTAATCGGCAAAATGATTATATAATAATCAAAATGGCGAAATGGCGAAATAGTGAAATAGTGAAATAGCGAAATGGCGAAATATTCTTGGAGAAATGTTTAACCTTTTTAGTGTTTGACGGATTAAGAAAGAAAAAGCGGGTTATGAAAACGTATGATGTAAATCGGTTCAATCAGGAAATGAGGTTAAGGTTAAAAATGTTTGCTATAAATGTTTATAAACTATTGCCCAAGGTTAAGTTAAGTGACCTTAGCCGTATCCCGGTTAGGCAATTAATGAAGAGTGTTACTTCTTCTGCTGCTAATTTTAGCTCTGCGACACGGGGAAGGTCCGTCGCTGAGTTTTATTCCAAAATTTGTATCGTTACAGAGGAGTGTGATGAATCTTTGTTCTGGATGGATTTCCTTAGTGAAACTGAGATTGTCTCTGTGACTGAGATTGCTGCATTGAAAGATGAAGCAGAGGAGCTATTGCGAATATTTTCAACGATTAAAAGAAAACTCAAACTTAAACGATATCAATAGTTTCGCTATTTCACTATTTCACTATTTCGCTATTTCGCTATTTCGCCATTTATGTCTTCTCCCCACAACATCGTCCACTTTGACCTCGACACCTTTTTCGTGTCGGTGGAGCGGTTAGTTCATTCCGGGCTGGAGGGGAAGCCCGTGATCATCGGGGGGACCTCCGACCGGGGGGTGGTGGCGAGCTGCAGTTACGAGTCGAGGAGGTTCGGGGTGCATGCCGGGATGCCGATGAAGATGGCCCGGATGCTGTGCCGCGATGCGATCATTATCCGGGGTGACATGGAGCTTTACTCCAACTACTCGCACACGGTGACGGAGATCATAGCGGAGCGGGCGCCATTGTACGAGAAAGCTTCGATCGATGAACACTATATTGATGTAACCGGGATGGACCGTTTCTTTGGATTGCTTCAGTGGACGCATGAGCTGCGGCAGGTGATCATCCGGAACACGGGTCTGCCGATCTCATTCGGGCTCTCTGTCAACAAGACTGTTTCCAAGATCGCGACAGGCGAGGCGAAACCCAACGGAGAGCTGTATGTGCAACAGGATGCCGTGCGACCCTTTCTGTCGCCTCTTTCCATCCGCAAGATCCCGATGATCGGGGAGAAGAGCTACCGTCTGCTACGCTCGATGGGCATTGTCACCATTGATACCCTCAGCCGGATGCCGGTGGAGATGTTGCAACGGGTGATGGGAAGGAACGGGATCGTGATCTGGGAAAAGGCGAATGGCATAGACCGCACGCCTGTCCATCCCTACCATGATGCCAAGTCGGTGAGCACTGAAACGACCTTCGACCAGGACAGTATTGATATGGTGGGGATGAAAGAGATCCTGGTGAAGATGGTGGAGAAGGTCTCGTTTGAGTTGCGCGACAAGCAGAAGCTTACCTCCTGTGTGACAGTCAAGATCCGTTATTCCAATTTCGACACTCACACCCTGCAGAAACAAGTGCCATACACGGCCTTCGACCATGTGCTGATCCCGTTGGCGAGGGAGCTTTTCGACCGGCTTTACCAGCGCCGGATGCTGATCCGGCTCATCGGTGTCCGCTTCAGCGGATTGATCTCCGGAACTCCCCAACTCAACATGTTTGAGGACAGTACCGAACAGATCAACCTTTACCAGGCCATTGACCGGATGCGCGACAAGTATGGCCGGAAGATTGTACGCCGAGGGGTGGCAGTAGAAGTAGCGAAATAGCGAAATAGCGAAATAGCGAAATACAGTAATAAGTTATTGCCAGGTCTCCGGGTATTTCAGGGACGAAGCAAACGATAGCGGTTCCTCTTTACTGTATAATCAGGGTTTGTGTTTCGACGATGTCGTTGGCGGCGATCTTCACAATGTAGGCACCTTTCGGGTAACTTGAAAAGTCGAAGGTGGTCGTGATGCCAACAAGAGAAAACCGGTCGATCACCTTTCCGGTCATATCATACAGCTCGATGTGGCCGTTGACAGGTCCGTATGGGCAGACAACCGTGATGTTCACGAGTCCGGTCGTCGGATTGGGCGACATCCTGACCACAGTCCCTGTTTTCCTCGTCGCATCTTTGATGCCCACGGTAGTGGGATCGTCCACAAAGACGATAATGTTTGCGGCAACCTCAAGAAACGGATTGAATCCGTCGTTGCAGTCAGCACAGGTAACCCCTGAGATACAGTCGGGATGATTGGGATGGCAATAGTCTACATAATTTTCATAGAAGACATAGTCCATGTCAATGCTTTCCTGCGAGATATAAGATGTAAGATCGTAGTCGAACCACGGGGCAATGGATCCAGGGCACCATCCGGCCCGGTTGTAATACCAGGTCCCGTTTTGTGGCTGACAGGCGTCGGGATTGGGATTGCAGACCTGCCAGTTGTGCTGCTGGAAGGTCGGAGATCCGTTGATCCAGATATTGTGTGTGGCTTCGTAAAACTCAGCTGCGTTGCTAGTGTTCAGGCTTCCCCAGCCATGACCGGTGGAGACCAGCTTCAGCTTTGCCGCAACGGTATTTTCCGTAAATTCAAAGCTATAGTCTTCAACTGGTTGAAGCATGGTATAGTCTCCGAACGGGTAAGCATCGTGCCATATTTCAGAGACGAACCCGTATTTATGGAGGGGGATTCCGGCGTGATAGTTAAGTGTCAGGGCATAATCGTAGCCATTGTCCAGCGTTCCGCAACTAACCCTGAAACTCACTTTTCCCTGCAGCAGGGACATGTAATCGGTCAGGTCGATGCTGTGTGTACAGGGAACGCCATAGGGTGTTATGTACCGGATGATCTCGATCCATTTTCCGTTATGACTAAGTGCTTCCACCCGTGCCAGCCGGTCCCATTCCCCGCATCCGCCACCTGCGGCCGGGCATGACACTTCCAGGGTTCCGGTCACCTGGTCGAAAGCTCCCATAAATGAGGGTAGTTCTCCTTCAACAGTGACCGTCTCCTGGCTTGGATTGCACCAAACACCTTCGAAGGCAGTGACCTGCATATCAGTGGTGGTCTCAACGACATCGATGTTGACAGAGGTAGTTGACGAAGCACCGTAATTGTTTGTTGAAGTTATTTCCAGGCTGTAGTTACCGGGAGCAGGAGGTTCCCACCATCCAACATAATGACCTTCGGGATATGGAATCGGCTCGATCGTTTCCCCGTTCACTTCATAGCTCACGCTTTGGACGTTGAACAGGTCAGGGTATTCGATGGTGACAACTGATGCAATCATGATAGGCCCCATGACTGGAACAAAAACATCTCCCGGAAGCGGGTGTCTTGGATCGATCAGGGGAACATTGGTGTAAGGGTCTATAACCTGGAAAGTGTTGATGACAGGTGTAGCCGGATCCCAATCATCGTTCCCCGGCTGTGTAGCCCTGATCTGAACCTCCCCGGGTGTTCCGTCAAGCGTTACGATATTTCCGTCAACCGTGGCCGGACCTGCAATCACTTCAAAGAAGACCTCCAGGCCGGAAGTCGCTGTTGCATGAATCTCGAAGGGTTCATCAATGGTCAGGTGGTTGGGGATTTGCGGGAAGGAGATGGCCTGGTATCCTGGGTTAAGTGTCCCGTTGAAATTGGAGGTTTCGCCTATCAGTGCAAAATTGTTGAGCGGTGCGTCCTTTTCTCCGTTGCCGATATCACAGATCAGGTGAGTAATCGAGGTGTTGTCCCCCCCGGGTTCACCCTGATTGAACTTGTAATAC
>Ga0163209_1000275_pt1 | contig 21561 bp, 18 predicted proteins | sample Kivu_160m_FD_113538 | JGI IMG/M metagenome (GOLD analysis project Ga0163209, IMG submission 113538) | Freshwater microbial communities from Lake Kivu, Western Province, Rwanda to study Microbial Dark Matter (Phase II) - Kivu_160m | ecosystem: Environmental > Aquatic > Freshwater > Lake ...
CAGGAAAATGATTGCACCCTGGCCGGTTTTGGTTTTTTCCTGCTCTCCAATTCATGTAATTTCCTTTCAGTGACCTCTTGCAATAACTTTCCAAAATCATTCAATGGCTGCAGTATCTCAATCATGTTTTCAGTATGCAATGTACCTTGTATTGCACCTCCGGTGAATTGGTAAAGGTCAATCCCGGTTTTCACATATACATCCTGACCCTTGTCACCAAATCCAATCCGGCGGTTATCTGCCTGCTTGACAAGCTCATTGATCCTGTCAAATGCCTCACTCAATGCCATGTAAACGGCAACCGGAGAATGATTGCCCTCTGCAGCTTGCTGCCTGAAATAGTCAGCTCTGGTGCTTTCAGTATGCAGCAATGCTTTCAGTAAAATGATCTCTGCCTCTTTGTATGTCATACTTTTTTTATTGTTCCCGGTGTATTATGGTTTCTCTATCTCAATTACAGGCAGTTTGTTCACTGCCTGCTTTTTTCTCTCATCGATCACCCTGAGGTATTTATCAATGTAGTCAAGGCCAGAGTGACCTAAAATTGAGGCAACCGTTTTTACATCGGTTCCAATGTCCAGGAGGTTTACTGCTATGCTATGCCTTGAACAATGCCAGGTGATATGCTTAGTCAGACCTGCTTTCTTTCTCCATGCTTTAAGACTTTCATTACAACCGGTATGACTTGGCAGGGTGAAAACGTGATCCTCTGGATCGCCACGCTGCCCGATCACGTTCATTGCCGTTTTATTGAGGTCTATGGTCAGATAGGCAGCTCCTGAGGTCGTTTTTGTTTTTGCCTGAATGATCCTAAGTTTGTTGTTATCAATATTTTTCCATGTCAGAGCTTTCACATCACAAAACCTCAGCCCGGTATTGAGAGAAAAGAGAAAGGCTTTCTTTACTTGTTCATTGCCACAATATGCCTTTGATAAAGTATCGATTTCATCTAAGCTCAAAATGTCTTTTTTGAGTGCATCGGCTCTTATTATGGTGATATTTTCAGTAACATTATTTGGAATTAACTTTTCCCTGACTGCTTTCTGGATCACCGCCTTGAATTTTTTGTAATAATTGGCAATGGTTTCACCGTGTACCTTTGTTTCAAGGTAGTTCTTGAAATCAATGCAGAGCTGCTCATCAACTTTTTTAATAGGGAGGTACTTTATTTCACTATCGGCAATAAATTTCTTAAAATACTCAAATGCACCCTTTACCAGCCTAATGTCTTTATTCTGGTAGGTCAGGTGGAATTTCTCAAAGTATGCCAGGAAATCGGTGTTCTTTTTGAATTTTGGGATAATATCATAATCTGAGGCTGACAGGTCGGTTTCTCTCTTTGCCCTGATCTGCTCTGCCAGTTCTTTTGCAATTTCATTCTGTTTCTTGTCAATCGGGTTCCTGGCCTTGACCAGATACAATTTCAAAAACTCATACCTCCTCTTTTCACCATGCCAAATGTCCAGGTAGTAACTTTTCCTGCCTCCCGACAATGATTTTTTTCTTAGATAGACTGCCATGTTATTTGTCCTTTGTATTGTTTTCTTTTCCTTTGTTTACACAAAGATAATACAGAATTGTTACCGGGTAACAAACTGGTAACAAAAAGTAACAAAAAAAGATCAAAACAAGGGAAAATAACCTATCTGAAAAATGGTCTAAATCATTGTGTTATATTGCCTTTACCAGGATCATTTTTCATGGTCTTGTTGCTATCGGGGCTACTGATGTTTACGCAAAGGTACTAAAACTGATCGGTGGTCTGGTCCGATCCTGCATTACATCGAATTTAGCTATTTCCAAAGGAAGCCCGGAATTATTTAATGAAAACCAATTTACAGGAAGCATACCGGTTTCCTGCTTTGGCAATTACAAAGTACCCTTGCGGATTCCCGTTGGCTTCAGGTTCCCATACCAATGGTCTTCCCTTGAAGGATCTTGTGGTTAAAATCCGCCTTCCCAGTTGATCATAAATGGAAATTTCGGAATCTATCCCAGAAATGATCTGACAATTTTCTGAGAATGGATTTGGAAAAACATGTAGAGGGAAATCCTTATGAATATTGAATTTGTCATTGATTCCCACGACAATTGAATCGCTGACACGGATATAGGAATACGATGTATCGGCGAAGATCGGCGGAACAGAAAGGATCTGCGATACCGGTTCTGATTTTATTCCTGGATTTTCCGGAATTGAATACTGGATTTCCAGGCTATCAAACTGAAATGGTTTCAGTACCTGCGTTGTACCCGTCAGCGGCGTAATCCAGCCGTTGGGAGATATAACCAGGTAACTGAAAGCCTTATAGCAGGTTCCCTGGTTCTGGAGTAAAACCCTGAATGATCCGGAACCTCCCGCCGAATCGGTTATCATTGCAGGTATGATGCGGCCCCTTATATAGGTCGAATCTGAAGGTCCGGTTATCGGATCGGGATCACACAGAAACTCGATTGTGCTGGAATTCACCCTCAGGGTATCGCATAAAATCAGGATATTTCCGGTCTGCGAATAAAAAAGATTTTCGGCACAGGTGGACTGAATGAAATATATTGCTCCGGGATCGCCCCTTAACTCAATATCTGAAAGGGCTTCCACTGCATGAGTACTTGGCACCTGGTATGTATAAAGTGAATGGTAAACCATGATTATTTTTTTAGCCCGCAGTCGTGTATGATAATCAACAACCATATCGCTTCCAGTGAGAATCAATGTGCCCGAGGGAATCGTATCGGTTTTACCGGCTCCGGCAATGGTGCCATAACCGGTTATTTTTCCGTAGTTATACAGTTTCGGAGAGCTGATGGCGATTTTCTTTTGTTGACCATTAGGCGCGACAAGTTCAATTTTCCCGTCAGGGTAATTTTCGATTTTAGTCTGAAAAGTTATGTCAACGGCAGGATCCTTCGAATTATTTATAACCACTACCGAAATCGCACCCTCGTTATGCAGTGTATTTCCCGTCATGCTAAAGCCATCAGCATTACCAAACGTATTGACCGTAATCTGCCCTGCGTTGTTTACGTTTCCGCAATCGACCGACATATTACCTGCCACCAATTCACCGCTTCCGGTATTGGTCATATTATCTGCCTTGATCTCAATATACAGGCCGGACACCGTGCCTGAGTTGTTAAAAATTGAACCATTAATTATAACAACCGATCCCCCGGATATGGTACCTGTATTCTGTATGTTTATTCCACCGTTTAAACCTGAAACTTGAAGATTGTCGCTTGATGTTTGTGACCCGGTATTAATTACTCCTGAATTAGTTATGCTGTTTGTCTGGATCGTTTCCGTATTCTCATTCAAAACCTGAAGATGTCCTGAGTTGTTAATTCCCCCGACAGAGACATTGCCGGTTACCACACACGTAGGAGTCCCGGCAGGAATTATGGCATTATCGCCGGCATGCGGTACTGAACCCGTACTCCAGTTTGCCGGATTATGCCAGCTTCCATTCTGGCCGCCGGTCCAAGTTATATCATCTGCAGAAACAGAAAAAAAGATGAAAATGCTGATGATGACAATCACTGTTTTTTTCATAGTCGAAGGTTTTACAAGGAACTTATAAAGATAAAAGATATGAAATGAAAAGTCAAGTTTTTTTTCCAGTGAAGATAGTCTGCTCTTCATGCAATCAAATCCATTGGATTTCCGTTCCTATTTAAACAAGGAAAAGAAAACGCTGGGGCAATGAAACAAAATATCACCGATCACCTCGATGATCCTGAGGGCCTCGAACGGTTATACCGTGAGAACAAACGGGAATTTGCCCGGGAGTTTCCGGGAATAGCCGGTGATACCGACTCCGAACTGGTCAGGTTCTGGAAGATCCGGCTGGTCTTCGCGAGGGATGCCGCGAGGCCGTTCTCCATCCCCGACCTGTTGGCCGTTCTATCTATTTCTTTGCTGACCGCCCTCCTGGTGAAGCTTCCGGCCATCTTCACCGGCATCGGCGAAACATTCTTCTATACGCGCGACCTGGCGGTCGTCGTCTTCAACGGTTTGATCCTGTACTTTTTCATCCGGAACAGGATCAGGGCGACATGGATGATCCTTTACGGGGCAGCAATCCTTGCCCTGCTGCTCTACGTCAACCTGCTTCCTTCCCGGGAAGGCGATTCCCTGAACATCGCCTTCGCCCATGTCCCGCTGTTTTTATGGTGCCTCTCCGGCATGGCTTTCATCTCCTTTGATTTCGGCGATACCGGGAAAAGAATGGAATTCATCCGGTTCAACGGCGAATTGCTGATCATGGCGGGATTGCTGCTGATCACTGGGGGTATCCTGACGGCGATCACCATCGGCCTGTTTCAGGCAATCGGGACGAGTATTGAGAAACCCTACCTCGAATACATCGTGATCCCCGGAAGCGCGGTATCCCCGATCCTTGCCGCCTACCTGATCAGCTTATACCCCGACATCACCCGGAGGATCATTCCGGTGATCGCCCGGGTGTTCACCCCGATCGTCCTGGTCACCCTGGTGATCTACCTGGTCTCCCTCGCCTTTTCAGGGGCCAGGGTGCTGGAGGACCGGGAGCTCCTGACCCTGTTCAATGTGATGCTGGTGGCGGTAACGGCCATCATCGTGTTCTCGGTCACGGAACTCGACAAGACCCGGAACAGGAATATCCACGTATTGATCCTGCTATGCCTGGCGATCGTAACCCTGGTGATCAACTCTGTGGCGCTGACCGCCATCATCACCCGGCTTACTTACGGTATCACCCCGAACAGAGCGGTCGTCGTCATAACCAATGTGCTGGTCTTCATCAACCTGATCCTGATCGCCAAAGACCTTTTCAGATCCTGGGTCATTGCCGGAAAACTGGCCTCCCTGGAAAAAACCGTTGCGAACTACCTGACGGTTTACTTCCTCTGGACCGCGATCGCCATCTTCCTCCTGCCGGTTTTGTTCGGGTTTAAATAGGGGACAGGATTTGATTAAGACCTTCCAGGTTTTGAAAACCTTGAAGGTCTGATAAATGTTTAGTACCTTTGTATGCACTTCATGCACACCCTCATGAATGGGATTGTTCCCTCCAGGCTTCTCAGTTCGTTGATTCCGGCGCTGATGATCGTTTCAGCGGCGAAAGCCCAGATAACGATCGTACCCGGTTCCGGCATCACGCTCACCCCGCTCCAGTTCGTGCAGACGTACCTGGTGGGACCGTGTTACGGTCTCCAACGCGTTGTATAACGGATCGGCCGACCCGCTGAACGTCATCCGCGACCCATCCAACACCACCGACCAGATCGGCACCTTCACCGCAACCGGCGACGCCGCCACCGAGCTCGGGCTCGATGGCGGGATCATGCTCGCCACCGGCCTGGTCCAGGAAGCCAGCAAGGAGGTACAGCCAATGGGAGATGCCAGCACCGCTACCTATTCCGGCGGCGATCCCGACCTGGATATCCTGGCAGGAGTCGCTACCGAGGACAAGTCCGTCCTGGAATTCGACCTGATCCCGCTCACCGACGTGATCAGCTTCCGCTATGTTTTCGCCTCCGAAGAGTTCGATGAGTACTGCAACCAGTACAACGATTCCTTCGGATTTTTCATCAGCGGCCCCGGAATCCCTCCAGGCCCCTTTTCCAATTCGGCCCAGAACATCGCGCTGCTGCCCGCAACCACCATGACGGTAACCATCAACAACATCTGTGCAACCGACAATGGTGTTCCGAACGGGTTCTATTCCTGGTGGAACGGCGACGACGGCACTTTTTACACATACGACAGGTTCACTTACGTTTATACCGCAAGCATCACCGTGCAGTGCGGCCAGACTTACCACCTGAAGATGGCCATCGGCGATGCCGTCGACCGGGTGGTGGATTCCGGCATATTTCTGGAGGAGAACAGCCTGACCAGCGACAACTTCGCAGAGGCGCCCACCTTCTCCAACCCGCTCACCGGGAATTATCTCGTGGAAGGATGCAGCGACGTCACGGTATGATACGAAATACCTTATATTCAGGGAGTTCCATTTGTCATCACCCTCGACATCGATCCCTCCTCCACTGCGACTTCAGCCGATATCACTCCTTCCGTCTTCCCGATCGTACTGACCATTCCGGCAGGTTCTTTACAAACGCCCCCGATCACCGTCACCCCTATTTCCGACGGGCTGCCCGAACCGACGGAAACCCTGGTCTTCAGTGCCAGCACTACGGTTTGTTCCACCACCAACACGGTGCTCAGCACATTTTTTCTCAACGACTTCAGCCCGCTCTCGGTGAACGATGAGGTGCAGACAGTCTGCAACGGTTCGTCGGTTACCCTCAGCGCCAATGCCAACGGAGGACAGCCTGTCATGCCCCAGAACAGCCTGGCATACATCTGGAGCACCGGTGAAACCGTCGGGTCGATCACGCTGACTCCGCCCGGTGGGCTTAACAACTACACTGTTACCGTCACCGATGCCTGCAGCCAGACCGCCATCAAGCATTGGGCAGTGACTGTTTCCATCATCCCCGGCGATCCCAGACCTATCATGGGCCCGACCACGATCTGCATCCCTGTTGCAGGGCAATCTTATTCCGTGCCTGTGCTTTCCGGAGCTGACAGTTTTGTGTGGACGCTCCCGCCGGGAGCATCCATCTCCGCGGGAAACGGCACCAATGCGATCACGGTGGACTACTCGGTTGCGGCCGCTTCAGGGAGCATCACCGTAAAAGGGAGGAACACGCTTTGCGGTGACGGGCCTGAAGCGTCGCTGGCCGTCGCCATCCACACCGCCCCGGAGGCCGCCGGAACGATCAGCGGCCCGGCGACGATCTGCACCCCTGCCGGCAACGAGGTTTATTCGGTTCCGCCAATCACCGGCGCTGAAAATTACGTATGGACGGTCCCGGTGGGAGCGTCCATTTCCTCAGGGAACAACACCAACGCCATCATGGTGGATTATTCTGTCGCTGCTGTTTCAGGGGCCATCACCGTAAAGGGATGGAATTCTTTCTGTGGCGACGGACTACCCTCCGTATTGCCGGTCGTTATTCACCCGTCGGCCGCCGCCGCCGGGGCGATACTCGGTCCCGGCACAGTTTGTCAGGGCAATCCCGGTGTGCTGTATACGGTTCCTCTGATAACTTATGCCACCGGTTATGAGTGGATTGTCCCTCCGGGCGTGACGATCATTTCCGGAGGAAATACCAATGCCATCACCTGCAATATCGGCTTATCAGCCGTTTCGGGCGATATAACGGTCAGGGGCCATAATGCCGATTGCGGATATGGCGCAATTTCAATCCTCCCGGTCACGGTCAATCCGCTTCCGGTTCCTGCCGGGACGATCAGCGGCCCGGCCGTTCTATGTTCGCCTGCGACCGGACAGGTCTATACCGTACCCGTCATCACGGGCGCCGACAGTTACGTCTGGACCCTCCCTCCCGGAGCCACGATCGTCTCGGGGAACAATACCAACACCATCACGGTTGATTTCTCCGTTGCGGCCGTGTCGGGGAATATCATCGTTAGGGGTACCAATCCGCTGTGCGGCGACGGGCTGCCCTCCTCCCAGGTGATCACCGTGTACCATTCTGCCGCGGCCGCCGGGGCGATCACCGGTGCCGGCACGGTTTGCCAGGGAACTTCCGGGGTGGTCTATACGGTCCCTCCGATCAGCAATGCCACCGGTTATGACTGGACGGTTCCGCCCGGAACGACGATCACGGCCGGGAACAATACCAACACTATTACCTGCGCTTTCGGCCTGTCGGCACTATCGGGCAACGTCACCGTGAGGGGTTATAATGCCGATTGCGGCTACGGAGTTCCCACCTCCTTCTCTGTTACCGTCAATCCCCTTCCGGCCGATGCCGGTACGGTCACCGGCATTTCCGGCGCATCGGTCTGCCAGGGCCAATCCGGGGTGGCCTACAGCGTATCCCCGATCGCGAACGCCGCGGAGTATCTCTGGAGCTATACAGGTACCGGCGCCATGCTGAACGCAGGCGGGCCGAATCTTATTATCGATTTCTCCCTGAACGCCACCTCCGGGATCCTGACCGTCACCGGCCACAACGCCTGCGGCAACGGGGTGACTTCGGCGCCTTTCCCGATCACCGTGAAGCTTAAACCGGAGGTGGACTTTTCGATGTGCAACCCGTCCCGGACAACAAAGAACGGAAGGCCCATCCTGCTGCGGGGCGGAACGCCCTATGGGTCCGGCGGAGTGTACAGCGGCACCGGCATCTCGATCGTTGCACCCGGCGATTATGTTTTCAATCCTTCGAACGGCAGCGTGACCGGCGGCAGCGCCACGGTGCCCATCAATTACACGGTCACGTACCGTTACACCAACGCCCTGGGATGTTCCGACCAACGAACCGCCACGATCTCGGTTTACCGGAGCAATGCCGGAGATCCCTGCCCGGGAACGCTCACCGACCACCGCGACGGGAAGAGCTACCCGACCTTTCTCACCGGTTCAGGGCCGGGAGCGCGCTGCTGGATGGCCGAAAACCTCAATTACGGGACATTCGCACCCCACACCATGATTCAATCCGACAATTGCACTGCCGAGAAATATTGCCCGTCCGACCAGGCCGCGCAGTGCGACCTGTACGGCGGCTTCTACCAGTGGGGCGAGATCATGGAGTACTTCGATGCGGCCGGTTACCAGGACATCTGTCCCGCCGGCTGGCACGTGGCCACCCTGGCGGAATGGGACCAACTTATCTCGAATTTAGGCGGAGTGGGATTTGCCGCTGCAGCACTCAAGGATCCCTTTATCCCGTCGGGCTTTCACGGGCTGATCACCGGGATATCTTACCAGAACAATCTTTGGGCATTTACTTCAGGCACTGTCACCGTATCCATGTTCTGGACCTCCGACGCCCTGCCTGCCGGCAGCGCCCTCGCGCGGGGAATGAACGCGATCAACCCGAGCGTTTCGCGCTATCCATCCTCCCGTGACAATGCTTTCCCCGTCAGGTGCGTTAGGAATTAATCCTTCCTGTGTCTCCGCGAAGCGCCGTGCCCGCCCAGGAATCCCCAGCCGCCGCTGCCAATCACGAAGCCGAAGGCGTACCAGAAGCCGTTATTGTTCACAGCATAGACTGAAACGTCGTCGCGCCAGAGCATGGCGATCAGGTCGATCGGCGCGATGATTCCGTGCCACAGCCCGGCCCAGAAACCGTATGTGTGGCCGGTGAGACATTCCGTCACCACCTCTTTGTTGGCACACCCCGTGAAGATCATCAGGAATGCAATGGCAGCGATCACGAAGAAAGCCGGCATCAAAGGAAATCGTTTTTTCATAGTATTGCTTTTAAGCCTCTTTCATCGCAAAGGCGCTAAGGCGCGAAGGACGCTAAAAAATGATTTTAATTACATCAGCCCGGCCGTTTTCCGGGATCACCCGGAGGCAATAGATCCCTTCTGCAATCTGATGGCTCCCTGTGATCATCGAAAGCGGCAGGTGATGATCCCCTGCTTCGAGATGACGGATTACCCGTGAAATGTTAATCCCCCTTGAATCAATCAGATTAAAAGTGCATTCCCCTGCCGCCGGAAGCGTGAAGCAAACGCGGCTCTGCTGTGTTGCCGGATTCGGAACGACCTTCAGCCGGATTGGCTTTGGTTCCGTGGGGAGGCCGGTGACAACAAAGGCAAATTGCAGATGATGGTTTGTAGCGTCGATCACGGTGTCGGCATCTACAGCGTACATGCCCCCGTATGTAGCAGTTCCGTTATATGTGCCATAGGGAACCGCCTGAAAAACAAGCGAATCGTTCGTGATGGTGCCCATATAAGGCCCTTCCGGTCCCTGGATAACCACCTGCACATTGTTCAGCGTGGTGTTGAACTGGTCCACAGCGGTGACGATCATATCGGTCCGGTTGATGTAGTTCAGGGTGAAGTCCACATTCGGGGTGGTTTGGTTCACGACGACCTGGACGCCGAGGATCGTCTGCGTCAGATACCCGGCCAGGCTGGCGGAAATGTCATAGAAGCCCGCCACCAGATCGAGCGTGTAGAAGCCGGTGACGTCAGGGTTGGTTGTGGCCACCCCGCCGCCGGCGCTGACAAGGACCTGGGTTACGTTGCCCGTTCCGCCGTTCAGGGTCACCGTGCCGGTCACGAGACCGTTGGTAGGGGCAACGAGCAGCGTGAAATTGACACCGGTTACGGTCTGTTGGTCAACCACGGTGATGTTGTAAACGGTATCGGGGATGTAAGCGGCCAGGGTGGCGATCACGTTGTAGGTCCCCGGAGGTGCGGCCAGTGTATAATTCCCGTTGATGTCGGGATGGACCGTGCTGGTTCCGGCGGTGATCGTCACGCCACCCATGGTGCCCGTGCCGCCAACGATGGTCACCGTTCCCTGGATGTATCCCACGGGCTCAGGGTTGAGCGTCAGGTTCACTGTGGTGGTCTGGTCGGAAATGACTACCACGTTGTTTTGAGAGGCGGGGATGTACCCTGTCAGGGTAGCGTTTACCGTGTAGGTGCCGGCAATGACCTGCATCGAATAGTTTCCGCCGCCATCCGGATGGGTTGAATAGCTTCCTGCCGTTACGGTCACCTGGTTCAGGTTGCCTGTGCCGCCGTTGAGCGTGATCTGTCCTGCGATGGTGCCGAAAGCCGCCGGTCCCAGGCTTCCGTCGAGCTGGATGTTCTGGGCATAGATGTCGGTATTGCCGTTCCGGTTGTCCTGCCAGGCAAGGACCCACTGGTTGTTGGCGAATTCTGTCACGACGGCATCCACTTTCTGTGATTGTACCGAGCATATCTCCCGCTGTGCCGGGCTCCATACGAAGGTTCCTGTGGTGGAGATCCGCATGGCTTTGATCTTGCTTTCAGTGCCATTGAAGAATTCTTCATAAAAGAGGACCATGTCGGTCGGGGTTTTCCTGGCTTCAACCGGGAGAACATACAAGGTGGAAACAGGGATGAAGATCTTTCCGCCGGCGCCCCATTGAACTGCGCCGGCCGGGTTGATCTTCTGCCCGTAAATGCCCCATTGGTCCTGGTTGCCGTTCGTTTCGTACCAATATACATATACGTCGGCTGATCCGGGAGGAAGGGCCAGGGTCGGATAGGAATGATTCATCGAGGAGGCATTGGACACCTCGACGCCATTGGCCGGGTATAGCACGGTGCCCGTGGTACTGATATGTTGAACAAAGGCGCTGGCGCGCAGGTTGTTGTCGCGGTCGTCGTGCCAGGCAATGTAAAAGCCGTCGCTGCCGTCGTTGATAAACGAGAATATCTGCGTCCAGCCTGTGATGCCGCCGGCGGTCGAAATGGTGGCCAGGCTGCCCCAGACGGGAAATCCCGAGGCGTTGTAACGTTGGGCGAAGACATGCCGGGTGGGGTACATGGACGAGCCGCTGTCATCGAAGAATTTCATGATGAAATCGTCGGCGCCCACCGGCATGAGCTGGGGCCAGGTAGTATGGTTGGCGGTGGTCACGGTGATCCCGTTGGCTCCCCATTGCAGCGCCCCGGCCGGATTCAGTTTCTGCATGATGACGTATTGCGTGGCACCGTCGTCCACCATCCAGGCGCAGACGATGTTCCCGGCGGCAGTTGTGATCACTTTCGGCGCCACGTTCATCGCCGTGGTGTTCGAGAGAGCAATGCCGTTGGGGCCCCAGATCTGGGTGCCGGCGGGTGAGACCCGGTAGGCGAAAACGTTCCAGTTGCCGGTACGGATATCGTTGAACACAAGGATACAGTGGTTTTCGTTGTCGCAGCTCATGTCCCAGTCGGTGACCCAGGATTCCTGCGGGTTGGGGCTGATCACGATGCCGTCGGCAGGCCATTGGGGGTTACCGACCGCATCGAGTCGCTGGAGCCGGATGCCGTAGTTGCCGCTTTCACCGGAATAAAAACCCACATAGATATCGCCATTGGGACATTGGGCGATCTTCGGGACCATTTGTTCGCCGGCAAGGGTGCAGATGGCATTGTTGACGGCCGGGTTGGTGCTCCATTGGGCGAGGGAGCTGAAGGTTGTCAGCATCAGGATGGCAGCTACCATCGAAAAGAAACCTGAATTTTTCATTGGAATAAGTGTTAAATGTTGATCTTGAAGGCGGAAGAAATTTCCTTTCAAAGATAAAAAAAATACTTCCACATTGTTAGTGGATGAACAGAAAACCCCCGGTGAGTTCCGGAATGAATTTCCTTACAACCAACTATTTCTGAGGTTTCCCCTTGTCAAACCGATAGCGGATGCCAACCGAAAACAATTGCTTCCTCGAATCGCCAGGCAGGAAGTTATCTGCGTAAATACCTTCGAGGATAATTTTGTTCCTGATCGGATAGACCACCTGGGCGTAAATACCCTGACAGTTCCCCGTGGCCTCTGCATAGACGGGTTTTGGATAGTCTGCTGCAATGGTCGCAGTCTCCTTCCCGAAAAACCCCCTGGCGCCAACCGACATGCGGCGGTATTTGCCCTTCCATTTGTTGTAGGACACATCTATCCCGCACTGCCAGAAGTCCTGCCGCGAAGTGCCGGCAGGATTCATGCGGGTGATGTAGTCTGCCGTGGCGTCAGGGGTTGCCGGTTTCATGCAGCCTCCGTAGCTGCCGATATATTCTTTTGTCACGAGGCAGACATCCCTGGTAGTACCGGATTGCGGTCATCCATGCGATGGGTGCAAAGAACAGTATCATTGCGTATCAGGCACCCTGACGGGGTGCCCGACCCTGACGGGGTACGCGACCCTGACGGGGTGCCCCGGGCTCATGAATTCCCTGAAAACCAATAACATAAATCCAGGGATAAAGCCGGCTACGACCATCCACTGGACAAGGTTCAGTCCCAGGAACAGGGAGCTGGCAAATGAGTTTGATGCGGGATCGACCACAATTTCTGTGAAGAAGCGAATGAAACCATAGCAGAGTATCGAAAACAGAAAGAGACTTCCTCCCTTCTTCCAGCGGTTCCGCGTCTGCCAGACGATGATTTCAACCATTGCGCCGGAGACCAGGTGGAGGCCTTGTCGCCAAGGATGAAAAAAATCGCTCCGGTAGCCAGTATCATTATCCAGTCGCCCAATGGATACCCTCTTCTGACTCCCCAAAGCAGCATAATGCCCGCCGCCGAAAGGAATGCCCCCAGATAGGTCAGCGGAAAAATTACGTCGAAATGTGCGGTATCAATGATCATCAATGTTTTCATGACAGGATGCTTTTAAAGGAAATGACCGTATTTCTGAACAGGATGGCCATGACCACCGTCATCAGGCCTCCCGGGATGGGCAGAAGGGCACCGGCGATTCCTTTAACTGAATCCACGTTCACCCCGCCCCTGATCACCGGGACCAGCTTTGACGGGTCGGCTTTAGAGGGAACCTCCCTGACAAGGTTGGAATAGATATCGATAATGGTCACGCCTGGCTTGAGCCATTCCGGCTGAATGTATTCAGGGTGTTTGGTCACCACCACCAGGATATCGGCCCTTTTGCAGTGTTCCGCCATGTTCACCGACTCCCTGTTGACAAAGGTCACCGCACTGTCGTTTGGCACAACGCGTGATGCGGCAGCACGGACGATCATCTTGATCAGCGTATTCGATAAGAACTCATCATCGAGCAGAAAAACCCATTCCAGGTCTTTGCCGATCGTGATGCCTTCCTCAGTGAACATTTCAACGAGCGCCTCCGGCAGGCACATCGGGTACCTGGCCGTCCGGATGTCCGGCACCATGGTCCCCATTATGTTCACAGGGTGAAATCCCTCCACCTCCTTGACCGGGTCAATTCTGTGTACGATCCTTACCGGGTTCAGTTGCGGCGGCAAGGGCTGAAGCAGTATGATAGCATTGATGTCGTCATCCGCGTTCAGCCTGTCGATCACCTCAAACACCTCTTGCTCACCCCTATCGTTTGGCATGATCTCGGCATTGACCCTGAAACCCAGTGCCTGCGCCGCCTGTATATGCAGCGGGATGTTGTATTTCGTCAATGGGACGCAAGGGAAGCCGATAAACGCGATACCGGGAACACGTCCTTCCCTCTCTTTCAACATGGCTACTTCCGCCGCAACTTCGTGTAAGATCCTGTCCTTGACAACATCTCCCTTGATGATCCTTGTTTCCATAGTACTTCGGTATTGAATGTTAATTTCCCGTTTTCGAACCAAAATTATCACGTGACCGGAGCTTGTCAAAACTGCTTTTCGGGCGGCAGGTAATTCATTTCCCGGAAATTCGCCTGATTTCCCGGGTCACTGCCCGGTTATTTGCAAAAAATCAGGATTCAGCGCTGCAAAAACCCTTTGTTTGGGGAAAAATGCAAAAGATTCGGGAGCCCTGCGCGTTGCACCAACGACTGATCTTATTCTTTATTCGCACTTTCTTCCTACCTTTGAGCCCTTTTAAACATTCAGATTATGCTCCGAACCCACACCTGTGGCGAACTGATTATTTCACATGCCGGCATCCGTGTGACCCTTTCCGGGTGGGTACAACGGTCACGCGACATGGGCGGCCTCACATTCATTGACCTGCGCGACCGTTACGGGATCACCCAGCTGGTTTTCAACATGGATACCAACGCCCACCTGTGCCTGGAGGCCCGCAAACTCGGCCGTGAATTCGTCATCACAGCACAAGGTAAAGTGACCGAACGCAGCAACAAGAACCCGAAAATGGCTACGGGCGACATTGAGATCCTTGTCGAAAGCTTCACCGTCCTTAACGCCTCCAAAACACCCCCGTTCACGATCGAGGATAACACCGACGGCGGCGAGGAACTGCGAATGAAATACCGGTATCTCGATCTTCGCCGGTCTGTGAACCGGAAAAACCTTGAGCTGCGCCACAGGATGGCCATCGAAACAAGGAATTACCTGAACGGGCAGGGTTTCCTGGAGGTCGAGACCCCGTATATGATCAAATCCACTCCGGAAGGGGCGCGCGATTTCGTCGTGCCCTCCAGGATGAATCCCGGGCAATTCTACGCCCTGCCGCAATCGCCCCAGACTTTCAAACAACTGCTGATGGTGGCAGGCTTCGACCGCTATTTCCAGATCGTGCGCTGCTTCCGCGATGAAGACCTCCGCGCCGACCGGCAGCCCGAGTTCACCCAGATCGATTGCGAGATGTCCTTCGTGACCCAGGAGGATATTCTCAACACGTTCGAAGGGCTTGCACGGCACCTGTTCAGGTCGGTGCTGAACAACGACCCGGGCGAATTCCCGCGAATGTCGTACGACCAGGCGATGAAACTTTACGGCTCCGACAAGCCCGACCTGCGCTTCGGCATGACCTTTATCGAAATCGGCGAACTGGTGAAAGGAAAAGGTTTCAAGGTGTTCGACGAGGCGGAACTGGTGGTTGGGATCAATGCCGAAGGCTGCGGCGAATATTCCAGGAAACAGCTCGACGAACTGACCGACTTCGTAAAAAAGCCCCAGGTGGGCGCCTCCGGGCTGATCTACATCCGGTATGGTTCCGACGGCGTCGCCAAATCTTCCGTTGATAAATTCTTTTCACAGGAAGAACTGCTGGTCCTCCTTGCCAGGTTCGGTGCCAGGCCCGGCGATCTGGTGCTCATCCTCGCAGGCGCTGCCGAAAAGACCCGCAATGCAATGGGAACGCTCCGCCTCGAAATGGGCAGGCGGATGGAACTTATCCGCCCGGGCGATTTCAAACCCCTCTGGGTGGTCGATTTCCCGCTGCTCGAATGGGACGAGGAGACCCGTCGCTTCTATGCCAAACACCATCCCTTCACCTCCCCCCGGCCGGAGGACATCCCGCTGCTCGACACCGATCCCGGTGCAATCCGCGCCAATGCCTACGACCTGGTGATCAACGGGACGGAGATCGGCGGCGGATCCATCCGGATCCACAACCGCGACCTGCAGAAAAAGATGTTCTCGGTGCTGGGATTCACGGAAGAAGAGGCGATCGATCAATTCGGGTTCCTCATGAATGCCTTCGAGTACGGCGCCCCCCCGCACGGCGGCATCGCCTTCGGATTCGACCGCTGGACCACCATCTTCGGAGGGGGCGACTCCATCCGCGATTACATCGCCTTCCCGAAGAACAATGCCGGCCGCGACGTCATGATCGATTCCCCCTCGGCGATCAAGGAGGGACAATTAAAGGAGTTGCATATCAGGCTGGAGCCCTGAGGTCATTCAACTCCCCGCTCGAAATTCTCCCGGTCTTCCTTCGAAAGGCTTTTACAGTCCAGCATGGCTTCGTTCAGGTACTTCCTGAACTCATCGCCGAATTGCTTATCGGAGATCTTCTCCCCCCATTTTTTCCTGAAATCGGCATAGAGGGCGGTCATCTCCGCCTCCACGGCATCGTGTTCGGACTGGAGCTTCATTACGAGCGCAGAATCAGCCGGATCGGTTGACTTCAGGTTCCTCATCGCCTCGATGCTCCGGCACATGACGCCGGCTATCTCCCCGGCATCTCTTTTCAATTCAGCGTTATCGCTTGCACAGCCGGGAATGCCAATGATTCCGGCGACCAGGATCGCGAACAGCAGGATATGTTTTCTCATGCACCCATTGAATCAAATAACGCTAACCTCTGCCTCAGAACGCCCTGACAGCCCGAACCCGGTAAGTTGTGCCCTTATTGCTGTCGCCGGCAGCTGTTTGACTGCCCGTCCCAGGTGCTTTGCGCCGGCGGGCCGATCAGGGTCGAAGATACGTTGCTCCATCCTGAGGCACTGCTGATGTCCACCAGTAGTCCGATTGCAATCGATATTACAATCTCTTTCATGTTGCTTGCATATTATACTTAGTGTTCCTAAAGTGATCTAAGTGCCTAAGTGGTTATTTTTTAATTCTGATCACCTTATCGGAAGTGCCAAATTAATTAAAATTTGTTTTCTGAACTTGTTCAGTGAAAAATATCCGAAACAGGAATCATCTCCTCTTCGCCGGGATCGCGCATGGCATTGATGAGCTTGCAACCGAGGTAATGTTCCAGGTCTTCGGGGCGGATATCCGCCTCTTCCATCCAGCCTTCGGCCAGCAGCCGCTCCCGGCAGGTGCCGTTCAGCAGCGGCGTCGCCGGGGTGAACCAGCGCCGGCCGTCGAAAAACACCAGGTTCGACAGCGAGGTGTCGGTGATCAGTCCATGCCTTACGATGATGATCTCGTCGCAACCTTTCCGTAACGCATAAAGTGCATCCAATGCGCTCCGGTCGGCATATTTTAGGTGATAATCGATATGCCCGCCTTCGACCAGCCTGAATGACCGGACGGCTTTCCGGGCATAGCTGCTGAACCCGACGTCCCTGATGTCGGGGCCGTAAATGATCCTGCATCGCGCCACCCCGGTTGAAAATTCATCGGGGACTTTTATGGCATTTACCGGGCCGGCGGGAAAACCGGTGCCCCAAACCTCCCGGCAGGCACGATCCATGCGACGCGTGTGCCATTCCAGGTGCAGCGGCGATCCGTCACGGACGCAGATCGTTTCAAACAACAGGCACATATACTTTGGCAACCATTTCTTCGTATTCCGTTTTCATGTCGCTCAGGGCAGTAATGCCACCGCCGCTCCGGAAGAACAGCCCCTCTCCCGTCTCCTCAATGAAGCGGATCGAGACGGCCGTGGTGAGCGAATTGCCGTCGAAATATCCGAAGATCCCGGTATAAAATCCTCGTTCGCAGATCTCCGCCGCGTATATGATCTCAACCGTCTTCTCTTTCGGAGCGCCCGTCACCGATCCGGCAGGGAGCAACCTGAACAGCAGTTCTCCCAGCCTGCGGCGATAATCCCACGGCAGAACGCCCGTGATCTCCGAACTCATCTGCAGCAGATCGCCGCGGTTCGTATGGATCCTGTCGAGATACCGGAACCTCGCCACCTTCACGCCGGTCGAGATCATTGAAAGGTCGTTCCTGATCAGGTCCACAATGGTGTTGTGCTCGAAAAACTCCTTTTCATCAGACAACAGGCGCTTTTCAGCATCCGGAAGGGATGCGTCGATGGTGCCTTTCATCGGGCAGGAGGATATACGGTGACCTTCGATCCGTACGAAAGCTTCCGGGGAAAACACGACGAACCGGTCCGGAACATACAGCCTGAACGGCGCCCGGCTCATGTCGAACAGTTCGGACAACGAGAGGTTCACCTTCAGCCTTGAAGGGAATGTCAGGTTAAGCAGGTAGGTATCCCCCCTGCGAAGGTGAAACTGTACCTTTTCATACGCTTTTTCGTATATTTCATGGCTCACGGGAAAAAATCCGAAATCAAGCTGCTTTTCCCGGCTGTTTTCGACAGTATTTTTGTCCTTTCCGAAATCATACCTGATCCCTTTGCAGGCAGCCTCTTCCGGAGATAATACAAATCCTTTTTCACCGGGAAAATTGATGGCGAAAACGAACGGCTTTGATTCTGCTGAAAAACGGTTGATTTGTCCGAGGATTTCCTGGCGGGTGGACAGGTGGACGGGCGGACGGGCGGACAGGCGGACGGGCAGACTGGCGGACAGGCGGACTGGCGGACAGGCGGACGGGCGGACGGGCGGATTTGGGCCGGCTAATATCTTCGAAGTAAATGATATCTTTGTCATTCGTCAATCGTAAATCGTTCTTCGTACTTTGTATGATGACTCTCCTGCTCCTGGACAACCATGACTCTTTCACCTGGAACCTCGTCGAATTATTGCGCGGCTCAGGCAAATATACTGTTAAAATCGTGACACCGGAGGAGTACCGTTCGGGCTCAATCGGAGGATATGACCGGGTGATCTTCTCCCCCGGCCCGGGTTTGCCGCAGGAACAGCCCGCCATGTTCAACATCCTCGGTGAGACCGGGAAGCTCTTTCATGAAACCGGCAGGTCTATTCCGGTTTTCGGCGTATGCCTGGGCATGCAGGCCCTGGCCGTACATTTCGGCGGATCGCTCTTCAACCTGCCGGCGGTGGTCCACGGGCAGCCCAGGAAATTGAAGATGGTCAGGGCCGGCCACCCGCTTTTCAACGGGATCCAGGACGGTTGTGAAGTCGGCCTGTATCACTCCTGGGCGGTTGATCCGGCCACCCTCCCCGGATGCCTGGAGGTCCTCGCCGTAAGCCCGGAAGGGACCATCATGGCGCTGGCCCATAAAACGCTTCCCGTCAGCGGCGTTCAGTTCCATCCCGAATCGATCATGACGCCGTATGGAAAAAAGATGATGGAGAACTGGCTCACGGACTAAACGTCGACGTCATCCTCCGGGAGTTGGTGAATTCAATAAACACGCCCCCTCTTCTGCTATGTGTAGAACTGGTTCGATTTTTATGCCAACAATATTTCTGCCGGAATCTTCAGTCCTTTATACAATGATCTTACCATTTTCAAGGATAGTTTCCTTTTCCTGCCTAATATTTCACTCACTCTGCTCTGGCTTCCGAGATATTTCGCCATGTCAGTTTTCGTCATGTTCATCTGCTCCATCCTGAAAATAATCGCATCGATCGGGTCCGGAGGCAAAATCGGAAAATGTTTCATTTCGTAAGCTTCCACAATTGTAGCGAGCAAATCCAACTCATCTCCCTGCGGACTGTTCTTCTTTGCCCCCCACAGTTGTTCAATTCTTTGAATTGCAGCATTGTAATCAGTGTCTGTTTTTATTGGTTTTATTTCCATGATCAGATCGTTTTAACATCAATTTTATCATATTCTTTGTGTATACCAATGAACCGGATAAAAAGTATCTGAAAATCATAGTCAATCAAGACAACAAGCCTGTATGAATTACCTTTAATGTTAAAAACGATTCGCCCTTCTCCTACGATACTTGCGTTTGCATATTGTTGCTTGATTTCATTTGAATTTTTCCAGTCTGCGTTTTTAACATCATGATACCATGCCCGTAAAGACACCTCTGAATCAGCATATTCAGGCTGTTCCCAAAGACCGCAAGCACTTTCTTGGAAAAATTTCAGACGGGGAGATGATCCTCAGTGAAACCGGCTGTATTGCGGAAACATTCCTGGCGGAAGTGTCAATCCATTTCAGCAATGCCATGGTCGCCGAGCACGTGGTCATGCAAAATCACATTCATTTGATATTGGTGCTGAATAATAAAAGGAAATTTGCCGCTGATGACCATGGTAATGTAACGGGTCAGGGGATCAGGGTTGGGGTTGGGCCATGCCATGGCATGGCCCTGCCGGCAACCAATGATATCCCCGTGGGGCCTCGCCATGGCGAGGCCCCACAAACCAACCTGTTCGGACAACCTGTTGCCGGATCGGTTTCTGTCATCATCAACCAATACAAGGCAGCGGTGAAAAGGTGGTGCAATAAAAACGGGCATGCCGGTTTTCAATGGCAGTCGCGTTTTCATGATCATATCATCAGGAATGAAGGATCCTTTAAAAACATCGTCACCTATATCCGGAACAATCCCAAACAATGGAAGGAAGATAAGTTTTAAAATGAACGGGATATTGGGCTGCTTAAAACATGCACGTCGACGTATTCCGATGGCAGATTGAATTGGTTGATCTGTGTTTTACGATTGAGCTGCGCTAATCGTAAATTTCCTGCTAAATGGTCAATTCTTATCGTAAAGTTAATCCGCAACTGCCTGAATTCCAGCTACTACATAAATCTTTTTCACTTGCTCACTTGCTCACTTGGGCACCTGCTCACCCGTTTACCCGCTCACCCGTTCACCAAACATTCTTACCTTTGCACCATTCCCCGCCATGCCTAAAACCGAAATTACCGCACCCGTCGGTTCCATGGAATCGCTGATGGCCGCCATACATGCAGGCGCCGGCTCGGTCTATTTCGGCGTGGGGATCCTCAACATGCGCGCCAGGTCATCGGTCAATTTTACACTACGCGACCTGGTCAGGATCACCCGCATCTGCCGAAGTCACGGGGTGAAGAGCTACCTGACGCTGAACACCGTCATCTATGATCAGGAGATCAGGGAGGTCAGGAAGGTCATCGCCTCCGCGAAAAAGAACGGCGTGGATGCCGTCATCGCCTCCGACCAGGCTGTAATTCAGCTTGCGCGTTCGGCCGGGATGCCGGTGCACATGTCCACGCAGGCCAACATCACCAATCTCGAAGCGGTCAGATACTGGTCAGCGTTTGCCGATGTGATGGTCACGGCCAGGGAACTTTCGCTCGACCAGGTGGCTTCCATCACACGGACCATCAGGCGGAAGAAGATCACAGGCCCCTCGGGGGATCTTGTAAGGATCGAAGTCTTCGCCCACGGCGCCTTGTGCATGGCGGTTTCCGGGAAATGCTACCTGAGCCTTGATCATTACAACGCCTCGGCCAACCGCGGCGCCTGCTACCAGCTTTGCCGGAGGCCTTACCGTGTCAGCGATGCCGAAACGGGTATTGAACTGGATATTGACAACGAGTACATCATGTCGCCGAAGGATCTCTGCACCATCGGGTTCCTCGACCGGATCATCAGGGCAGGCGTATCGGTGCTGAAGATCGAAGGCCGCGGACGAAGCCCGGAATACGTGAAAACCGTGGTTGAATGTTACCGGGAAGCTTGTGATGCAGTGGTTGCAGGCGACTACACCCCGGAAAAGATCACCGGCTGGATGGAGCGGCTGGGATCGGTGTATAACCGGGGATTCTGGGACGGCTACTACCTCGGG
>Ga0163209_1000276_pt1 | contig 21561 bp, 19 predicted proteins | sample Kivu_160m_FD_113538 | JGI IMG/M metagenome (GOLD analysis project Ga0163209, IMG submission 113538) | Freshwater microbial communities from Lake Kivu, Western Province, Rwanda to study Microbial Dark Matter (Phase II) - Kivu_160m | ecosystem: Environmental > Aquatic > Freshwater > Lake ...
GATAAAAGAAATACTGAGCTGGCATTATACACATATTTCGGAGACTCTGCCCCTTTTTATGAAAGGCTACAACAACTTCCGATAGATATACTCGGACTTGATTTTAGTTACGGTCCTCATTTGACTGAAGTCATCTCATCTCTAGGAACAAGTAAGACACTAGGCTTGGGAATTATAAACGGCCGAAATACCAGATTGGAGACCGAAGATAGCATTTACCCTCTGCTTGACTCATTGCTTTCAGCTCACGGTGCTAAACGGTGCTATATCAATCCTTCCTGTGGTTTGGAATATTTACCCAGAACAAAAGCAGTAGCCAAGCTTGAGAATATGGTAAGGCTACGTGACAAATATGTGGGAGGCAAACATGAGTAAACAAATATTAAAAAAACTGGGACTTGATTTGCCTTTATTACCAACAACCACCGTGGGTAGCTTGCCAAAGTTGGACTATGTTGTGAGCGCAAGAGCGAAATACTCCCGAGGCGAGATTAATTATGAAGACCTCAAGGAACTGGAGCTCAAGGCCACCGAATTCTGGGTGAAAAAGCAGGATGAGATTGGAATAGATGTTATTGTAGATGGAGAAATGTATCGAGGCGATATGGTCGCCTATTTTGCTGAGACGATGATGGGGTTTAAAACAGGAGAGCTTGTACGATCCTATGGAAACCGTTATTATCGCAAGCCGGTAATCTCTAACGAAATTAAATGGTGCAGTCCAATTACAGTAGATTGGTGGAAGTATGCACAATCACTAACAAAGAAACCTGTAAAGGGGATGATTACCGGGCCCTATACAATTATGGATTGGTCTTTCAACGAATATTATTCCACCCGGTATGATGCAACCATCGCTATCGCGCGGGAGCTTCGGAAGGAGGTGGAAGCATTAGTTAACGCCGGCGTAAAAATAATACAGGTAGATGAACCGGCAATATCCACACGTATCGATGAGCTTGCCTTCGCTTGTGAGGCCATGGATATTATCACGGATGGAATCTATGCGTACTTCATATGCCACATTTGCTATGGTAACTTTGCCCCTGCATACAAGCAAATGTTTTCCCTTGGCGTAGATAACCTCGATCTTGAGACCAGTCATAGGTTGTTGGCGCTTGAAGATTTTCTCAAAGACAATGCGTTCAATAAGGATATCTCCTATGGGGTTATAGATGTTCACCAGCATACGATAGAAAGCGTTGATGAAATCACTTCCAGAATTCGACACGCCCTTACGCTTTTTAATGCTGATACAATCTGGATTGATCCTGACTGTGGGCTTAAGACTCGTACTATCAAAGAAACTATTCAAAAATTGACCAATATGCAGACGGCGGTTTTGAGAATTCGATAGAGCTTACAAAGGAGAACAAGTTTATGACTGTTGTCGGGAGATATGTTCTCTATTTGTTGCGGTGGCAATTAAGTACGCCCATTTTGGCTCCTGTTATCGCCTTTTTTAAAGGCTCATCCTCGATTATTGGTACTGCTGAAGATTGGATCGGTTCAGCGATAGCGAATTTAATTGGTGGATTGATTTTCTTCTGGGTCGATCGATTCATCTTCACTTCGGAGAAGCTGGGTGCGGTCTGGCAGGTTCATGAGAACGTGATGTGTGTTGACTGCGGCAGAACTGCCAGGGGTTATAGGTTGGTAAAAACAGAAGGATATGACAGAACAAAATCAGCACCACGATTCCGATGCGAAGATTGTTCCATGAAAAAGTCAGAAAGTTTGCGTAAAGAAGGAATACGCATCTCTTGATTTATAAGGGGGATAAATTGCTATGTTACTGGATAAAGTCGGACAGATCAGAAAACGCGATGGGAGGATTGTAGTTTTTGAGGATCAAAAAATTACACAGGCTGTATATAAAGCATTAAAGGCTGTTGGCGATGATGACATTGAAAAAGCGATAAGGGTTAGCCGGCAGGTTGTGGACATTTTAGGAATAACGTCTCGCGGACTGCGGGTGCCGGATGTCGAAGAAGTTCAGGACCTTGTGGAAAAGATCCTCATCGAGAATGGATACTCAGTAGTCGCCAAGGCATACATTCTTTACCGAGAACAGCATGCCCAGCTTCGCAAAATGCAGGAGCTTTTTACCGGTGCCGATGAGATGATCGATAAGTACCTTGGGGAAACTGACTGGCGAACAAAAGAGAACAGCAATATGAGCTATTCGCTCCAGGGTCTTAACAACTATATCTCCTCTGATATCGTCGCCCATTACTGGCTTAATCGTATATATTCACCTCAGGTGAGGGAAAGTCACCTATCTGGAGATTTTCATATTCATGATCTGGGGATTCTTGGCGCTTATTGCTGTGGCTGGGATTTGCGGGCTCTGCTCATTGAAGGATTCAGGGGTGCCTCGGGAAAGACAGAGAGTTCACCAGCGCGGCATTTCAGAAGCGCATTGGGACAGATCGTCAATTTCTTCTACACCCTTCAGGGAGAAGCGGCCGGCGCTCAGGCATTTTCCAATTTTGATACTTTAATGGCTCCGTTCATCCGCTACGACAACTTAAGCTACCAAGAAACCAAGCAGGCATTACAGGAATTCATTTTTAACCTGAATGTGCCTACACGAGTGGGGTTCCAGACACCTTTTACCAATCTTTCATTCGACCTGACTCCTCCTTCATATCTGCGCGATGAAGCGGCCATAATAGGTAATGACGTTAAAGATAGTACCTATGGCGATTTTCAGGCGGAGATGGACACCTTAAACCACGCTTTCGCCGAAATAATGTGTGAAGGCGATGCCAGAAACCGTATATTTACATTCCCAATCCCAACTTACAATATTACTCCTGACTTCGATCCCTATAATCCGAATCTAGACACACTCTGGGAGATGACAGCGAAGTATGGCATCCCTTACTTTGCCAACTTCCTGAATACAGATATGAGGCCGGAAGATGCTCGCAGTATGTGTTGCCGTCTGCGTCTGGACGTACGTGAGATCAAGCGGCGTGGCGGAGGACTCTTCGGTTCAAACCCGCTTACAGGCAGCATAGGTGTGGTCACTATTAACATGCCGCGTATTGCCTATCTATCCAGGATAGAAGAGGAGTTTTTCAAGCGCCTTGGCAACCTCATGCAGATAGCAAAAGAGAGTTTGGAGGTAAAACAAAAAGCACTGGAACGGCTGACTGAAGAGGGGCTCTTCCCTTACTCGATGTTCTATCTCAAATCCATAAAACAGCGGACCAAGAAATACTGGGCAAACCACTTCTTGACAATTGGACTTATCGGAATGAATGAAGCCTGTTTGAACCTGCTGGGAAAAAGTATTAGCACTGATCAAGGCAGCGAGTTTTCACTCAGGGTGTTAAAATTTATGAGAGACAAGCTCAGCGAATTTCAGGATGAGACAGGTAACCTGTATAACCTCGAGGCTACGCCTGGTGAAGGTGCGAGCTATAGATTAGCTATCCTGGATAAAAAGAGCTACCCCGAGACAATGACAGCGGGTAAAAAAGAGCCTTATTACACAAATTCAACCCAATTGCCTGTAGATTTCAGCGGCGATCTTTTCGAAGCATTGTCATTGCAGGAGGAACTTCAGCAGCAATATACCGGTGGCACAGTTTTCCATTGCTTCCTGGGAGAGCGCATACATGACCATTCTATGGCACGCGATCTTGTAATAAAAGCAGCAAAGCGATTCGGCATGCCCTATCTTACACTTACGCCAACTTTCTCAATCTGCGAGGAACATGGCTATCTCCGTGGCGAGATCAAGCAATGCCCCACGTGTGGGTTACAGACAGAGATTTATTCACGGATTGTTGGCTATTTTCGACCGATAAATCAATGGAATAAAGGCAAGTACGAAGAGTTTGGAGAAAGAAAAACATTCATTCCAGGATTATATGATGATAGCAGGAATAAAAGGAATATCTCTGATAGATTATCCTCAGAAAGTGGCGATGGTTCTCTATCTGAATCGATGCAACTTCCGTTGCCCGTTTTGCCATAATAAGGAGCTGGTAATCGGCAAAGACATCTTATTATTAGCTGAAGAGCGGGTGCTGGGGCTGCTGGCTTCGAGACGTGGTTTTGTTGATGGCGTCGTTATTACCGGTGGTGAGCCTACCATCCACCCAGGGCTTTTAGAATTGATTGTTTCAATTAAGAAACTTGGATTTGCAGTCAAGCTTGATACCAACGGTTATAATTCGGAGGCACTGAAATCGCTTTTTACCGCAAAAGCCGTTGACTTCGTGTCCATGGACCTCAAGACATCATGGCAGAAATACGACCAGGCAACCGGCGTAAAAGTGAATGTTGACCGCCTGATAGAGAGTTATAATCTAATTAAACAATCGAACGTAGAACATGAATTTCGTACGACGTGTGTTCCTTCCCTGGTTGATGCTAAAGATATTCAGGATATCAGCAGGCTGGTGGGCAGCTCAGGGCTATTCACTTTGCAGCAATATCAACCCGATAATACTTTAGACATCGACTTTGCCAATATCATTCCTTATTCGCATCAAAAATTGCTCTATTTTCTTGAAATGGCCCGCAAGAATACAAACCCATGCAGGCTGATTGGTTTACGGTAAGACAGATAGATAGATAGAAATAGAAGGATACATATATGAATTATGATGATGTAGAAGTTAAACTTCTGGCGATTACTCCCGATAGCGAGAATCTACTGGAAAGGGCGGGTCGGATCTGTTATGCCAGCGTTGAAAAGATGGGTACCAACGAGAAGTGGCTGCAATCCAGAATTAAGCAGGGACATGCAAGCCTGATTGAGCATGCTAGCGCCACTTTTCATATTAAGGCATCTCGCGCTCTCACCCACGAATTGGTACGCCACCGCATCGCCAGCTATTCCCAGCGTAGCCAGCGTTATGTAAAAGAAACAAAGAAAGACTACATTACTCCTCCTGAACTTTCGGAGGAGGCTAATCCTGAGATTGCGCGTTGCTTCCGCCAGGCGATGTCTGCTACATGGGATGCTTATCGCCAGTTATTAGATGCTGGTGTTAAACCAGAGATCGCCCGTTATGTGCTCCCCAATGCCTGTACTACGGAGATTATCTGCACCTGGAATTTCCGTGAAATAAGGCACATTATCCAATTGCGCGCAAGCACCCCCGCACTTCCAGAATTTCAGGTAGTGGCAGAGAAGATGAAGATTATCATGAAAGAGCATTCGCCTAAGGTTTTCGGCGATTTATAAGATAAACGACAGCGCCAGTAACAGGTGATAGAAACAGATGTCAACATACTTATTATCGTCTCGCTCAGTAAAAATAATAAAATCAAACATTGAGAAATATTAGTGATAATAATGTCATTCCGCGAGTTAGCAGATTATTTGGGAATAGGAATATGCCTCGAATTTGGATCAGAGCTATTATTTCCTGAAGAACGAATAAGATCCATGTGCTTTGAAAATAAGTGTGAGAACTACGGTAAAAACTACACTTGCCCGCCTTATGTTGGTTCACTGGAAGAGATTAGAATCAAACTAGGCAACTTCCATCGCGGCTTACTGCTCCAGTATTCAAAAGAAATAGATGTCATGAGCAATCGAGAAGCAGTGATGCAGACCAAGACTGATTCCCATAATAAAATACTCCGTATGGAAAAATTGCTATTAGAAAGAGGGGCTAAAAAGGTGTGGGGCATGATTGGGGGCAACTGTGGACTATGCGATATTTGCAAAGCTACAAGTAATGAACCCTGCCTGTATCCTGATAAAGCAAGAGTATCCTTGGAAGCCATCGCTGTGGATGTTTTAGGGTTATTGAATATGCTTGGTCTGGATAATAAGTTTCATGCATATAAGATTACCTGGACAGGTTGCATTCTTTTTTAAAACTCTATATGGACTATTTTAAACTCCAGCCCTGAGTATAACTACCGGCTTCAGTAAGATGGTCCTGTAACAGGCAAAATACCTTAGTGTTATACTTGCATCAGAGTAATGACGTTACCGTAATTGCTTACTCAAATCCATAGTGTAATTACTTAGAAACGTAAAAGGAGAGGTTAAAAGTTCTTTGTTCCATAAAGGAAGCTCCACCATTAAACGTGAAACGACATCCATTCAAGACAGATTCCAAACTGTTTGTCTTCAGTAAGAACCGTTTACTGAATTTAAGACAAATAATCGGCCACGATTTATTCCCTTCATTTACCTTGGTAGAGATTTCTTGATAATTACCCGGTACGTGGATTTGAACGCGAACGTTAGCGGGAGCCTTGATGGCATTAAGGACTGAAGGATAGGTGCCAGTAGATCATTGCCAGATACTCGGTATTTCCCTTAAGAGGCAAGCACGCGCCAACACATTCTGTCGATAACTGTGATTCTGCAAGGTCATATTGAAAACATTATAATAGTAAATATAGGTGGCACTAATTTTTTATAAGGGGGGTTGATCATGCCTGATTTTGGTAAACCATTTTCCGGGCTGGCCAATGATCGACGTATAACTCATGCGGAGTTGATACGTGCGGTGCGTTTTATGGTGGCGGCTGAATATGAAGCTGTACAGCTATATATGCAGCTTGCCGAATCAACGGATAATAAACTGGCCATCGAGGTGCTCAAAGATATTGCAGATGAGGAAAGGGTGCATGCCGGTGAATTTCTCAGGCTGCTCAAGGAACTGGCACCTGATGAGGAGAAGTTCTACAAAGAGGGGGCGGAAGAAGTGGAAGAGGAGATAGCTAAATTAAAAAAGAAATAGGGCTGAAGTTCCATTTTGTGACGCTATTTATAAACGGCGCATCAGTATAACGGTTCGAAATTGCCTGGGATCCACCTTGACAAGCGGGGTCGTTATAATTGCAGCACCAGCAGCGAGGCGAGGATTTAATCGGCTACGGCGATGATCGATGCCGTTGATATTTGTTCTGTCCGGCGGCAGGGTTGAAAGCCTTTTTTACAAACGTTTACTAATACATGGGGTAAGGCTGATATGTCACACAAAGATGGATGTTCTTTCAGAAAAGGATATGTGCAGGTTTATACGGGCAATTGCAAGGGAAAAACGACTGCTGCACTTGGACTGGCTTTCAGAGCCATGGGCAGGGGCTTAAGGACATATATCGGTCAGTTTATGAAAGGCCAGCTCTATGGAGAGCTTGAAGCTGCCAGGAAAGTTGAACCTTTCATTACCATTGAACAATATGGGGAGAAGAGATTTATACACGTGAAAAATCCCCCGCAGCAGAAAGATATTGATATGGCTCAGAACGGGCTGGAAAAGGCACGACAAGCCATGCTGAAAGGCGGCTATAATATCGTGGTTCTGGATGAGGTGATAACAGCAAACTATTTTAACCTTGTTTCACTGGCGGATATACTGGACTTCATTAATAATAAACCGGAAGATATCGAGCTGGTGTTGACCGGCAGATATGCCCCTCGTGAGCTGATAGATGCTGCCGACCTGGTAACCGAAATGGTGGAAATAAAACATTATTACCAGCAGGGAGTAGCAGCCCGTGACGGGATCGAGCGCTGATATGGGATTGTCACCACCGGTTGTGAAACAATGGTGAACAGAGCATTGCACTTGATACTCTGTAACCCTGTAACACAAAAAGCGTATCGTCGTTCTATTAATCCCGTATCATGAGGCATGGAGAATGTGGCGGTTCATGACGCGGGAAATCGCTGCTTCAATCGCACCGGCAACCGCTGTCATACCGAAGAGGAGCGGTAATCCGCCGGTAGTAACGGCAAGTATCGACGCCAAAAGATATGAAGGCCCGCATACATCGGGACAGAGATATCCCGAACCAAAATACTTCGACCGTATTGCCTGAGGGATGGTGAGGACGCCGCCAGCGATCATGGAGAGGCTGACAAAGCTCCTGGCGGAATGGGGGTCGATAGCAGGACCGAGCATATTTACGATTATCACCGGAAAGATCAGCGCAATGAAAAGAATAAATACGTGCTGCAGGCCGAGCGCAATCGTCACCGCAACCGGAGGACGGTCGTTAAGTCCATACAGAAGGTTTGAAGGCTTCCTAGGTTCCGTTATTGATTAATATGAGGTGTCCGCCCGGGCTGAACAGTGGCAGGCGCTATATAGTCTGCGCTACATCTTGGTTATCAACAATATCCATGTCAAATTCGGCCAGAAGATTTTATGTCATTTATCAACGACTTTGACAACCTCCGGAAGAGAAGATTATACTCAAAATCTTAAGGCCGTAAGACAATAATTTATTACACAGGGATTATTTGATCCGGTGAAATCGCATTAAAGGGGAACGTAAATGGAAGATGTTTATGAAAGGCTGCGCCAAAAACTGGACGGCATGACCAAGGGCTATCCCAGAACCGAAAAGGGTTCCGAGATGGCCTTCCTGAAAAAGACTTTCAGCGAGGAAGAAGCCGAGTTTTTCATCAAGTTCAAGCCCGGCCTGCAATCGCCTCAGCAGGTAGCCGACCACATGGGCGTCAGCCTGAAGGAGGCGCAGGAACGGCTGGAGTCGATGGCAAAGAAAGGCCTCCTTTACTGGGAACGGCACGACCAGGAGAAAAAATATCGTATTGTCCCTTTCATCCATGGCTTGTGGGAATTCCGGGTGGATACATTCGACCGGCAGGACGCGGCCAACATGGGGCAGTTCTATAAAGATGGATTCGGCAAAACGCTGCTGGACTATCGTCTGCCCATAGCCAGGGTCGTCCCTATCCGCGCCGACACGGTCAAGTATGGGAAACTGCTGTCCGCAGACGATATCGAATCAATCATTAAAAAGCAAACGTTGATCGTTGCCACCGATTGCGCCTGCAGGAAAATAGCCCTCTTCGCCAAGAAACCATGCACCTGCACAGATAACGTGAATGTCTGTATCGCCTTCGGCAGGATGGCGGAATTTATGCTCGAATCAGGTTTCGGCAATCCCCGCGTCATAACTGTTGAACAGGCACTTGAAATATTACAAAATGACGATAAAGACGGGCTTTTCGTCCAGGCAGGGCACGCCAAAGAGTACTCCGGGTTCTGTAACTGCGCCAGATGCCACTGCGGCATCCTCATCGGCGCCAAGATCGAACAGGGCACGGGATTTGAAACCTGGAGCAACTACAAGTGTACCAAGGACGAGACAGTCTGCATAGACTGCGGCAAATGCGCGGAGCGTTGCCCAATGAAGGCAATGACTTTAAATGAGGACAAGAAAACTGTTTTTAATCCTGCAAGATGCTTCGGCTGCGGGTTGTGCGTGACGACCTGCCCCAGCGGCGCGCTGATCCTGGAAAGAAAACCGGATGACCAGCTGACCATTCCGCAGGATGATACGTTTTTCGATAACCAGGAAAGGATGGGTCGCGAAAAAGCGGAGGCCGACAGGGCCAGACAGGCGCACGCCGGGAGGTAGTGAACACGGTCGCAAGCTATGCATGAGCTTTCCCTGGTGCAGGATATCCTCGATACCGCCGTTAACTACGCACGGGAGGCAGGGGCGCAAAAAGTGGTCGCCATTTTCCTGCGTCTCGGCGCGCTGCGCGACATCAGGAAGGAATGGATTCAACACTATTTCAATTTTGTCCGCAAAGGGACGATAGCCGAGGAAGCTGAAATCCTGGTCACCGTCAACCCCATCGTGTGCAGCTGCCACCAATGCGGCGGGGAATTTGAAATCGACCGGGACTACATACGCGATGAGGAGATCGCCTGCCCGGGCTGCTCTGCAAAAAATTACACGCTTATCTCGGGTACCGAGTTCCGCATCGAGGGCATCGAGGTAGTTTAACAAAACAGAGTTCGAAGCAGTCAACGAACCACGAGTCTCAATAGAACCATTAGTCTAGCCAAAGTGAGCCGTTCAGCAGCAGATTTCTTTATCGCAACTCCTGTAAGATTAATTTATCGTCAAATGGGCATAGTACCGGAGGTAACCGGCGCATCGGCCGCCGGAGGTAAGGGGTGTGCGGATGCGCAATGAGAGGAAGTTGAAAAACTTCCTTGGCCGTGTTGTGACCGAGATACCCCATCCGGAAGAGCTGCAAGATAGTCTCTCGAAGCTCGAAGAGAAGTACCGCACCATCCTGGATCTAACACCCTCCGGCTTTATGCTGATAGACCCTCTCACCCACCGCATCGTCGACATTAACCAGACAGGAGCCGCGATGTTCGGTGAATTCAGGGGCAATATGATCGGCTCGGTATGCCATAAATATGTTTGTCCGGCTGGTACAGGCGAATGCCCTCTGACAGAGCCGGGGATGGCTTTCGACAAAACAGAAAGCGTCTTTCTCAGAAAAGACGGCACTTCTATCCCGGTCTTAAAGACCGCGGTTTGTATAAACCTGGACGGCCGGGATTTGCTGCTTGAGACCTTCTCAGGCATATCTGACCTGAAAAAGCTGCAAAAGGAACTCCTGGATTCCCAGGCCAAATACCGCACCATCCTCGAAGAAATGGAGGAGGCATACTACGAAATTGATGTGAAGGGCGACATCACCTTCGTTAACGAGGCCACGGCCCGCATGTATGGATTCCCCAGGGAAGAAATGCTCGGTATGAGCTATAAGCAGTTTACGCCCCGCGATAACTGGTCCAAAATCGTAGCTGATTATGTCAGGGTCTTCGTTTCCGGTGTCCCTGAGTTGCGGCGCTCTGCCACGGGCGTTAAAAAGGATGGCACAATAAACTACCGCGAAGACTCGATCTTCCCTATCCGGAATGATAAAGGCGAGATGGTCGGGCTGCGTGGCATCTCCCATGACGTTACCGAGCGCAAGCGTACTGAGCTGGAGCTTCAGGAGATTCTGGAAGATTTGAAGCGTTCAAATGCCGAATTACAGTGCAGAAACGCTCAATTATCCAAGGTAAGGGAAATTGCGCTGGGCACCGACAAAAGCAAAACCTCAGCCGATGTACTGAGACTGGTTGCCGAAAGGTCCCGGGAACTGCCCGGTGTCAGATTTGTATTGGCTTTGAAATATAATGACACCAGGGACATGTTAGTCCCGATGTATTATTCCAGTATTAGAGATGGCGATGCTGTAAGTTCTCTGGCTGCAGTCGGTTTCAACCTGCCGGACTTTCTGGAAAATATTTCCGGTGACAAAAAACCACAGGTCACATCCTCACAGTTTGGGATTGTGCGAGATCTTGGAGAAAGTAACAGCCCGATTATTAAAAATAAGTTGTCCCAGATTATGCAGGATGTCTGGCCGGAGACCACGTGCGATTCGATACAAAATGCGCTGGGTATCAAGAGTTTCGCCTTTGTGCCGGTCATACTGGATGACCGGCAATGGGGTACCCTGGCCTTCGTCCTTGACGGAGAGGTTCCGCTGGATATCCTGGAAATGGTCAGCGCACACTGTTCCAATGCTCTAAAAAACATAATTGCCTATGAAGCTTTCTTTTTTGCCTTCGACTCAAATCCCATTCCTTCGGCCATTACTTCTTTCACTAATGGAAAATTTATTGAAGTTAACGAGAGTTTTCTCAAACTTATTGATTGCAGCCGCGAGGACGTTTTGGGCCGTACCGCAAGGGAACTCCAGCTGTGGCCCAATGCAGATGAACATGCAAGAATAGCGCCGCTGATACGAAAGGAACATAAAGTCAACGATGCCGAAATCACATACAGGAACAGGTCCGGTCAAATAAGGAGAGGCGTATTTGCCGCCAAGATATTAAGCATCAATAATCAACTGTGCAATCTCATGACAATTAATGATGTCACTGAGCGGAGGCAGATGGAGGACGAGATTAAATCCCAGCGCGACCGCCTGGCTGAATTAGAGGTATCGTTACGCAAAGCGATAGTTGAAGCTAACACTGCCAACCAGGCAAAAAGTGAATTCCTGGCACGTATGAGTCATGAGATCAGGACGCCTCTGCACGGGATGACTGGCGTACTCGAGCTGCTGGCGGACGGCAAATTGGAGCTCCAACAGCAGGAATACCTGGCCTTGGCCAGGTCGTCGGCCGATTCACTATTAGGCGTTATCAGTGACATCCTGGATTTTTCCAAGATTGAAGCAGGCAAATTTGAACTGGAATCTGAAGAGTTTGACCTGGAAGCTATAGTCGAGATGTCTTTGAATACAGTGGCCATGATAGCTCAAAAAAAAGGCCTGGAAATAATTTATCAGTTATCGCCTGATGTCCCGACTTTAGTACGGGGTGATGCCACCCGCCTGCGACAGATATTGCTCAATTTGCTCGGCAATTCAGTCAAATTCACCGAAAAGGGAGAGATACTTGTATCTATTGATAAAGAAAATGATGAGAATAGTGAAGTAGTGCTTCATTTTTCCGTTAAGGATACCGGAATCGGGATATCGAAGGAAAAACAGGGATTGATTTTCGACGCCTTTTCGCAAGTCGATAGTTCAATAGAACGGCGCCGGGGCGGCACCGGTCTCGGATTGACTATATCACGATCCCTGGTAGAAAAGATGGGAGGGCAAATCTGGGTGGAAGGTGACGTGGGAATGGGGAGCACCTTTCACTTCACTGTACAATTTGCCACGAAAACCGAAAGCGGGCAACAGCAGGCTGCGATGGAGCATCTCCCGGCAGCCAAACATGCTGAGCTTGCCAATACCAGCGCATTATTGATCGATGATAACGAATCCAACCGCCTCCTGTTGGGACGGTGGTTGAGGGAATGGGGACTGCAGGTAACCGAAGCTCCCGATGGGCAAACCGGATTAAAGCTGATTAAGGAAGGTGCAGAAGGCTTAAACTGCTTCAACCTTGTCCTGCTAGACAGGAACATGCCGGTAAATGATGGCTTCACTGTAGCTGAGCAAATACGGGGTACCGCAGCTAATAAACCTGTCATCTTGATGATGCTCGAAACATCCTCCATTGGCAGAGACCTGGATAGTTGCCGGGAGATGGAGATATCAAACTATGTTGTGAAGCCAATTTACAAAAGAAAGTTATTTAGGTGCATCCTGAGCTCCCTGGGTATCGATTCCAGTTCTGAACAGGAAAACAGCTCTGCCGGGACCTCCGGCGCTGACAGTCCACAGCTGAATATACTGGTTGCAGAAGATAATGCCACCTCTCAGTTAATTGCGAAAAAGATGCTGGAGAAAAAAGGACACGTTGTGTCCATAGCCGATAACGGGGTACAGGCCTGCGAAAAGATCGCTGACAGTCATTTTGACATGGTATTTATGGATGTTGAGATGCCTATAATGAACGGATTGGAAGCGACCAGGGTTATTCGGGGCAGGGAGAAACAGTCCGGCCGGCATATCCCGATAGTCGCCATGACTGCCTATGCCACAAAAGAAGATAAACAAAAATGTTTGGTCGCCGGTGTGGACGATTTTTTGGTCAAACCTGCCAAAAGCAAAGATATCTATGCCATGATCGACAAACTGGTGCGTGAAGGAAGCAAGGTCAGCGGGAACGGAGGTAAAGGAAAGATGCCATCCGATGGTGAGGCAGTCAACATGGAAACCGCTTTAGAAGCAGTCGGGGGCGACAGGGAGCTGTTACGGGAAGCTCTTGGCATATTCATAGAGCAGGATTATCCGAAGCAGTTGAAACTGCTGAAAGAGGGAGTAAAGTCACTGGATGCACCGAAGATCAAAGCGGCTGCGCATTCCATAAAAGGCAATGTGCGTACCTTCGGAGGCATGATGCTTGGTGACCTTGCCCAACGCATCGAAGAAAAAGGACGTAATGGTGACCTGGAATCGGTAGCAGGATTGGTCGATAATTTGGAAGCCGGATTTAAACAATTTGCGGATTTCTTTTCATCAGCGGAAATCCTGGCTGACTCAGCTGATTATCGAGATTGAATGGGTATTACATAAAAAGATTACATATAAGGCAAATTATATTCATGAGGTGGAATGCAAATGATGGCAACGAATAGAAGAAGAGTATTGATTATTGATGACAACAAATCACTTGTAGTGGTCGCAGCACGTGTCTTAGAAAAAGAAGGTTATGACGTTAGCACGGCATTCGACGGGGTGGAAGGAGTAGCAAAGGCACAGACAGAAAGGCCGGATCTCATAATCCTGGATATTGGAATGCCCGGGACTAATGGCTATGAGGTTTGCCGTGAGCTGAAGATGGATCCAAATACTGCAAATATCCCGGTTGTTTTCCTCAGTTCAAAAGGGAATCTTAATGAAAGGGAAGGACCGTCGGCGATCGGTTTAAAGGAGGTAAAACTGGCTTATAGTCTTGGAGCTACGAATTTCATACATAAACCAATATCCGCCAGGGAATTGATAGCTGCGGTAAACGATGTTTTCATATTGGACAAAATTTTATCGTCTGACTGAGTAGTATAATACGCAGCAAGCGCGTATACCTTACGAACATAACCGCTCCAATTCCATGCGCACAGCCCCCGGAGCGCGCAGAAAAAATCAACAACGACTGCCTTTTAGTGGACAGGTTTTGGGAATCTCGATAGTGAAACTGGTAGAATAGGGAACCACTAATATCCACAGGTGCAACGTGAATGACAAATTAAAGATCGCCGCAGTCCAGATAAACCCTGCCATCATGCAGAACAGCAAGAACCTGGACAAAATATTAACCGAAGTCAGGAATGCTGCCGCCGTAGGCGCTGAGCTCATAGTATTCCCCGAATGCGCCCTGGCTGGCTACGTATATTCCAGCCGGGAAGAGGCAATGCCGTTCATGGAAACCATTCCCGGCCCCAGTACAGATAAGCTGTCAGCCTGCTGCAGAGAACTTGGAGTCTATGTCGTCACGGGTCTGCTGGAAAAGGACGGCAACCGGTGTTTCAATGCGGCGGTCCTGGTAGGGCCGGAAGGGCTTATCGGCAAATACAGGAAGAATCACCTGCCGTTCCTGGGCATTGACCGCTTCCTTGATCGGGGCGACAGGCCTTTCGAAATGCATAAGACTCCTATCGGCAACATCGGTATTTACATCTGCTACGACTGCAACTTTCCTGAGAGCGCCCGCGTTATGGCGCTTCTCGGGGCGGATATTCTGGTCCTCCCCACGAACTGGCCGCAGGGAAGGGGAAAGGTGGCCAAGTACGTGGTCAATACCAGGGCTTATGAGAACAAAGTACATCTGGTAGCGGTGAATCGTGTTGGAGAGGAGCGCGGCGCCCGTTTCATAGGCAACAGCAAGATTATTAATGCGTGGGGGGACACCCTGGCCCAGGCCGGCAGCGACGAAGAACAAACCCTTTATGCGGAGGTAAGTCTATCCGAGGCCAGGCAGAAGCATATCGTTTTCAAGCCCGGCGAATTCGAAATGGATTTCATCCGTGACCGCAGACCCGAATTGTACGGCAAGATCACTGAAGCAAAAGAATGACGGTATTCTCAGATCATTGTTATCGTACGTCAGTCATATGGTAAGCATAAAAATAAAACCGGAACTTCATGAGTGCGTGGAGACCAAGGCTAAAAAGGAGTATCAGCGTATTTCAGGCCTGGTACTCAACGGGAATAAACAAAAAGGGCTTCTTAAGCGGCTGGAACTACTGCGCCTTTTTCTTGAGACCGCGGATTTTCCGAGATTGCGCAGTGACTCAGAAAAATATCTCGAAAAAGGTCACGAGGTTATTTTTCTCATTTCGGACAAATGTGGTAGCGCAATAACAACTATGCAGGTCAAGTAGAGAAAACCTCGGTACATAATTACCCCTAAGTCACCTCACCTGCTTGCAGGGTATAATGCATTGTAACGAACCGGATTAACCACAGCGACGAAGAAACAGGTAATATTCTGATTAACAAGAGCCTGATTGGTATCTTAACTATCTGAGCTCTCCTCCATATCACACCCTGGTCTGATTCTCGCATTTAGCGAGCGTCTCCAGGATCAGCCGCTCCAGGTTTTCACACAGCACCGGTTTAATGAGGAAGTCCACAGCCCCCAGCTTCATAGCCTCATCTGCCACTCCCTGGGACGGGAAGGCCGTGATGATGATGGACTTTATCTCAGGCTTGGATGCCTTGACTTCTCTCAATACCTGGATGCCGCTTTTACCGGGGAGCCTGACGTCCAGGATCAAAATGCTGTACTCCCTTTTCTCCACCATTTCCAGCGCCTGCTCACCTGTTTCAGCAGTCTCAACCTGGTAACCTGCGTTGCGCAGCCAATCTCCAATGGAATCGCGAACAATAGCTTCGTCATCAACAATCAATATGGGTTTCATGACAATTCAACCTCCTATTTTATGCTCTCACCCTGATACCACATACAACCTGTCATAGATCACCCCCTGGCCCGGGCGCGCTTTTTGGATTTCAAGCCGGCCTTTTCCTTCTTGACGAAATGTACCGACGTATAGCGGCAAAGCCTCTGATTTCCCGGCAATTTCCTGAGCCTCTCCACTTCCATTTCTCCGATAACGGATATGGTGCCGAACCTATCCTGTATGTCCTGCGCGAAGGCGCAATGGCCGCATTCATAGTTGCGCGTACATATCCTGAAAGATACTGCGCCGAGCTCCAGCCACACGTCCTCGCCCTTGGCTTCTTTTTTGTCCAGCTCATCCAGCGCCCCGCTGATGATCTTTTCCAGGTCCTCAATTTTGAACGGCTTGGGCAAATAATCGATGAGCCCTATTTCCCTGGCCCTGTCCTGGGTCTCCTGTGACGGGTAAGCGGTGATGATCAGTCCCTTGGTACCGGGCTTTATGTCCTGGACTTCCTCAAATGCATGCAGGCCATCTATACCGGGCAATCTCAAATCCAGTACAACGATGCCGTACTCTTCCTTTTTGACCTTTTCCAGGGCTTCCTCGCCGGATTGCGCAACTTCCACATTATATCCATCCTCCACAAGCCATTCCTTCAAAGCCTCCCTGAGTAATGTCTCATCCTCCACCAGCAGTATCTTTCTTTTTTCAGATTTCATTTTTTCTACCTCCGACATCCCTGTTCAAACCCGGTCGCTGCTTATTTTTTCTGCCGGTTTCTCCGTGGGCAGAGGCAAATAAACGGCAAAAGTTGTTCCTGCACCTTCCGTACTCCGGACTTCGATTCTCCCGTTGTGCCGCTGAATTATTCCGTAGGATACGGCCAGTCCCAGGCCGACTCCTTTGACTTCGCGCTTGGTAGTGAAAAAGGGTGTAAACAACTTGGCCATATTTTCCTTTGAAATGCCCACGCCGGTATCCTGAATTTCCAATTTCACATGACTGTCATCGGTCGATGTGCGGATGATTAATGTTCCACCCTGGGGCATGGCCTGGATAGCATTTAAAATGAGATTGGTACAAACCTGCTGCAACTGGTCGAAGTCAGCCATTAAGGCGGGCAGGTAGGCGTCAAGCTCCTTAGTAACCTGCACATGTTGAAGCTGGGCTGCGTGAGCGGTCAGGTCAAAAGCGCGGTTGACGATCTCGTTCAGGTTTACCTGACGGAACGCCGGTGGAGACTGGCGGGCAAAATCGAGCAGATTACGGATCAGCCTGGTACTGCGAACAAGCTCGGTTTCCATCTTCGATAGATAGCTGAGAGAAACCTCGTTATCCACATTGCCACTCTTTATCTTTTTCTCGAGCAACTGGGTATACGTCAGTATACCTGAGAGCGGATTATTCACCTCGTGGGCTATGGAGGCAGCCAGTTGCCCCAGCGACGTCAATTTCTCAGCCTGGATAAGCTGCTGCTGGCTTTCCTTCAGCCGTTCATGCGACTCTCTGAGCTCCTTGTAAGCCTTGCTCAACTGGTCCTGCATCTCTTTTTCCCGGGTCACGTCCCTGGCAATATTCTGAAAACCGGTCGGTTTGCCGTCCTCGAAAACCAGGCTGGTACTGAGCTTCACTATCGCTTCCGTCCCATCCCTCCTGATAATGCGCTGCTCATAAGGCTGTTCCACCTTTTCACGTGCCAGGAGGTGCTGCCTGACCTGCCCGGCCAGCGCGAGGCTCTCTTCCGTAAGAAAGCTTCTCACGTTCATAGTCCGGGCTTCTTTTAAGCTGTAGCCGGTAAGTTCCCCGGAAGCCTGATTGGCAGTTATAATATTGCCTTCCATATCATGTACCCAGATCGCATCATGCGCGTTTTCAAACAAATCGCGATGCTTCCTTTCCGAAGCCAGTGCCAGCTCGGCCGCAGTACATTCCCTCTGGTAGCAACTGGAGTTTTCAACCGCCATCCCTATTTGACCGCCCATGGTAGAGAGCAATTCGACTTCCTCCGGCAGGAATTTTCGTGGCGTTCGCATGGCGCCGACCAGCACGCCCTCAATTCTACCTTTCGCCTTGAGCGGTACGGCGATTCCGGCAACAATACCGACACGCTTTTCAACTGCCGATATTATGGACCTGCTGCTGTCAACATCCTCAATCAGATTGATCTTTCCTGTCCAGACAACCCTGCCGACAAAGCTTTCATCGACATTCAGTTCATCCAAAGAAGATACCAGATCTTCTTTTACTCCCAGGTGCGTTGAAATCTTGAGATTGTTATTATCTCTGTCCAGAAGAAAAATGAGCATGATATCCAGGCTCATCACCCGCCTGATTTCATCAGCGGCGGCATTCAATATTTCATCCAGCTCCAGTGACTGGCTTAATATGGCGGAAACTTCATTTAATGCGAAGAGACGCTCCTCGTTCCTTCGTGTTATCTGAAATACGGATTGGAGTTCCTGGTCGGCTATCTCCAGCTTGACCTTAGTCAACCTTTCACGTTCCCTTTCCTTCCTGTAGCGATCAAACCAGAAAATGATCAATACGCCGATTATCAGCACTCCTATGGTCTCAAATAACGCATCCGAAAAATACGGTGAGAGCAGGAAAACGTGGGGCAACATTACACCAGCCGCGATCGTCAAGCTTATGAGGCCCGCCACAGTGCCGAAAACAAAAGTGGCAAAGCCGATGGGCAGCAAGAACAGAATACGTTCTATGGCATGGCGCGTTACACCTAAAAATGAGAAAAACGAGTATGTGCCCGGTAACAGAATTTGCGGATACATAAATAAGATACAGAAGGCAAACATGACACACGCGACCCAGAAACGGGGATCGCGCAATGTTTTCAAACTCCAGCTGACCATCTGCCCGTTCATGGACAATACTTCACTGCCTTTGTAAATACCGGCCACCTATAATTCTATCCCTTCCATATATTTAAGTATATATGCCCCAAATATGATTTAACCATTAATACTCGTCAGATACAAAATCCTTGATCTGCGCATAGCTGAACACAGGGCCGTCGCGGCACACATACAAATTGCCGATGTTGCACCTTCCGCATTTCCCAATGCCGCATTTCATCCTTTTTTCCAGTGTGGTTATCACCTGGTCCGGCATGAAGCCCAGTTGCTCCAGGACAGGGAAGGTTGACCTGATCATGACCGGCGGCCCGCAAACAACCGCCACCGCATTGCGGCTGGAAGGCGCAGCATCCATCAAGGCCTCGGAGACAAAGCCTTCTCTCCCCTTCCACTTTGCATCTCCCTTGTCCACAGTTATGACAGTATTGAGTGATTGATCCGCCTCCCATGTATCAAGATCATATTTAAAGCAAAGGTCGCCCGGGCTGCGGGCGCCGTAGACGATATCTATTTTGTCGTATTTATCCCTGTTGTCCAGCACGTTCCAGATTAGTGAGCGAAGGGGCGCCAGCCCGATTCCACCTCCGACGAAGACGAGTTTTTTTCCGGCCATCATATCCAGCGGGAAATGGTTGCCGTAAGGTCCCCTGAACCCTATCTCAGCCCCGACACCAAGTCTGTGCAAAGCGGCGGTAACCAGTCCGACCCTGTTTATGCCGCATTCCCAGTGATCGTTTCTGGTTGGGCTCGAGGAGATACAAAAAGTAGCCTCTCCCACGCCAAAGACCGAAAGCTCTGCAAACTGGCCTGACTCAAAGGTGAACTCATTATTCAATTCAGTGTCTTTGAAGTGGAAATGGATCGTTCGCACGGTGGGTGTTTCTTCTATGATTTTATCCACCAGCACCATGTGCGGCACATAAACATTTTTCCCCCGGTCAAGCTCTTTTCTTCTTTGCTTAATCTGCGTAATTATCATCTCGTAATCCCCACCAATTTCTATCGTTGTTTATTTCCCGCTTTTAACACCTGCTTCCACGGGCAGGCCGGCTATGACCTGTGTGATATCCCAGTTCACAGGACATAATCGTATGCACCGGCCACAACCCACACAGGCATTAATTCCAAGGTTCATAGGGAAAAACTCAAATTTATGGCATACTCTCTGCCTGACACGCCGCCATTTTTCCTCCCTGGGATTCTCCATGGGCATCTTGGTATATGACCTGAAGCTGCAGCTATCCCATCCGCGGTATCTGGCCCCTTCTTTTCTAATCATTTCATCGTTGATATCAAAGCAGAAGCACGTCGGGCAAAGGAAAGTGCATATCCCGCAGCTAATACATTTCGCGGATATCCGCTCCCAGTAGTCTCTATCATTAAATAGACTCCTTAGCTTCCTATCGACATCTTCCATATCCACCGTCTTCTTCACTTGACCGACTGCAGCTGCTTTCACTTCCTTTGCTTTGTCGATGTCGGCCCTGGTCACTTTTTTAACCGTATTCGACATATTCAGCAAAGCCTTACCGCCACCCGTAAAATCTTCTATCACGAAGTCATCACCTATGTCCGTAAACATCAGGTCAACGTATTCCGACTCGGTAGGATCGATATTGGAAGAAGTACAAAAGCAGCTGTCATATGGATTGGTACAGCTGAGGCCCACAAGCAGTGTATTTCGCCTTTTTGATATGTAGTAATAGTCATCGTACGTAACAGCAAAAACATGATCTATAATAGCGTTTGCCCTGGCATCGCACGGCCTTACGCCGAAGATAACCTGCCAGTGTTCACCGGTGGGGACCTCCAGCTTTAAGCCATTTTCATTCTTCTTAAAGCTCATCATCACCTCGGATTTCGGAAGAAAACATGATTTGGGAGGAATAACAGTATTGCGATACCAGTCCAGAAAACTGATATCCTGGTTGTCCCAGGCAGCCATTCCTACGACACCATCCACCCGGCTGGGAACAATGACGTTGCACTCCTGATTCCACGCAGTAAGCAGTTTCCGGATGTCTTTTTTACTGACTTTTTTTGTAATCATCCTATCCCTTCTTCTATCTGATCAAACTTTCCACTTCTGTAAGTTCATACGCTGTCATCAACGGCGGAGCCCCGGCATTCATCCCTGTCTTGTAATCAAACATTTCTCCAACCAGGTCGTACATCTCTTTTGACAGGCTCCTTAAGGGGATATCCACCGGACATACCCTCTCACATTCACCGCAATCCGTACATCTGCCGGCAACATGTATTGCCCGTACGGCCTGGAAAATTAAATTATCCTGCCACAGCGATACCGGCGATACCCAGCGCGGCTGGGATTCCTCTACAAAGCACCGTTCACAAAAGCATGCCGGGCACACCTGGCGGCAGGCATAGCACCGTATGCAACGGCTGAACTGCTGCTTCCAGTATGCCCATCTCTGGTCAGGGAACATCTGTTTCAGCTCCTGGATTTTTTCCCTGCTTGCTTCATTATCACGAATTTCATTAGCGGGTCCCTGAATAAGACAATCATACTCCTGGGGAATTTGCAGCTCGCATCCTAGGC
>Ga0163209_1000278_pt1 | contig 21518 bp, 15 predicted proteins | sample Kivu_160m_FD_113538 | JGI IMG/M metagenome (GOLD analysis project Ga0163209, IMG submission 113538) | Freshwater microbial communities from Lake Kivu, Western Province, Rwanda to study Microbial Dark Matter (Phase II) - Kivu_160m | ecosystem: Environmental > Aquatic > Freshwater > Lake ...
AGAACGAAGGCGCGGTCCCCGCGACCGCAACGACCGCGGTGTTACGTTCCCTCTGTCCCTACCTGACACTGGTCGACTCGACTTCGATCTACGGTACGATTGCGGCCGGGGCAACGGTGGAGGGCGACCGGTTCCGGGTGACGGCAGCGGATACGACGCCGCCCGGAATCGACGCCGAGATGATCGCCGCCTGCGTTGCGGCCGAGGGTTCGTGGGAGCCGTACTTCGAGACCCGCGTCGGTGAGGCGCCGCCGGAGAAGCGGCTCTGGGCCGACCACGACAACAATGACATGATTCTCTCGGTTACCTCGCTCGGCTCGATCGGTACGCTCGGTCCGTACGAGGAGGGGTCGGGGTTGAAGTACCCGCGCAACGCGCCGCACGGGGCGATCTACTCTACCAGTTTCGCCTGCGGGAACGGGCCGGATTACGTGGTCGACCGCTGGTACGGACATCCGAGCACGACCACACAGGCCGACTGGCGTGCGGTCGAGACGCTGCACGCGGTGGTGCCCCCGCTGGCCGGAGACCAGGAATACCAGGCCGTGATTGACGACAGCTCCCATCCCACGCCGAAGCGGCTGGTCGTGGACCAATGGTCGATGTCGGTCGCCAGCCCCGGGTATCGCGACTTCGTAGTCCTCCGCTACAAGGTCCGGAACTTCGGTTCGGACTCGCTCAATGGCCTCTACGTCGGCATCTTCTCCGATTTCGACATCGACAACACGACCACGAATGAGGTCTTCACCGACACGCTGCGCCGGCTGACCTACATGACCCAGCTCTTCGATTTCGAGTACGCGGTGGGCATCAAGCTGCTGGCGCCGCTGGCTGCGGCCAACCTGTCGGCAATCGACCACAATGTCTACGTCAGCCCGCCCGGGATGATGACCGAGGCGGTGAAGGACAGCTTCCTGAACGGGGCGATATCCGTGCCGAACTCGACCGGTTCCCGCAACTGGTCCTGCGTCGTGTCGGCCGGGCCGTATGACCTCGGAGTCAACGAATACCGATACGTGGCGTTCGCCTTTGTCGGCGGCAACACCGAGCAGGAGATGCTCGAACATGCGGACTCGGCCCAGGCCTGGTTCGACCGTTCGGTCGCAGTGGCCGAGCCGGTCAACGCCAGCGACGTGGACATCGCGCAGGTCGCGCTGCAGGTGGCGCCGAGCCCGGTGCGCGACCGCGCGCAACTGAGGCTCGCGTTACCACAGGCAGGACGGGCGTTGGTCGAAGTGCTGGACGTGGAAGGCCGAATCGTGAAGGTGCTCGCCCAGGGCGAGTTTGCCCGCGGTGTGCACACGCTCGGCTGGGACGGCCGGGACGAGGCCGGTCGCAAGGTAGCCAGCGGCATCTACGTCTACCGGCTCGCGACGGCGGCCGGTACGGTCAGTCGAAAGGCAGTGGTTCTGAGGTAGGATTCGAGGATTCCAGGGGTCGAGGATTCGAGTCGGGCACCAGACTTCCTCGACTTCTGAGTCATGGTTTTCTTGAAGGCAGCAGCACTCCGGTAGTACGGACAGACCGGAGAGGAAAGGAGAAAAGAGATGAAGGATAAGGTCCTGAGACTGGGTCTCGCGGCGTTGGCGCTGGTCGTATTCGGCTGCGCTACCACCGGTTCGCAGAAGGTCGCGGGCGTTACGCCGGTCCAGAAGATGGAGTTTGCCGACCACGTCTACTACCACAATATGGGCATCGCGTGGGACGGTGACTACTACTACACCGTGAACGGCGGCAATACCGACTACTCGAACCTGAACCGGTATGACGAATCGGGAGAGCTCGATGCCGAGTTCGACATCGCCGCCGACGGCCGTGCCGTCCTGTACAGCCCATCGGAAGAACAACTCTTCGTCAAGCCCTACGGGCTGTCGCTCGACGACGTTGACCTGGAATTCGAGGAGACGGGCACGGCCCTTGATGACATCTTCAGCGGGGAACAGAGCTCGGTCGCAATCTCACCCGACGGCGAGAGGCTCTACGAGCTGCACGAGGGTACGGTCGATGTGTTCAACACGGACGGCGACAAGGAGAATTCCCTCGAGCTGTCGAGCTACAACACCACTGAATCGCGCGGTTACGCGTTCGCGATTGCCGCGTCGGACAAGTTCCTGTTCGTTTGGGCGCCGGAGAGCGAAACCGACGTCCTGGTCTACGGCATCGACGGCAGGTACGTCACCAAGTTCACGCTGCCCCGAGCCGGATTCGGGTTCTCGCTGTCGTGGGCTAACGACATGCTCTGGATTGCCGAGGACGCGGACGGCGATACCGACGGCGCGGACGGCACGTGGTATGGGTACGCACTCGAGGGGCTCGAGTGAAGTTCGAATGATGAAGTCCGAATGACGAATGCCCGGGCATTCGGAATTCGGGTTCACGGGCTAGGGCCACCTGGACCCTCGAACCCTGGAACCCCGGGACCCTAGAGTCTTCGGATTGACGGCGCGAGGACCGATACCGCCGCCAGGCTGACCAGCACGGCGCATCCGCCGACGAGAGTCGCCGCGGGTGCGCCGAACCGTTGAGCGATACTCCCACCAAGGAAACTCCCGAGCGGGAACATGCCGTTGAACGCCAGCATGTACACGCTCAAGGCCCGGCCGCGGATGTGGTCCGGGGCGATGGTCTGGACCAGCGTGTTGGTCAGTGAGGCGATGGAAGTCTGGCAGAATCCGATGAGCACAATCACCGGCAGGGCGAGGTGGAAGTCGCGGATGAAAGAGAACAGGACGATCAGGATGCCGAGGCTGAACGTGCCGAACACGAGGATGCGACCCTTGTGTTCAGTCTTGCTGATCGTGGCCAGGGTCAGTCCGCCACAGACCGCGCCGATGCCGATGCAGGTCATCATCAGTCCGTACCCGCGGGCGTCGGCGTGAAGCACGTCCCGCGCGAAGACCGGCATCAAGGGGAGATAGATCAGGCCGAAAGAGCTGAATACCGCCATCATGATGACGAGCGTTCTGATGTCACGGTGTCCTTTGACGTACTTGAGGCCGGCGAGAATCCGTTGGGCGACCGACTCGGTGGAATCGTGCGGTCGGGGAGGAGGCAGCCGAATCAGCCAGAGCGCGAAGATGATGGCGAGGAAACTCGCGCTGTTGATGCCGAAGCAGCCGCCCGGTCCGATGGTGCCGAGCAGCACGCCGGCGATGGCCGGGCCGACGATGCGGGCGGAGTTGAACATCGTCGAGTTGAGTGCGATGGCATTGAGGACGTTCTTGTACCCGACCAGTTCCGGTATCAGCGAATGGGCAACCGGGCCGTTGAGCGTGGCCGCGAATCCGGACAGGCAGGAGATCACCAGCACGTGGTAGATTGTCAGGACATGAGTCCAGTAGAGCACGGCAAGTATCAGCGCAAACAGAGCCAGCACCGACTGGGTCCAGACCAGGAGCTTCCGCTTGTCGAACCGGTCGGCCATGGCCCCGGCCGGCAGTGAAACCAGCCAGGCCGGCAACCAGGCGAGGGCCGAGTTCAACCCGACGAAGAATGGGGAGTCGGTCAACTGCAGGACCAGCCAGCCGGTCGCGATGCTCTGAATCCACGTGCCGATGAGCGATGTGAGGTTGCCGAACCAGTAGAGCCGGTAGTTGCGGTGCCCGAAGGCGGCAAAGGTGGCCGGCAGGGCAAAGCCCGACGCGCGCACTACCTCCTCCTCGACTACTTCGAGGCCCGGCTTGTGCTGCTGGAAAACGGGGGCTGTACCGGCGCGGGACATGACCGAATTGTCCGACAATTCGGATCGTGTCCCAAGCTCGCTTGCCGCGGGATCATTCTCGGTCTTGGCGCGCTCACGTTCTGTTGACAAGGTGACAATTCTACCGCCCTCGCCGCTGCCTGTAAACGGCAGCGGCTCGGCCCTTGAACATGTATACGTCTTGAAGAACGGCCGGCCGAGGTCAGGAGCTGCCGAGGTTGCCGCCGAGCTTGATCCCGAGCATCCAGCGGAAGGCGAACTCGTGGCCGCCGTTGACTGCCCAGTAGCGCCAGATGGGGAAGTCGGCGTAGAGCGGTCCCAGCTTGAGTCTGATGCCGGCGTCCATACGCGGTTTGCGGAAGCCGGGTTGGGCGAGGCTGTCCCCGACGTTGCCAATGTCAAAGAAGGGATGGAGCGAGAGGATGCCCAGTCTGGGCAGGGTCCCCTCGAAGTTGATGCCGTAGGCGGCGCGGCCGTGCAGGTACTCTCCGGCCCAGCCGCGGCAGTTGACATCGGCGTCGTAGTGCCAGTTCTCCTGGCCCGACGTCAGGCCTTCATAGCCCCAACTGACCGGCTCGGCCGAGTTGCTGGTCAGCCCACCGGAGAGGTAGAACTGGTCCTGGGCGGGCACATTGCCCCAGACATGGCCCGCGAACACCCGCAGTGTGAGGCTGAACGGGTGCAGGCCACGCCAAGTGCACGACTGCTCCAGTCCGGCCCTCAGGTAGTTGGAGCCGCTGCCCAGCGCGATTGCGCCTTTTCGGACGTAGGCCTGAGCGCCGCCGAGGAAGAGGCGTGATTCGTAGGTATGCGCGATTCGCGCACGGACGTCGGCGGTGCGGGCGCTGTCCCAGGCCCGAGGGTCGCGGGATTTCAGGTTGTAGAGGTCGAGAATGCGATAGCCGAAGTCGATCGTCGTCTTGGGCTGTCGGAATGCGGGTCCGAGTTCCTGGCTGAAGTAGAGCTTGGCGCCGGCATCGACCAGCGAGTAGTCGAGTGCGGCATATACGCGCAACCGGTCGTTCAAGAAGGTGAGCGGAGTCTGGTAGTTGACGCTCGTGTGCCAGTCGTCAATCGCCGTGCTGTAGACTTCGCTGGCCGTCCATTGGTGGCGGCCGCGCAAAGGTCCGCTGTCGTAGAACTGGCGGCCCTGGGCCCAGGCGCAGAGCTGGAACCCGTGGTATGCGTCCACCCACGCGTACGGGCCGTAGAAGATCTGATAGGCTGTGAAGCTGGGAAGGGCGAAGATCGGCCGTATGGTCACTTTGTGGTCGCCGAGTCGGTTCGGAAGAATGGAGTCGTCCTGCCCGTTGGGCCCGATGAAGTCGAGCCGGGCCGGGTGCGATGCGGACCGGGATTCCATCCAGTCGCGCATCTGGGAGTCGAACACGGGCCGGCCGAGTCTCCGTTCCTCGGCAAGCAAGACAAGCGCGGGACGAGCCTGAGCGGTTGCCTGGTAGCCGATCTGGTCGCGACACCGGGCCGGGTCGTCGCAGAGGACGTTGTTCGAGGCTCCCGCGTAGTAGTAGACCTTGTTGTAGTACTCAGTGTTGAGGCCGGACAGGAGCCAGCCGAACAGCGGGTTCGACACGAGGCTGGTCCGGCCGTACTTGTCGTCCATGTAGCGCATTGCCGAGTATGCTGCCGGGCCCTGCGCGACGCCCGGGTTACTGAGTTCGTCGGCGCCGGTCGCGCAGGCGGTCCATTGGAGTGCGACCTGTTGCGCGAGAGCAAGCTCGAACGAGCGGGTATAGGGAATCGGCCGGGTTGCCATCACGACGAGTCCCGGGTATGACGCATCTTGCGCAACGATACCCGAGCCGTCGACGATGGTCAGGTCTGCGAACGGGAACGGTCCATTCCACTCCTGCATCCGGCGCAGCATGTCGGCCGTATTCAGCACGGCGTAGTACCATTCCGAGCTGGAGAAGCTGCGGGCCAGGACCGTGATGTTCGTGCCGCCGATGGCACGTGACATCTTCTTCAGGCGCGGTGAGGCGACGACCGCGAACTCGGAGACGTTCGGTGCCTCGATGCTCAGTATCTTGCGGCCGGGCCCGGGCGCGGAAGAATCGGACACCGAGCCGATAGTGGACACGTTCATGTCTGCGGCTACATCGAGCGTCACGTGGTAGTCGCCGAACGCGGCCGGGGAGTGGCCGAACACGTGATAGCCGCCGACCAGCCAGCCCGTGGTCGGCGTGCGGGCTGCGACCTCAGGGTACCAGTGGGCCAGCACGAAGCTGCGTCCGCTGCGGGCGAGCTCGCCGAACCGGGACGGGACTCTGGTGCGGAACCCCAGGTTGATTGTCACCGACTCTCCTGGAGCAAGCGGTGGGTTCAGGAACAGGCCCAGCTCAGTTTCCGTTTCGGATATCAGGGACACCCGGCCGCCGGATTCGACCAGGTCGACTGTGGTCCATCCCCGGTCGCCTTCGCGGGCGAGCGAGAAGTCGAACCGGCCCATCGCTTCGAGTTCGCGTGCATAAGTTGTAGTGCGGCTGCGGAGGGCATTGGGGTAGAGGTGAAGCCAGACGGAGCCGAGCTCATCCGAAGTCAGGTTGCGGTAGCGGAACGTCTCAATGCCGCACAGGAGTCCGGCGGCGTCATCGAGCCGCGCGGAGATGGTGTAGTCGACCGTTTGAGCGCCCGCTCCGATGGTGACAAGGAGGAGCAGCGGCAGCAGGGCAGGCCGCTTCATCCGGCGTTCGATTGTCGGCGAAAGGTATCGGTGCAAGAAGCCTGTATCTGCGCCAGCAGCTTGCGGTCAAGGCCTTGCGCGACCGCGGGCTGAACCAGTTTCGCGAGTTCGCGTTCGGCTGTTCCGGGCCGGGTTGTTTCGTATGCGTCAAAGGTCGAGCAGCAGGCACGGGCAAAGGAGAGATAGGTGCGGTGCAGCGAAGATGGAATCCGCAGTGAGTGGAGCAGCGCGGCGGTCGTCTCATCTACCTGTTTGACACCCGACCAGAATCGGCGGTTGTGGAGTTCACGCTGTTCGATGCGCCGGGAGCGTAGCTGCTCGCGCATGGGGCGGGAGTCCTTGCGCCGCGGGGGCGGAGGAGGGGCAGGACTTTCGTCAGCCGTCGGAGGACGTGGTCCTGCGGTCATGGGTCCCGGGATCGGATGCGCGCCGACGGGTCGAGAACGCCTGGGCGACACGGCAACAGTCCCGGTGGCAGGGAGCACATCGGCGATGGCCTGCCAGGTTGCTCCGCAGGCTTCGAGGCAGGCAGCGATCGTCCGGAGGGTGGGATTGGGTACCTGTCCCTTTTCCAGACGCAGGACATATTTGTATCCGTGGGCAGGATCGAAACCGATCAGCTGGGCGAGCTTCATCTGGGAAAGGCCGGACTGCTGGCGGATTTGCTTGAGCTTTGCGCCCAGGGCTTCCAGGCCGCGCAAAGCGGGTCGGGCTTTGCGGCCCATCAGGCTGTATCCATTTCGGGGTAGATATTATGCGGCCGCCGGCAAGAGTCAAACTCGACGGCGGCTGCAGGCACGGCCAACGCTCGTGCTCTGAGTGATCTGCCAGTGCCGGCTCTTGCGTTCGGTCCAATCCACCGGGGCCGGAATCCGTCGCGTTGTCCGGTTCGGTCATTCCCGCCTGAACGGCTACTGGTGCCCGGAAATCGGTTTCTGCTGTCGGCTTCTCTTGACAGGCAGTTAGAGCGGCAGTAGATTACTCCCAGAATATGCGACAGCAGACCAGGCTGGCCGCTGCCAGTGGCCGTATCTTGACGAATCTGCAGGCAATGTCGGTGATGAAGACCAAGGAGGAACGTAGATGAAGTCCACAGCCAAGCTCCTGACCGTGACCCTGGGCGCGCTGCTCGTGCTGACCATGGTCGGCTGCCCAAAAAAGTGTGTCACGCCAACCGAACCGGTTCCGCCGCCCCCGCCGCCGGACACGCTGACCGAGATGCCGCTCAAGCCGCCGAAGGTCGAGCTGAACCTGTCCGCGATTCACTTCGACTTCGACAAGTCGGATATCAGGGCCGGTGACGCCACCATTCTGCAGGGCAACTACGACCAGCTGGTGATGGCTCCCGATGCGCAAGTGACCATCTCGGGTTTCTGCGACCCGATCGGCACGTCGGAATACAACATGGCGCTGGGCATGCGCCGCGCGGAAGCGGCCAAGGCGTACCTCGTGAAGCTGGGTGCGGACATGAACATGTTCTCGACTATCAGCTTCGGCGAGGAGCGGCTCGTAACTCAAGATCCGAAGCAGTTCGAGCTGAACCGGCGCTGCGAATTCACAGCAGCCCAGTAAGGATTTCGCCAGAGACCAGATGATTGATGGCGGCCAGTAGGCTCAAGCGCGCAGCCGGCTTCGGCGTGGCAGCAGCGATGGGCCTGCTGGCTGCCTTTTTGTGCAGCGGCTGCAGCTTCCAGCGCGAGTACGTGCGTCGGGGCCAGGTAGTTGACTCCATGTCGGTGCGGCTCGTGCGGGTCGAGCAGGCGCAGCAGCGTTCCGACCAGCAGATGGCCAGGCTGCGGGCCGACATTCTGACTGACCTTGAGACTATTGACGGCCGGCTGGACCAGCTCGACGCCCGACTCGCGGACCTGGGTGACCGGGTCGACCGAATCAGCCGCCGGGTCGGTGCCAGCCGTGGCGACGTGACTCCGGTGAAGACGGAGTCGATGCCCGGTGTGCCACCGGGATCACCGAAGCCGGACACGGTAAGCCCTGCTTCCGATACGGTCGGACTCGCCGCAGACAAGCTCTACAACACGGCATATCTTGACTTCACACGTGGTAAGTATGACGTGGCAATCAGCGAATTCCGACGGTATCTGGCTTCCTTTTCAGCAAGTGACAACGCGGACAACGCCCAGTACTGGATCGGCGAGTGTTTCTATTCGCTGGGCAAGCTCGACAGCGCTGAGGCCGGTTTCCGGCAGGTAGTGGTCGGTTTCCCGAACGGGAACAAGGTCCCGTCAGCCGAGTACAAACTCGGGCTCGTGTACCTGGCTCAGGACCGCAAGCCGGAAGCCGTGAACCAGCTCAACCGGGTCGTGAAGGAGTACCCGGGCACGAACGAGGCCAAGCTCGCACAGGACCGGCTGCAGACCTTGGAGCGGTAGGCAATGACGCCGGCCGCAGGCACGAGCGGCGGATTCTTCGGCCCGTTCGTCCACGCCGGGGTTTTCGCTCAATGTGTCATTGTCGCGCTCGTTCTCATGTCCATTATCAGCTGGGCCATAGTCATCCGCAAACTGAGGACGCTCGGCCGGGCGACACGACAGACCCGCCAGTTCCTGAACGTCTTCGGTTACCGCACGCGGCTGGGAGACTACGAGACGGTCGCGAAGGGCCTGAAGCAGTCGCCGCTGTCCGGGCTGCTCCTGGCCGGGGTCAAGGAGTGGGACGCGCTGCGCGGTGACTTCGGCAAGATCGAGGGTGGCGCCGACCTGATGCAGCAGTTGATACCCAATATCACCGAGGCGGTAGAACGGGCGGCATCGCGCGAGTCGGACAAGCTGCAGCGTTCACTCGCGTTCCTTTCCATTACGACCATGGTAGCACCATTTCTGGGCCTGCTCGGGACGGTCCAGGGCGTGCTGAGCACGTTCCTGAGCCTGCGCGGAACTCAGATTCCCACTCTCCAGACCATCGCCCCGGGCATCTCCGATGCACTGATTACGACCGTGATGGGACTGGTCGTGGCGATCCCGGCCGCGCTGTTTTACAACTACTTCGTCGGCCGGGCGCGTGACCTGGAGTCGGAGATGGACCGGTTCGGGTCCGAGTTGACCGGAATAATGCGCCGCGAGATCGTCGGGTCGCAGATTGAAGAGCGGAACCGTCCATGAGAGAACGGAAGCTCAAGTTCCTGGCCGAGATGAACATCACGTCGCTGGCGGACATCAGCTTCACCTTGATGGTGATATTCCTGATTGCCGGAGTCTCCACAGCGTTCAGCCGGAACCAGGGAGTCGACCTTGAACTGCCCCGGACATCGTCGGTCCAGCCCCAGCCCAAGGAAGGCATCGAGGTCAGCATCAAGGCCGACGGCGAGATATACGTGGGCAGGAAGGCGACCACGGTAGCGGGATTCGCCAGAGCGCTGGGAGACCAGCTCAGCCGCGGCAGCTACGACCGGGCGTACCTGCGGGCGGACAAGAACGTTGGCTACGGCATCATCATGTCGGTGCTGGGTGACATCCGGGAACAGGGAATCACCAACATCGGACTTGTGGCGCTGCCGAAGTAGACCGACTGTTGCGGATGCCGCGTGCGTCGTGGACAGGCACGCAGAGCAGATCGAGGATCGGGAACTGAGAGTCGGAGTTTGACACAGTGAGCACTCGCGCCGGAAGCAGCTGGCAGACGCCGGAGTTGCTGCTATCGATTACAGGCCATGCCCTTGTTGTCGGTATCGCAATGGTGCTGGGCGTCAGCCGCGCCGACAAGGACACGCGCCGACCGATAACCATCAACGTGTCGGTCGTGAGTCCGGCTACTCCTCTTCCCGAGGCCGCCGAGCCCAAGGGCACGACGGTCCTGGAAGCCAAGCCGAAGGCACAACCCAAGGCAAAGACCAAAGCCAAGCCCAAGACTGAGACCAAGCCCAAGTCTGCGCCCAAGCGAGGTGACGGCACAGTCAAGCGGCAGGGGCTCGGCGCACGAGTCGAGGGGGCGGAAGCGCTGGGGTACTCGTACTACCTCAACGTCATTCTCACGCGCATCAATGATAACTGGATGAATCCATACGTCGGTTCGGGGAAGACGTACAACGCCACGGTCGTGTTCGTGATCGAGCGGGACGGGACTGTCCGCGACGTGAAGCTGGAGAAGAAGTCGGGCGACGCAGCCTATGACGCCTCGTGTGAGCGCGCCCTGCTGGTGCTCGACCGTCTGCCTCCTCTGCCGCCCGAGTTCACCGGTCCGCAGCTCAAGCTCCACCTCGAATTCGAACAGAAGCCATGATCCAGTTCGGACGGCGCGCCCGAATTCGGGATTCCCAAGTCCTGATTGCCAATGACCAATCAATGGAGGAAGGTCCCGCCAAAGGTCAATTCCACCGTTGTTCTCCGGCCATCGCCGGAAACCGGGAGTTCGTCGCTTTCTGTTCTTGACTTGCGGTTTCCATCCCGCATTATAGGTCAGTGACCACGAAGCCCTCGGACGTGGACTTCGTCCACCTCCACAATCACACCGAATACAGCCTGCTCGACGGCGCCTCGAGCGTCGAGGCGGTGGTCAAGCTCGCGGCCGAGTTCCGGATGCCGGCCCTGGCGATCACCGACCATGGGAACATGTTCGGGGCAATCAAGTTCTACAAGGAAGCGCAGAAGGCAGGAGTGAAGCCGATCGTCGGCGCCGAGATGTACGTGGCTCCGCGTTCCCGTACTGAGAGGAAGCCCGACTCCGACGTCCACGAGGCGAGCTTCCATCTTACGCTGCTCTGCCGGAACGAGACCGGGTACCACAACCTGATGAAGTTGACTACGCGGGCGTACCTTGAAGGGTTCTACTATCGACCGCGGATTGACAAGGAGCTGCTGGCCGGGCACGCAGAGGGGCTCATCGGGATGTCCGGCTGCCTCAAGGGCGAGGTGAACTACTACCTGCGCCGCGACGATCCGGAGCGGGCGATGCGGGCTGCGTCGGAGTACCAGCAGATCCTCGGGCGTGAGAACTTCTACCTGGAGGCGATGCGCGCGGGTTTTGCCGACCAGGAGAAGATAATCCCCGGAATCCGCGAGCTAGGTTCGACGCTCGACATTCCGGTTGTCGCCACCAATGACTGCCACTACCTGCGGCGGGACGACGCGCGTGCCCACGATGCTCTGGTCTGCATCCAGACCGGGAAGAAGCTTTCCGACCAGAACCGACTGAAGATGAGCTCGAATGAGCTCTATTTCCGCTCGCAGCAGGAGATGGCCAGGGTGTTTGCCGACATGCCGGAGGCAGTGCGCAGGACCCGCGAAGTCGCCGACCGGTGCAATCTGCTGCTGGACTTTGAGCATGTTCGCTTCCACCTGCCTCACTTCCGGCCTCCGGAGGGTTTTGCCGACCCGTTTGCGTACCTGAAGCATCTTGCGCGAGAGGGATTGCACCGGCGCTATCCTCGCCTGACGCCGGCAATTGAGGAACGCCTCGCGTTCGAACTCGACATAATCTCGAAGATGGGATTCCCCGGTTACTTCCTCGTAGTCAAGGACATCGTGGACTTCGCACGTTCCAAGGGCATACCAGTCGGGCCGGGCAGAGGTTCGGCTGCGGGGTGTCTTGTGCTCTATTGCCTCGGTATCACCGATATCGACCCGCTACGCTACGGGCTGCTCTTCGAGCGGTTCCTGACGACCGAGCGCGTCAGCCTCCCGGATGTGGATGTCGACTTCGCGGATGCACGCCGGCAGGAAGTTATCGACTACATCCGGAAGCGCTACGGTGAGGAGTCGGTCGCCCAGATCATCACGTTCGGCACGATGCAGGCCCGTGCGGCCGTGCGGGACGTGGGCCGGGTGCTGGACGTTCCGATTGGCGACGTAGACCGGATCGCGAAGCTGATTCCCCAGAACATGGAACTCGAGACCGCCCTTAATGGTGTGGCAGAACTGCACGAGGCAGTCGAAGAGAAGCCTGAGTACAAGGAGATGATGGCCATTGCGCGCAAGGTCGAGGGGCTCGCCCGGCATGCCTCGATTCACGCCTCGGCGGTGGTGATTGCTCCGGAGCCGCTCATTGAACTGGTGCCGCTCTATCGGTCACCGGGGGAGGATGTCTGCACGCAGTACGACATGTACGCGCTGGACGCAGCCGGGCTCCTGAAGATGGATATACTCGGCCTGCGGACCCTGACCGTGGTGGAGGAGGCAGCGAAGCTGGTCCGGGACAAGGGGACGAACCTCGACATCGAGACGATGCCGCTCGACGATGCAGAGACGTTCAAGCTGCTTCAGCGTGCGGATACGGTCGGAGTCTTCCAACTGGAGAGTATGGGGATGCGGGATCTGTGCCGGCAGATGATGCCGGACCGAATCGAGCACATCATCGCGCTGATCGCCCTTTACCGGCCCGGTCCGATGGACTTGATACCGCAGTACCTTGCCCGAAAGGCCGGCCGGGAGCCGATTGAGTATGAGCACCCGTTGCTTGAGTCGATCTGCAGCGAGACCTATGGAATCATGATCTACCAGGAGCAGGTGATGCAGGCTGCACAGGCGCTGGCCGGGTTCTCACTGGGCAAGGCCGACCTGTTGCGCCGGGCGATGGGCAAGAAGAACCGGGAGGAGATGGCTGCCCAGCACGATGTCTTCATCGAGGGATGCGAGAAGAGCAGCAGGATTCCGGAGGCGACCGCGGAGCGGGTCTTCGACCTGCTGGCCAAGTTTGCCGGGTACGGGTTCAACAAGTCCCACGCCGCCGGCTACGCCTACCTTTCGTACATCACGGCGTATCTGAAGGCCAACTTCCCGGTCGAGTTCATCGCCGCCACTCTCACCAGCGAACTCGGGGACTTCAAGAAGCTGGCGAAGTTCGCGAACGAGGCACGGCGGATGGGTATCGCCGTGCTCGGCCCGGACGTGAACTCGAGCTTCGTGCCGTTCACGATTGACGGCGGCAATGTCCGGTTCGGCCTGGCCGGGGTCAAGAACCTCGGCACCGGGGCGAGCGAGTTCATCGTGAAGGAGCGGCAGGAGCACGGGCCCTACGAGAACTTGCTCGATTTCCTGGTCCGGACCAGAGGCACTGTCAACCGCAAAGCGGTCGAGTCGCTCATCAAGGCCGGCGCTCTTGACTGCTTCGAGCCGAACCGGACCGTGCTGCTGAGCTCGCTCGATTGGGAGATGAACAAGGCATCCTCGGAGAAGCTCCGGTTTGCCGAGCGCCAGTTTGACATGTTCGGCGCGGTTGAAGAGGCGCCGAAGCCGGCCGCGGAGAAGTTCGACACCCATGAGTTGCTGGCCTATGAGAAGGCGGCGTTCGGGTTCTACTTCTCGTCCCATCCGCTCGAACCGTACCGGGCCGAATACGAAGCGCTGGGCCTCGCGACCATCGCTCAGATTGAGACGATGCGCGACGGCGAAAGGGTGTCGCTGGGCGGGGTGATTACCGGACGGCGGGCGCGCAAGGACAAACGGGACCGGGAGTATGCGATTGTCACGGTCGAGGATTTTGACGGTTCGATTGAGGTGATGGTATTCTCCGACGTGCTGGAGGGATGCCGTGCGTTGCTCAAGACCGACAACCTGGTTGCGGTACAAGGCACCGTCAAGGTGCGCGCGGCGGATTCGTCAGGCCGAGGTCATGGCGTGCCGCAGTTCTGGGCCGAACGGGTTATGCTGTTCAAGGACTGCAACCGGTTCCTGTCCGCAATCGTAGTCGCGGTTCCGGAGAAGGATGTGGACGATGTGATGCTGCTGAAGCTCAAGGAGCGGCTGGAGGAGCATCCGGGCAACGGCTTCGTCTACTTGAGGCTTCTTCAACCGGACGGCTCGCACCGGGAGTTGAAACTGCGCGAGCAACGGGTCGCGCTAAACAACGAACTGATTGCATCGGTGCGCGGGGTTTTCGGGCCGGATTCAGTGAAGTTCAAGGGCGAGATGCCCGCGTGTGTGAGGAACGGAGAACGCTTCAGAAAGGGCGGGTACCGCAAGAAGCCGGTTGGGCAGTGACGGCCGGGCCGGCGTAGCAGCCGGCCGTCAGCGGCTCGCGGGTTCCGTCGGGAGGACCAGTTGTTCGAGTCGCTGAATCCGATCCTCAAGCGGCGGGTGCGACGCGAACAGGTTCGCTGACGTGCCCCGGTCCTTGCCGAACGGGTTGGCGATGAACATGTGGGCCGTCGCGGCCGAAGCGGTTCGCAGCTTGCCCTGGTAGGCTCCGAGCTTCTTCAGGGCCGAACTGAGCCCGTACGGGTTGCGGACGATGAGTGCGCCCGACGCATCGGCCAGGTACTCGCGCTGGCGCGAGACGGCAGCGCGGATCAGGGCCACCAGTAGAGGGGAGATGATAGCGAAGGCGATGGCAGCAATCACCAGTATCATTCCGATCTGACCACCGCCGCTCCGTGAGTCCCGGCGGCGGCCGCCACCGAACAGGCCCCAGCGCAGGAAGACGTCCCGGAAAAGCACAAGCAGCCCGCCGATGATCGCGACGATCGTCATCACCAGGATATCGTAGTTGCGGATGTGTGAAAGCTCGTGCGCAATCACGCCCTGCAGTTCCTCGCGATTCATCAACTGGAGCAGGCCGCGGGTCACCGCGATCGAGGCGTGCTGCGGATTCCGGCCGGTCGCAAAGGCGTTCGGCGCGTCGGCGTCGATGATGTAGGTGCGAGGCTTCGGGATTCCCGCCGCAATCGCCACCTCCTCAACGATGTTGTGCAGTTGGCGATACTCGGCCGGGTCGGCGGGCTTGGCTCCGTTCACGGCCAGGGCCAGCTTGTCCGAGTTGAAGTAGAGAACCAGGTTGTAGCTGACGATGAGCAGGCCGAATAGCACGTAGATGCCGGTTCCCCAGCGGAAGTACCAGCCCAGCGCGTAGCCGACGAGGCCGAGCAGCAACGAAAACCCGACAATGAAGACGAAGGTCTTCGTCTTGTTGGCGCCGATTAGCTGGTATAGATTCTTACGTTCGGGCACGGTCTCTCCGCCGGTCGCCGGCTCTTAGAACTTGACCTTCGGTGCTTCGCGCTCGGCTTCGGGCACGTTGTAGAACTCGGCCTGCTTAAATCCGAACATCCCGGCGAAGATGTTTCCCGGGAACATCTGGGTCGAGTTATTGTAGTCCATCACCACGTCGTTGTAGAACTGGCGGGAGAAGGCGATCTTGTTCTCGGTGCCGGAGAGCTCCTCCTGCAACTTGAGGAAGTTCTCGTTCGCCTTCAGGTTCGGGTAGTTCTCGACTACGGCGAACAGGGTCTTCAGCGTGTCCGTCAGCGCGTTGTTGGCCTTGGCCGACTCAGCCGGGCCCTTGGCGTTGATGGCCAGGGACCGGGCTTCGGCAATCCGCTCGAAGATGGCCTTTTCGTGCGCGGCGTAGCCTTTGACCGTTTCGACCAGGTTCGGAATTAGGTCGATCCGGCGTTTCAGCTGGACGTCGATCTGGGACCAGCCGTTCCTGACGCGGTTGCGTTTGACCACCAGCGAGTTGTAGATGCCGATGGCGATTGCCACGAGCAGGACGATGACGGCCAGAACGATAATCAAGACTATCATGGTATTGCCTCCGTTGGTTGGACTAGCATAGCGCCATTCCGGCTGCAGTCAAACGACGGGCGGGCCGCGTGCCGGCTTGACCTTAGGCGTCGGCCGCTCTATAGTGATGCCCTTGTCCACATTCGGATGAGGACTAGAACTGGAGGCCCCATTGGATTTCAAATACCTGATTGTCAGGAAAGAAGACGGCATCGGCTGGCTCAAGGTGAATCGGCCGCCAATGAACGCGCTCAACACCGAGGTTGTGCTCGAAATCGAACGGGCGATGGACTGGTTCGCCCGCGAGGACGACGTACTGGTAGTGGTCTTGTGTGCCGAAGGTAAGGTATTCGTTGCCGGCGCAGACATCGCGGAGATGTCGAAGTTCACGCCGATGCAGGCGCGGGAGTTTGCCCGCAACGGCCACCGTGCGCTCAGCAAGATCGCGAACTCGGAGAAGCCGGTGATCGCCGCGGTGAATGGCTACGCGCTCGGCGGCGGGTGCGAGATTGCTCTGGCCTGCGACATCCGCGTGCTCGCCGATACGGTGAAGATCGGCCAGCCTGAGGTGAACCTGGGGCTGATACCGGGGTTCGGCGGAACCCAGAGGCTGGCGAGGCTGGTCGGACCCGGAATCGCCAAGGAGCTGATATACACGGCGGACGCGATTGATGCGGCTGAAGCTCTGCGGATCGGACTCGCCAACCGGGTCGTCCCCGCGGACCGGTTGATCGACACGGTCACGGGTATGGCGAAGAAGATTGCGGCCAAAGGGCCGACCGCAGTGAAGCTGGCCAAGGCCTGTATCAACCTGGGTCAGGATACTGACCTGGCGACGGGCAATGCATACGAAGTTGAGGCGTTCGGCGTCTGCTTCTCCACGAACGAGCCGGCGGTCGGCACCGATGCGTTTCTGAAGAAGCAGAAGCCGGACTGGCAAGCAGCAAAGAAGGAGTAGACAATGACGATAGGCAAGGCCAAGGATACGTTCATAGTCGGCGCGGCTCGGACTGCAGTGGGAAGGTTCAACGGCTCGCTGGCGTCGGTGCGCGCCCCGGAACTCGGGGCGGCGGCAATCAAGGCCGCGGTTGAGCGGTCGAAGGTCGCCCCGGCTGACGTCGAGGGTGTGATAATGGGCAACGTCTGCCCGGCGGGGATCGGCCAGGCGCCGGCCCGCCAGGCAGCGGTCAAGTCCGGGCTGTCGGTGGAGATTCCGGCCCTGACCGTGAACAAGGTCTGCGGGTCGGGCATGATTGCCGCGGCCCTCGGCTGCCAGATGATAAAGGCGGGCGACGCCAAAGTGGTCGTTGCCGGCGGGCAGGAGTCGATGTCGAACGTGCCTTACTACGTGAAGCAGCTCCGGGTCGGTAACAAGATGGGTGACGTCAAGATGCAGGACGGCATGATTTACGACGGCATCTGGGATTACTTCGGCGACATCCACATGGGCGAGCTCGGCGATTTCACTGCCGAAGAGGCCGGCGTCACCCGCGAAGAGCAGGACAAGTGGGCCGCGGGCAGCCACGCCAAAGCGGTCGCGGCAATCAAGGCCGGCAAGTTCAAGGCCGAGATCGTGCCGGTTACGATTCCGCAGCGGAAGGGCGACCCGGTCGTGTTCGACACCGACGAAGGGCCGCGGGCCGACACCACGCTGGAGAAGCTTGCGAGGCTGAAGCCGGTGTTCACCAAGGACGGGACTGTTACTGCCGGCAACTCGTCCTCGATAAACGACGCGGCGGCAGCGGTGGTCCTGGCCGATGGCGCCTACGTGAAGGAGAAGGGACTGAAGCCGCTGGCGCGCATCGTCGCTTACTCCACTGGTACCGTCGAACCCAAGCGGCTTTTCTTCGCTCCAATCAAGGCGATTAACAGCCTGCTCAACGTGCAGGGCGTGAAGATCGATCACTTCGACCTGATTGAGCTGAACGAGGCATTTGCTTCACAGGTGCTGGCCGACGGCAAGAGCTTGGGCTGGAACTGGGACAAGGTGAATGTGAACGGTGGTGCGATTTCGCTCGGGCATCCGATTGGCTGCTCCGGCGCGCGCATCATCGTATCCATCATCCACGCCCTGCAGGATCGTGGCCTGAAGACTGGTCTCTGCGCGGCGTGCCTGGGCGGCGGCGAAGCCACGGCGCTGAGTCTCGAGTTGGTTTGAGTCGGTTGTGACGGTTTCCCCTCACCCTTCACCCTCTCCCTTGGGGAGAGGGAAGGGGTGAGGGTGGTTCTGCACACATCAAGCGCGGCCGAGACTATCGAACTCGGCCGCGCTCTCGCTTCTCAGCTCAGTCCCGGCGACGTGGTTGCCTTCGAGGGCGACCTCGGCGCGGGCAAGACGACCATGATAAAGGGCGTCGCGGCTGGTTTGGGCGTCGTCGATGTGGTCAAGAGCCCGTCCTTTGTCATAGTGACTGAGTACCCCGGCCGAATCCCCGTCTATCACATCGACCTGTACCGACTGAGTGAGAATTCGGACTTCGGGTCGATCGGACTCGACTCCTATTTGGCAAGCGATGGCGTGTGTCTCATCGAGTGGGCCGAGCGCGCGGAGCGCGTTCTCCCGGCAACAGCAGTCCGCGTGAGAATGAGTGTTGAGGGTTCGGGTCGGCGGATTGAGCTGGACGGGTTAAGGGCCCCGCTTCAGCCAGGCCAGTAGCTCGTCGATTCCGCCCTTGGCCGTGACCGTCTTGTCAGCTCGGACAATCGTGGCCACGTGGTTCTTCAGGCTGACCTTGAGCAGGCCGAGCTTGCGGCTCCGGACCCGGACCAGCGCGATGAGGAACAAGGTCTCGACCGGCGCCGGGTAGCGTCCGAACCGGTCGACCAGCTCGGCCCGCAACTCTTCGAGTTCCTCCTCACTCTCGACCGCCAGCAGGCGCTTGTATAGCGCGACCCGTTCGAAGCCATCCGCTACGTACTCCTTCGGAATGTAGGCCGACACGTCGAGGCTGAGTTCGGGTTCCACCGCTAGCGGCTCACCCTTGATTCTCGCCACTGCCTCTTTGAGCATTTGCGTGTACAACGTGAACCCTACGCGTGCCACCTGGCCGTGCTGTTCGGTGCCGAGCAGGTTGCCGACTCCTCTGATTTCCATGTCGCGTAGCGCCAGCTTGAAGCCGGACCCTAGCTTCGCATAGGCGAGCAGAGCCGAAAGGCGTTTGCGCGCGTCTTCGGTGACTTCGCGTTGGGCCGGGGTCAGGAAGAGCGCGTAGGCCTGAGCCTGCGACCGTCCCACACGTCCGCGCAACTGGTGCAGGTCGGCGAGGCCGAACTTGTCCGCGCGGTTGACGATGATGGTATTGACGTTGGGCAGGTCGAGGCCGGATTCAATAATGGCAGTCGAGAGCAGCATCTGGTACTCACCCGAGGCGAAGCCGAGGTAGATGTCGGCCATGTGGCGGCCGGACATCTGACCGTGGGCAATGGCGAAGCGAACGCCGGGCAGGATGCGCTGGAGTCTCTCCGCGACATGGGTGATGGTCTCGATCTCGTTGTGGACGAAGAAGACCTGGCCGCCGCGCGCGAGTTCGCGCGTGACATAGTCGCAGATTACCCGGTCGTGCCAGGGCGCGACTTCGGTTGCGATTTCGCGTCTGCCCGGCGGCGCGGTGTGAATCTGCGAGATGTCCCGAATACCGGACAGGGACATGTAGAGCGTGCGGGGGATGGGGGTCGCAGTCAGGGTCAGGACGTCAACCGCAGCCCGGGCCGAACGGATGCGTTCCTTCTGCTTCACGCCGAACTTCTGTTCCTCGTCGACAATCAGCAGCCCCAGGTCGTGATAAGCGACGCCCGGATTGAGCAACTGGTGCGTGCCGACAACGATGTCGACCACTCCGGACTTGAGTCCGGCCAGTATATCGCGCTGCTGCGCCGGTGGCACCAGGCGTGAAAGCATCTCGACGCGGAACGGAAAGCGGGCCAGGCGCTTGCGGAAGGTGGCAAAGTGCTGGTAGCAGAGGATGGTGGTGGGCGCGAGTACAGCCACCTGCTTCAGATTGGACGCGGCCTTGAACGCGGCCCGCAGTGCGATTTCCGTCTTTCCGTAGCCGACATCGCCGCAGATGAGCCGGTCCATCGGCCGCGGGGATTGCATGTCGCGCTTCACCTCGGCCATGACCTTGAGTTGGTCGGGTGTTTCCTCATAGGGGAAGGACGCCTCAAGCTCGACCTGCCACTGGTTGTCCCGCTCAAACTGAATGCCGTGTGCCGCTGCCCGGCGGGCGTAGATGCCGAGCAGCTCTTCGGCGTACTCGGCGCTGTGGCGCGCAGCCTTTGCTTTGGCGTGGAGCCATGACCGCCCGCCCAGCCGGTCAAGTGCCGGTGCGCTGTCTTCGGAGCCGACGTATCGGTCGAGCAGCCCGATGTTCTCAACCGGCACGTAGACCTTGTCCCCGCCCGCATACTCGACTACCAGATAGTCCTTCTCGACCAACTCGTGTCCCGCACCGCTGGCTCGGACTTCGGAGTTTGACGTTTGGCGCTCGGCGTTCAGCGCATGGGACATGCGCTTGGTGCCCGCGAACTTGCCAATCCCGTAGTCGATGTGCACGACGTAGTCGCCCGGCCGCAACGACACGATGTTGTCAATCGGCAGACCCTTGAACCGCCGGCGTGGCGGATGGAACACCGGCGTTCCATATATCTCCCGCTCGGTCAACAGCCCGAAGCCGAGTTTGTCGGCGATGAACCCCGAACTCAGCGCGGCAGTGAAGTAGTGCGGCCCCTCGCCGATGATGGAGGAGAGGCGCTCGCGCTGGCTGTCAGTGCTGGCGGCGATGAACCAGTCCAAGGAAAATGGGGACTGCACCGCGCGTCCCCGCGCTTCGTGGGACTGTCCCCATCTTCCGGGGGCACAGCCGCGGTCTTCTTCGGCGGAATGTCGCGGCAGTCCCAACTCGGTTCGCAGCAGTTCCAGGTTCCCGAGGTAAGTGTGCGCGGCGCTGCAGCCGAGGTTGAATTCGGCGTCGGGCTCGGTCGAGAGCAATAGCACGGCGTGCGCTTCGATTTCGGTCCCTTCGGTGATAACCACGAGGTCGCGGGGCAGCAAGCTTGACGCCGGCTGGTCCGACAGCGTCGGCGACTTCCTTGTAGGAATCGATGCGGTCTCGACATGCGTCACCGAGCGTTGGAGCAGGGGGTCGAAGCGCCGCAGCGAGGCGATGTTGTCCCCGAGGAACTCGACTCGAATCGGCGATTCGCTTCCTTCGGCAAAGACGTCGGCGATGCCTCCCCGCGTGGCATACTCGCCGGGTTCGGTCACGAGGTCAGTGCGCTCGTAGCCATTCTCATCGAGCCAGGCGACCAGCTTGTCCAGCGCGAACTGCTGGTTCAGCGCCAGCGCCATTCGGCTGTCGCCGACGTTCATCGTTCCTCGTTGGCCGCCGAGGCCCCCGTCGGACGGTGCATCGTTGCTGGTTTCCCAGACGGGCGCGGGTTTGTGCAGGCTCTCGGCTGAAGCGACGATGACTGCAGGTCCGGAGCCGAGGCCGGCGATTTCGACCGGCAGTCGGGGAGACTCAGGCTCGAAGAAGATCAATCCGACATCCGGGGCGAGGGTTGACAGGTCGAGGTGCAGCGCGCGGGCCACCGGCACATCGTCCAGAATCAGGATGACTGGACGGTTCAGTCGTTGTGCAATATCGGCAGCGAGCATAGCCCGCGC
>Ga0163209_1000279_pt1 | contig 21497 bp, 25 predicted proteins | sample Kivu_160m_FD_113538 | JGI IMG/M metagenome (GOLD analysis project Ga0163209, IMG submission 113538) | Freshwater microbial communities from Lake Kivu, Western Province, Rwanda to study Microbial Dark Matter (Phase II) - Kivu_160m | ecosystem: Environmental > Aquatic > Freshwater > Lake ...
GGCGAACATCAGCAACATCCGCGCGGTGTCCTCGCCGATGCCGCGCAGGCGAAGGTAGAACATCGAATCCTGGTCGAGCTGTCCGGTGGTGGAGCCGTGCGAGCACTTCACATCGTCGTTGTAAATCTCCAGGAAAGGCTTTGAATTGACCCGGGCGGTGTCGGTGAGCAGGATGTTCCGGTTCGACTGCCGCGCATCCGTCTTTACGGCGTCGCGTCTTACCAGCACATGACCGTTGAAGACCCCGCGGGCATGCTCATCGAGGACCCCTTTGAAGGTCTCCCGGCTTGTACATGAAGGAAAAGCATGGTCAACATATACATGATTGTCGATATGCTGCCGCCGGTCCATCAGGTACAAGCCGAAAATATCGGCATTTCCGTGAGGACCATTGAAAAGCGCCCGGATGTTGTTCCTGAGCAAACCGCCGTTCAGGGTGAGGTAGTGCGATTCCAGCGAGGCAGATTCCTCCAGCCGGAAAAAGACCGAGCTGACCAGCGTGCTTTCGTTGTTCAGGTTCTGAAGTTTATAATGGTCCATGATGCCGTGCCGGCCGACGTGGATCTCCGTGACGATGTTCGAGAAGCTGGCCTGGTGGTTGTACGAATCGTCGCAGTGGACGAGCGACAGGCGGGCATTGTCGCCCACCACGATAAGGTTGCGCGACTGCAGGAACAGGTTGTCGGCATGGTGGATCACATTGATGAGCTGCACCGGCTTGGGGCTTTTCACGTTGTCGGGGACATAGATGAAGACGCCGTCCTGCGCAAAGGCGGTATTCAGCGAGGTGAGGCCGTCGGGATCCTGGCCGGCCATGGTGTGATAATACCGTTCGACCAGTTGCGGGCGCTTTCTTCGCGCCTCAGCCAGACTCCCCATGATGATGCCGTTGCCGAGTTCCATCAGGGGGACGTCTTTCGAGACATGCCAGCCGTTGAGCTGTCCGATCACTGCCGTGTCGAGATGCGGGATGTTGCAGCGGAAAACCCGCTGCACGTCATTTTCCTCCAGCCGCCGGAGGTGGTACTCATACCCTTTCCGGAAGCTCTCCTGCAGGTCTGTCAGCCGCCAGGCCTCCATTTTCGTATCAGGGAATCCAAGCGCTGCAAAGTCGGCGATGGCGCGCTCCCGGATCCCGGCCAGGCGTGACGTGTCATCCGAAGTGAGCAATGCCCGGTTCTCATCGAAAAGGCCGGTGAACCTTTCCTTTGTGATGATATCTTTCTGCTCTGAATGCATTGTATTATCTAAATCTCAAATAAAAAATAACACAGAGAACCACGGAGGCTCACAGAGGTTCACAGCGTGTTTATGCGCCACCTCCGGTAATATTCTATTCATTTTTTATCCAGTCGTATCCCTTCTCCTCCAGTTCGAGGGCAAGTTCTTTGCCTCCCGATTTGACAATTTTACCTTCAAACAGCACATGCACGAAGTCGGGGATGATGTAATCGAGCAGCCGCTGGTAATGTGTGATCACGACAAAGGCATTGTCGGGGCGGCGCAGCTTGTTCACACCATTTGCCACGATGCGCAGGGCGTCAATGTCAAGGCCAGAATCAGTTTCGTCAAGGATGGCCAGCATCGGTTCCAGCATCGCCATCTGGAAGATCTCGTTCTTTTTCTTCTCCCCTCCCGAAAACCCCTCATTTACCGAGCGGTTTGTCAAATTCGAGGTGATCTCCACCAGGCGCTTTTTTTCTTCCATCATCCGGAGGAAATCGCCGCCGGGCAGGGGGTCGAGGCCTTTGTATTTACGTATCTCATTCACGGCCGTGCGCATGAAATTGGTGATGCTCACGCCGGGGATCTCCACCGGATACTGGAACCCGAGGAATATCCCTTCGCGGGCGCGGTCCTCCACCGAAAACTTCAGCAGGTCCTTCCCTTTGTAAAGCACCTCCCCTGATGTGACATCGAACACCTCCCGGCCGGCGATCACCGACGCCAGGGTGCTTTTCCCCGTGCCGTTCGGGCCCATGATGGCATGGACCTCTCCCCTGCCGACCTCCAGGTTCACCCCGCGAAGGATCTCCTTTCCGTTTATCCCGGCGTGTAAATTTTTGATTTGCAGCAACATGTTCATTAATTAAACTCAAAGATCAAAACTCAAAAATCAAAGCCAAAACTTAACACTTAAAACTTAAAACTACTTGACGATTCATCGGTGAATGTTATCCAACACTTCCTTCAAGCGACAAGGAAAGTAATTTTTGCGCCTCCACGGCGAACTCCATGGGGAGCTGTTTCAAAACCTCTTTTGCATAGCCATTCACGATCAGCCCGATGGCGCTCTCCGTCGAGATCCCGCGTTGCTGGCAGTAAAAGAGCTGGTCTTCCGATATCTTCGACGTGGTGGCTTCATGCTCCACGATCGAGGATTTGTTCTCAACCTGGATATACGGAAACGTATGCGCGCCGCATAATGACCCGAGCAGCAGGGAATCACATTGACTGTAATTCCGCGAACTGACCGCATTCTTCGAAATGCGCACCAGCCCGCGGTAAGAATTATTGCTCTTTCCCGCCGAGATCCCTTTCGAAATGATCGTGCTCCGCGTGTTCTTTCCGAGGTGCATCATCTTGGTGCCTGTGTCGGCCTGCTGGTGGTTGTTCGTGACTGCCACACTGTAAAATTCGCCTACTGAATTGTCACCGAGAAGAATACAGCTCGGGTATTTCCATGTGATGGCGGATCCGGTCTCCACCTGGGTCCAACTGATCTTGGAATGGCTTCCCTTGCAGATGCCGCGTTTCGTAACAAAATTGTAGATTCCCCCTTTGCCGTTCTTATCGCCGGGATACCAGTTCTGTACGGTCGAATATTTCACTTCGGCTTCCTTCAGGGCGATGATCTCCACGATGGCGGCGTGAAGCTGGTTTTCATCCCGCTGCGGCGCCGTGCATCCTTCCATGTAACTCACGTAGGCTCCCTCCTCGGCAATGATGAGCGTCCGTTCAAACTGCCCGGTATTGGAAGCATTGATCCGGAAATAGGTTGAAAGCTCCATCGGACACCGTACCCCTTTGGGGATAAAGCAGAAGGAACCGTCGCTGAAAACTGCTGAATTGAGCGCGGCAAAATAGTTGTCAGTATAGGGGACCACAGAGCCCATGTACTGCTTCACGAGGTCGGGGTGGTTCTGCACCGCTTCGCTGAAAGAACAGAAGATGATCCCGTGCTTCGAAAGGGTCTCCGAGAAGGTCGTCTTCACCGAAACGCTGTCCATCACGGCATCAACCGCCACCCCGGAAAGTTTCTTCTGCTCGTCGAGCGATATGCCGAGCTTGTTGAAGGTGTCCAGCAATTCAGGATCGACCTCGTCGAGGCTGGCCAGCTCCTTTTTTTTCTTCGGGGCTGCGTAAAAGATGATATCCTGGAAATTGATCGGGTCGATCTTCAGGTGGGCCCATTTCGGTTGCGTCATGGTAAGCCAGTGACGATAAGCCTTCAAGCGGAATTCAAGAAGGAATTCAGGCTCGTTTTTCTTACGTGATATATACCGGATGGTATCCTCCGAAAGCCCTGCAGGCGCGAATTCCGTGTCAATATCCGTCACAAAGCCGTACTTATAGTCACCCTGCGTGACTTCATCGAGTATCCTGTTGGCGTCGGATTCCATTTCAGGTTTGTTGATTCAGCTTTCCGGATGCAAAGATACATTATTTCGGTATTCGGATGCCTGTTTGGACGAGCGGACGAGCGGACAGGTGGACAGGCGGAGGAAGATCCGGGTATTAAATCCTACAAGTTTTCTTCGTGTAACTTCATGATAACTTCGTGTTTCTTCGTGTCATTTTTATTTTTAACTTTATCTTCTCAAACTAAAACCTCCCGCCATGGCAAAATCACACGACCAGAAAAAAGAGGCCAAAAAGGCCCCGGCAAAGTCGCTGAAAGAGAAAAAGCTGGAAAAGAAAGAAAAAAAGGCCAAGAAGTAGCCTGGATCAATAACCCTTCGGGCTATTAATCACAACCTCTTAATTGTTAAAAATTGTTAACGGGGGAATGGTGTGGTTTTTATATTTACTTTTATTTAATTAATCTAAATAAATTATCATAATGGGAAAGATCTATCTTCTTACCTCGCTGTTGATATATTTCATGCTCCCAGGCAAAGGGTTCAGTACCATAATCAACGTGCCGGGAACCTATACGTATATCCAAGATGCCATCAATGCCTCCTCTTACGGGGATACGGTTCTGGTGGATCCCGGTACCTATTACGAAAACCTGAACATGAACGGCAATAACATCGTACTGTGTTCATGGTTCCTGACGACGGGCGATGCTTCATACATTTCATCCACGATCATCGACGGCAACATCAACACAACCACTGATGACTTCAGCGGTGGCGGCGGCGGGGTCAACCTTCATCACACGGAGAAGTTGACGAATTGTCTGACAACCAGGAACGCTGCGTACTTTTCAGGAGGAGGCGCTATGATTTCAAATTGGAATAACTGGACTGTTTATCTGGGAAATACGACCAGGCACGAATTTTCAAACGCAGGTGACTGGGTGCCGCTCAGTTCTTTGACACAGGTCTTTTCAGGTATCATTCCTGATCCTGTTGCCGGAACATGGCTCGAAATCACCCTGCCGATACCTTTTAGTTATACAGGGGCTTGGAGCGGGACCGGCTCCGGCGCCATCTTCGGGGATCTTTACCGGGTATAACGTTTACCGAGATAACGTGAAGATTGGGGATAACATTTCCGACCTGTTTTACGACGATCTTTCTCTTGCCAAAGGAGGTTACGATTTTGAAGTCTCCGCCCAGTATGATGTCGGAGAATCCGCCAGGATCGGCCCGGTGCATGTGGATATTTATACCTGCTTCCCTCCGACGGATCTCACCGTTTCCCTGGCGACCCTGTCGTCATCGTCGGCCGACTTTACCTGGACCCCCTCCGTTTATTCGCCCAATCCCGAATGGGATATTGAATGGGGATCTGTTGGATTTACCCCAGGATATGGCACTACCGGCTTTGTCAGTGGAATCTCCGAATATTCATTGACGAACCTGGTCGCGGGGGTGGAATATGATTTTTACGTTCGTACTCACTGCAGTTCAACCGATGCGAGCGCATGGGTGAAAAAAACCTTCCGGACCCACTATGTTTACCTGGCGCCCAATTATGCTGAACAGGTCGCCTGCGATTCGCTGGACCGCTACTGGGTGAAGATCACCTGCTCCACCTGCCTGACCCCCACCAATCTCAGCGCCATCAACATCACAGGCAGTTCGGCCGACCTGACCTGGACATCCAATGCCGGGTTGTGGGATATCGAATGGGGCCCCGTCGGATTTTTCCAGGGAACAGGTACCATGATCTTCACCACAGACCAGAATCCGTACACGCTGTCGGGGCTCACGCAGGGGTATGCCTACAGCTATTATGTTCGAAGCTATTGCGGGGAAAGTGAATTCAGCAACTGGGCCGGGCCTTACGAGTTTTTCATTCCCTGCCCGGCAACCGTTCTGCCCTACTCGGAAGATTTTACTTCAGCCCCCCTTGATCTTACTCCCCAGTGCTGGCAGGAGATCGGCGCCGGCTTTCCGTCAAACTGGATCGCGAGCAACAGCACCGAGGCCGGCGGCACCAGCCCCAGCCTGATCTTCAACCGTTACGGCGGCACTTTCTGGGGGAATATCTCCCATTTTACCTCGCCGGTGATCCATACTACCGGACAAACCGAACTGACCCTCTCCTTCAAACAGTACATTTTTACCAGTAACGCCAATCCTTCCTGTGAGATCTGGACGACAAGCAACGGGGGGAGTTCCTGGAATGAGGTCTGGTCGATCACTCCGAGTGGCGCCTATGGCCCTGAAACGACCTACCTGACGATCACCACGCCTGATGTCGGCTCTGCCAACTTCCGGTTTGCATTTGTCGTCAGCGGAAATTCGTATGACATTCAAACCTGGGAAATAGACGATATATCGCTGACCGGCTCTAACATCGGACCTCCTGATACCAGGAGTGTTCAGAACGTGACCGTCGGCAACGGTCAGGATATGTGCTATGATGCCATTGAGACGATCACCGTTGCGGGCGGAGGTACGACCTGTGTGATCGAGCCCGGAGGCAGTGCCAGGATGATCGCAGGTTCGGAGATCTTTTACTATCCGGGGACCTGGGTGCGCGCGGGGGGTTATATGCTGGGTAGGATCTCATCGGGCGGGCCTTTCTGCCCCGGTGAAAAGGGCTCTTCCTTTGCTGAGGCGGAACCAGGATCAGGATCAACCAAGGATCCCGTGATCATCGGGCAACCGGCACTGAAGATCTATCCCAACCCCACGAACGGGAACTTCAGGATCGAGCTGGCGGAGGTCAAACCGGAAAAAATACGGGTGGAGATCTACGGGATGCGGGGTGAAAAGGTCCTTTCAGATGACTTAGCCGGAGGACGTTTCCATGAATTATCCCTATCGGGCAGTCCGGCAGGTCTTTATCTTGTCAAGGTCATCATCGGCGACCGGGTTTTAACCGGCAGACTTATTAAAGCAAGGTAAACGGGGAAACAAGTAAACTGGTAAACAAGTAAACTGGTAAACAAGTAAACGGGTAAACAAGTAAACGGGTAAACAAGTAAACGGGTAGACGGATGAATCTCTTAACCGGTTTACCGGCTTACCCGTTTACCCGTTTACCGACTTTTTTCTCCCGATCCTCCTGACATGATGGGCCAGCCGTGTGACCCCGGTAAGTTTTGACAACTCCAGCAATTTGTGACTCAGCAGGTAAGCGATCACCTTTTTTTCAATGGCATGGTGCATGGGCAGCAGGAAGGCGATGAGAACGATCTTGATCAGCAGCACCTTCCATGGTTCGCCGCCGGTGACCTCCATGATCTTGTGGTCGGCCAACAATATGATGAATTCGAAAAAAAAGATAAAGGAGATAAAGCCGAGCGACCGGATGATCCATTCCGATACTCTCAGGCTGCCGAGCATGATCAGGATCACGAATACCGCCAGGATCGCAATGGTAATGGCTGTATATTGAATTGAATGTCTGCGGATCGTCTGCTGACGTTCCCGTTCGGCCGCAAATGCTCTCTGGCGGGTTTCGTGGTCGATTTCCAGCGACAGCAATTCATCCTTTTTGGCCATGTTGGTCACACTGTCATTCAGTATCCTGTCCAACACCGCAAACCGGAAAGCATTTCTGAAGTCATTTTTTCCGGCATAAAGGTCTTCAAGCCGGCGGGCCGTAACCAGCATGTAATCAAAGTACCGGGCAGAATCTGCCAGCTCAAATGATGTTAAAAACATTCCTATCGCCCTGTTTACTTCCCCGTTCCTCAGCAGGAACTGTCCGTAACGATTGTAAAAGTTAGACCGGAGTACCAGGTTCGGGTTTGAGCGGAGCGCCCGTTCCGCCTTCCCGAAATAAAAAAGTGCGGAATCGGCCCTGGCGTCCTCTTCGCAGAAAAAAGCCTTAAGCCTGAAAAACATTGCGGGGTCGGTTGTGGCTATCTTTTCAAATTCGGCCGGGAAACGTTTGTAGTACATTTCCCTGAGCGACGCTATTTTATCGGAGGTGATGTAATATCCACGCATGAGGGCTATCCCATAATTCAGCATGCGTACAAAATGGTTCCGGACGGCGAAATCCAGCACTTCACTCATGCGCTGTTCAAACGAACCGGTGTCGCCCGCGCTGAGGTCAAACCGCTGCAGGTCATATTCCGTCCACATGAGGGCTGCCGAATCGACCGGGATGGCGTTAAAAATTAATTCCCGCTGACGAAGTTTGTAATGGGTCGCCTTATCATACATTTTTGCTGTGGTATTATAGAACTCGGCTAACCGTGCACAGCATTTGCCTTCCTGTTGTGTATTGCCGCTCATTTCAGCGAGGCCGTCCGCGGTGAGGTAATTCCTGAAGGCCTCGAGCTTCTGGTTTCTGCTGTCGAGACATTGCCCGATGCAGAGGTAGCTTTCCGATTTCACGACACGGTCTTCCATCGTACCGGCCAGCGATAACATCTTATACGCGTATTCGATGGCGCGGTCTGGTTCATGGCCGGCCAGAAAAACCATGGCGAGATTTTTATTGAGGCGGAACGAGGATGAGGGAGAATGTACAGTCCGGGTGAGTTTATCCGCTTTCATCAGGCAGCCCAGCGCCTTAGGGTAAAAGATTGCCAGGTCATTGGTTTCGGCGTACAGGTTGTACGCCAGGAAGATCAGGCCAGGGTCATGCGCTTTCTCAGCAATCGCCAGGGCAATGTTACTGATGCTGTCGGCTGCGGCAGCATCGCCATCCACGTCAAGGCTGTGCCAGGCAAGACGGAACATCTTTTCAATCCGGAGGCTGTCGGGACCGGTCGCCCTGATTCCCTCCTTTCCTTCACTGGCGACCGGCTTGCGTCCATCTGTACCGAAGGCCAAACTTGCCGGCATCATTAACAGAACTATGAAAAGAAAAATGGTCATCCCGGGTGAATTTAAATGATAATTAATTATCTTTGACAAAAATAACCAATTACTTATTCTGATTCTAAATAATTTTATATGAAAAAAAGCAGACTCATTCCTGTTTCCCTGGGATTTCTTTCCGGGATGGCTCTTGGGATTTCCATACTGTTTTTATCAGGGTTCAACAGCAACCCTGTGATGCCGCCACCTGCGGGTTCCGTCAACCCGATCAGTGTGCCGGATGCAAATGCAGCGGTCAGGAAGCAGCTCGCAGTTGCTAAACCATTGAATGCGGTACTTATCGGATTTTCTGTTGATAAGGCGCAAGTGGAGGCCATGAACAACCTGATTAAGGAGAATCCTTCCCTTGAAGCCTTCAGGATTTACAAGGGTATCGACAATAATTCCAAAACGATCGCGATCGTAGTTGGCGTTGACCTTGCCGGCAAGGATGCCGTCAAGAACACTGTTTACGCCACCGAATCAAAGGCGGCTGATCCCTGTCCCCCGTTGTGCGATCAATCCAGCCCCATTACAGCCAAATGAGTCACGTACTCCCGGGAAAGAAGACCAGGTAGATTTCATTGGTGCTTTTCAAGGAAAGGGTTTGGTTTATTGAGCAATTAATAATGATATTTAATTATTTAATTAATTTCACGGGCGGAGACTCTTAAGCAACACCGTAATATTCTCCCTTTTCCGGGCGTCGATCAGGTGGCTGTAATCCAGTTCCGTCATGCCGGTAAGTTCCTTCAGCACCGGCGCGGCAAGGAACGTTACCATGACGATGGACAGCAGGTTGAGGAAAAGATCCATTGCGGTGACCGGTCGGATTGAACCTTTTTCTATCTCCGGGGCCAGTTGCTCCTCCAATTTCACCAGCAGTTTCCCGGCCGCAATCCCGATCCTGCCTGCCAGCCCCCGGAGACGTTCAGGGTTTGCGTTCAGCTCGTTGAAAAAGAAATGGGCCATCCGGGGATTATCTTTCAGGATGTCGTAGAGCCTGTCGGCCCGCCTTCTCATCTCCTCCTCCAGCGACATTTCAGTGCCCGGATCCTCAAAGAGGGCTGCCAGGATCATGCAGGCGGTCCTTTCAAATACGGCATCGAACAGGCGTTCCTTTGTCCGGAAATAATAGTGCACCAGCGCCTGGTTAAACCCTGCGACCCGTGCGATCTCGATGGTGGAAGTCCCTGCAAAACCTTTCTCCAAAAAGAGTTTTTCAGCCACCTCCAGGATGATCTGATCGGTGGGAGCGCCTGTTCTTTTCTTCATAACATCTAATTGTACTATTAAATAAATCTAATAATTTTTACAAAGAAACATATTTTTCATGATCATTCCAAATTCGAAGAATGAAGATAAAATTACACGAAGGGCACGAAGAAAAGACGAAGGGACACGAAGGAATTTAATAGCCGGCCCGGGTTTCGGTGCCGGTGACCACCTCGACGCTGGCCCCGCAGCCGAGCCTGCTGGCGCCGGCCCGGATCATGGAAACCGCCTGGTCGAAGGTACGGATCCCGCCGCTGGCCTTGACTCCCATTTTGGGACCGACGATCCGCCGCATCAGTGCAACATCATGCACCGTTGCTCCGCTGCCGGAAAAACCGGTGCTGGTCTTCACAAAATCCGCCCCTGCTTTCTTTGATATCTCGCAGGCCATGATCTTTTCCTCATCGGTCAGCAGGCCGGTCTCGAGGATCACCTTAAGCAAGGTGGCGCTCCTGCAAGCTCTTTTGATCGCCCGGATATCTTCTTCGACCAGCTTCAGGTTCCCCGATTTCAACGCTCCGACGTTGATCACCATGTCGAGCTCGTCGGCGCCGCTGTCGATGGCGTTCCGCGCTTCAAATGCCTTGCTCCGGGTGTCCATGCCGCCCAGCGGGAAGCCGATCACCGAGCAAATAGCTACGTCGCTTCCCCTCAGCCTCTTCGCCACATAGGGAACCCAGGAGGAATTCACGCATACCGATTTGAATTTGTAGCGAATGGCCTCGTCGCACAACTTGTCAAACTGTGAAGCCACGGCATCCGGCTTCAGCAACGTATGGTCTATGTATCCCGCCAGCTCACCGGCGGTCATCCCCCGGCCGGTTTCATTTTCCGGCACGGTCCCAGGGGTTCCGCACCGTTCGGCAGCTTTTTGTTCAAGCCGCTGCATCACCTCTTTCGTGATCCTGTCGATCAGTTCTTTCTGATCCATATCACCTCCCCTCTTTTTCGATGGCCATCATTTTATTGATCCGCGGCCAGTGCCGGCCGCCTTCGAATTTTGTCTCCAGCCACAGCCTGGCCATGGCGCACAATTCCTCTGCCGGATGCTGGGCCGTTCCCATGGTCAGCATGTTGGCGTTATTATGTTCGCGGCTGTTGATGATCGTTTTGGTACTCCAGCAAAGCGCCGCCCGGATACCGCGCACCTTGTTCCCGACCATGCAGGAACCGATGCCGGCTACGTCGAGCATGATCCCCCGGTCGCAGTCGCCGCTCACGACCTTCCTGCCAACCGCCAGTGCGAAATCGGGATAATCCACCTTAACCGCAGCATTGTCCGTTCCCACATCAACCATAGTGTATCCGGCATTTTCAAGGTACCGTTTCACCAGCTCCTTTGCCTCAAAGGATCCGTGATCGGCGCCGATGGCCACCCGCCGGACCCCGGCGTGCCGCGCCCCGGCTCCATGATTCTCCTGACCTGTGATCATTCTCCTGTATTTTCTCCGTCTTTTCAATGTGTTTCCCGGCCATCATCCTGGTGAATCTCATCCACCATCCCCGCGATGACGGACTTTACGGTAAAGGTCTCCGGTTCATCGAGGATCAGCCTGGCGGATCCTCCCTCTTCCATGACCAGGACGGTATCCCCGAGACCGGCCTGGACCGTGTCAATGGCGAGGAACGACCGGCCGCAGGGATTTCCCCCCGGATCGACGGGCTGTACCACCAGCACTTTCCTGGAGTCATATCCGGCAGCCTTTATCGTGGCGACCACATTTCCGGTGACCTTTGCGAGGATCATTTTCTCTTCTCCAAAGCGATCTCATCCACGATCGCCATGACAGCGGCATCGCAGGGGTTCATGGTCGTTTCAAGCACCCTTCCCGCCTCCTTGCTTGTCTCATAATAAACCAGGTCGCCGGGTCCGGACTGCACCGTGTCGAAGGCTACAAGCGGGTCGCCGTATGGTACCCGGCGCTCATCAACCGGTTGTATAAGGAGCAGTTTGATCCCGTCGAAAGAGGGGACTTTTTTGGTGCAAACCACGTTTCCGGTGACTTTCCCGAGTTTCATATGATCCTGAAGTAATCGACCAAAGTGCAGCGCCGTTCACGGGTGAAGGTCCTTGCCCGGGTGACTCCTTCGCCGGTCGGGCTGGCAATGGTGAACGAGGCAAAGCCGGCTCCCCCGAATCCCAGTCCTGCATAGCTCGGTCCGTTCTTTATAAAGATGGAGCAATTGCTCGCCCTGGCCATCTTGCTCAGCTTGGCGATGTTCAGGGAGTGCATGATGGCGGTATGCCTGAAGCCGTGTTCGCATGCAACCGCCAGTTCAATGGCTTCATCAACATCCTTTACGCGCACGAGCGGCATCACCGGCATGAGCTGTTCCGTCCATACCAGGGGATGCTCCCGGCCCACCTCACACAATAGTAAACGGGTAAACGGGGGAACGGGAAGGCCGATCTCCATTGCGATAAAATCAGCGTTTTTTCCGACGTATTTTTTATCCGCAGCACCCTCCTTCCCTGGTCCGCCCGGGTCGGTGATCACGAGCCGGGTAATTTGTTCTATCTGCTTTTCATTCAGCTCATAAGCCCCGTTCTTCTTCAGTTCTTCCTTCAGGCGATCGGCCACCGAAGCCACGACGATGATCTCCTTTTCGCAGATGCAGATGACGTTGTTATCGAAGCTGGCGCCGTTCACGATATCCCGCCCGGCTTTTGCCAGGTCGGCCGTCTCATCCACCACGCAGGGCGGATTTCCGGGTCCGGCTGCGATGACCTTTTTCCCGCTGTTCATTGCAACCCGGACAACCGCCGGCCCGCCCGTGACCACCAGGATGGCGATCCCTGGATGCGACATCAGCTCCTTTGCCGATTCGATGGTCGGCTCAGCAACGCAGGTCAGCAGGTTGGCCGGTCCGCCTGCTTGTGTGATCGCATGATTCAGGATAGTGACCAGCCGGGCAGAGACCTTTTTCGCCGACGGATGAGGATTAAAAACCACGGCATTCCCGGCCGCCACCATGCCGATGCTGTTGCTGATGATCGTCACGACGGGATTCGTGCTGGGGGTTATAGAGCCGATCACGCCATAGGGGGCACGCTCCACCAGTGTCAGGCCGCTGTCGTCGGAAAAGGCTTCGGAGAGAATATCCTCCACTCCCGGGGTTTTGTATATACCAAGTTCGTTTTTAAGGATCTTGTCTTCTACGCGCCCGAGGCCTGTTTCCTCCTGTGCCATGCGGGCAAGCATTTCATTATTCGCCAGGGCTGCGCTCCGCATACTCCCGATGATCTTTTTGCGCGTTTCCAGCGTCAGCCTGCCCAGTTCCCCGAAAGCGATCGCGGCATGGCGGATCGCACTGCCGATATCCGTAAACACGCCTGCATCAGCGGGACCGGTTTCACCCTGCAGCGGCTGGAGGTTCATCTCCTTCACCACCTCTTCCACCAGTTTCCGTATGTCTTTTTCAAGTTCATCCATCTTGCAATCGGCTCTTAAAGAAAATGGGGTTTGATCTCCGGATGCGGGTGCGGCAGCAGGGTGGCGGCGCATAGCATTCCCTTTAACCGCGCTTTGGAAGATCCCGCCTCCAGGGACACTTCGACGGCGTCGAGCGTTCCCATCATCTTGACATAGGATTTCCCGCCGAACCCGATGGCCAGGCGGATCTCAATGATTTTCACGTTGCCCGCCTTTGCGGCAGCATCGGCTGCCTCGATGCCTGAAACGACGGAAAGGGTCTCGATGATCCCTATCGAATTCCAGTCGCTACAGGCTACCAGCTTCCCGATGGCAGGGGCAACATCCGGATGTGCCATCGGAAGAAAAAGGCTGTCGACTAGTTGTTCCTTCCCCGTTTCGCATCCTTTTTTAAAGGAATATTCGACGGATGCCACATCCCCGCTGAAAATAACAAGATACTTACCCGGACAGATCGTCCTTGCTTCAAGGATACGGATCGGTGCGATCTTCACCATTTCATCGAGGGCTTTCATCCCCACTGCAAGGCTGCCGAATTCCAACGCCCCTAAAACCACCGGTTCCACCTGTCCGTTCCCCTATTTTTTATATAAAATCCCTTCCTGACCATCCACTACGTCCACAATACCCACGATCAGCGCGTCGAACGGCCTGTTTACCGTGGATGGGGTCTCCCTGGCCGGACTTCCTTCCGACACGAGTACCAGCTCTTCATGTCCTGCGCCGACGGCATCGAGGGCAACCAGATGATCTCCTTTGCGCCGGCCGCGCGGATCGGTTCTCTCCACAAGCAGGTAACGGGGACCGTCAGTCCCGTCTTTCCTGGAACTGCAGACCACCGTGCCGACAACCATTCCGAACACCATCCGGGGCTAGTGATTTTTCAGGTAAGTATAAACGCCGTCTTTTTCGATCGAATCAACAATGGCAGTGATGGTGCAGTCGGATGGTCTGCCTTCGGTGATGTCGGTGAACCTGGCGCTGCTGCCCGATACGTAAAACACGATCTCACCGGGACCTGCCCCGACGCTGTCCATGGCGACGACAAAGTCTCCTTTGCCTTTCATGGATACGGGGTCGATCTTTTCCAGGAGCAGGAACCTGATCCCTTCAATCTTCCTCGATTTGTGGCTTGAAACCACTGTGCCGGTGACTCTTGCTAATATCATGTTAAGCAACGGGTGACGCCCCACCCCTGCCCCTCCCCTGCAGGGGAGGGATCGGGAGGGGCTGTCGGGTTGACAAATTTCATATTACCTGTTTTTTCCCCCGGCTGAGGGGGAGTGCAGTGTCGACGTTCTGGTGCGGCCGGGGGATGACATGGGAAGAAACCAGCTCCCCGACTTTCTGGGCGGCCTGAATCCCGGCATCGACGGCGGCCCTGACGGAAGCCACATCGCCCCTGACGATGGCGGTGACGTATCCCCCGCCGATCTTTTCATAGCCGACCAGTTCTACTTTTGCGGCCTTTACCATGGCATCCGACGCTTCCACCATTGCGGTAAAGCCCCTGGTCTCGATCATGCCCAATGCTTCTGAGGTATCATTCATATATCAATGCCTGTATTTTATCTGTTTTATTTTACTTATATTCCTCCCTGCCGGAGATCTCGGCGAGGCGCTTTTCGACAATGGTCTTACATTCAAGCACCTCAGCCTCTTCCCCGCCGATGTACACCCTGCCGAACTTGCCAAAGCCCATGACGTCGATGATGTTGATCCGCGCTGCCTTTTCGGCTTCGTTGGCCGCATAATAGGCATACCCTGCAGGTTCGACCTCGAGGACGAAGAGGGTGTCGCCCCGGAGCAGCATCATGCCCATGCGCACCCGGTTGATGAGCTGGGCATGGTGATCCTCCACGTTCTTGATCAGCTGGCTGGTGAGGATCCTGGGCCTGATCCGGTCGAATTCGATCTTGTCGATCGCCTTCAGCACGGCTTCGCCGGCCATCCGCGTGTCGCCCTGGCTGTCGGAGTGGACTTCCAGCATGCCATAAGCCCGTTCGACCACCTGCATTCCCGGTGTCACACGGGTTGCTTTCAGGGCGATGTCGGTAAGGGTATTGATCTCAATCCCCGGCGCTATCTCGATGATACAACAGGCCTGGCCGGCCACCGGCAAGTACCCTCTGGACACAGTCGACAGGTAGGAAGCCATCTGCAACTGCAGGGAGTCGAGGAAAACGTATGTCCGCAGATCGATCATGGCTATTTCCCTTTCTTGGTTGGGTTTCCGCCCAGCGGCAGCGCGCTGTCAACGTTTTCATGCGGGCGCGGGATCACGTGGGTGGAGACGATCTCTCCCACCTTTTCGGCAGCCCTTACCCCGGCGTCAACGGCAGCGCGGACCGCGGCCACATCTCCGCGTACAATAGCGGTCACATACCCGCCCCCTATCTTCTCATACCCCACCAGATCCACTTTAGCTGCCTTGACCATGGCGTCGGAAGCTTCGACCATTGCCGTAAAGCCCCTGGTCTCGATCATCCCGAGGGCCCTGATTTCCTTGTTTTCCATAGTTTCTCCTCCAGGTTGAATGTGTGAAAGGATTTGTTTGCTGTGAACTCAGCTATGCAAAGGTAATTTTTTTATCCAAGAATTGTATCGGTTGCAATAACCTTATCTTTGCAAAAAAAATTGTGACAACCGCCGGACAGACCGATTTCACTCCTTTTGAAGCCCGGGTCATTGCCGCCCTCAGGTCGGTTTACGACCCCGAGATACCCGTCAACATTTACGACCTGGGGCTGATCTACAACCTGAAGGTTGACGAATCGACCGGGAAGGTAGATATCCTCATGACACTGACCACCCCCAACTGCCCCGTGGCGGAGGACATGCCAGCCCAGGTCCGGGAGGCGGTGAAGCTGGTCGAAGGAGTCGGGGAGGTGAACGTCGGGCTTACGTTCGATCCGCCGTGGGACAAGGACATGCTATCGGAATCGGCACTCTTGGAACTCGGCTTGTTATAGATCCCGGAAGATGACTTTTAAAACCGGAAAACTGTTAGCTGCCATCAACCTGCCGGAAGATCTCAGGAAACTGAAACCGGAAGAGCTTCCCGAATTGTGCGCCGAGATCCGTCATTTTATCATCGATGTGATGGCCGTCAATCCCGGTCATCTGGGCGCCAGCCTCGGGGCGGTGGAGCTTTCAGTTGCTCTTCATTACGTTTACAACACCCCTTACGACAAGGTGATCTGGGACGTGGGGCATCAGGCCTACGCGCACAAGATCCTGACCGGGCGCAAGGAACGCTTTGAAACTATTCGCACCTACCGGGGGATCAGCGGCTTCCCGAAGATGTCGGAAAGCGAGTACGATGCTTTCGGCGTGGGGCATTCCTCCACCTCCATTTCCGCGGCCCTCGGCATGGCGGTTGCCGCCAAGCTCGGCGGCCAAAACGACCGGCACCACGTCGCGGTGATCGGCGACGGCGCCATAACAGGCGGGATGGCCATGGAAGCGCTCAACAACGCCGGGGTTTCCAACGCCAACCTCATGGTGATCCTGAATGACAACCAGATCGCCATCGACAAGAACGTGGGAGCCATCAAGGATTACCTGGCGGATATTGTCACGTCGAAAACCTATAACAAGTTCCGCGACAAGATCTGGCTGGCCATGGGCGGCGGCACCAGGTACGGGAAGAACTCCCGCGCCATCGTCAAGCAACTGGGCAACGCCGTGAAGACCACGCTGCTGAAAAGCGGTAACCTTTTCGAAGCCTTCAATTTCCGCTATTTCGGTCCGGTCGACGGCAACGACGTCGTCAGGATGGTCAAGCTGCTCAGCGACATGAAGGAGATCAAGGGGCCCAAACTCCTCCACGTGCATACCGTGAAAGGCAAAGGATTTGAGAAGGCGGAGAAGGACCAGACCGTTTACCATGCCCCCGGGTTTTTCGACAAGAAAACGGGTACGATCAAGGAAGACAAATGCCACGGCCTGGCGCCCAAATACCAGACCGTTTTCGGCAGGACCATCATCGAGCTGGCCGAGGCGAACCCGAAGATCGTCGGGATCACCCCCGCCATGTCCACCGGTTGTTCGCTCAACATGATGATGGCGAAAATGCCCGACCGTACCTTCGACGTGGGGATCGCCGAACAACACGCGGTAACTTTCAGCGCTGGTCTCGCCGCCTCGGGATATATTCCCTTCTGTAACATTTACTCCACCTTCCTGCAGCGGGCCTACGACCAGGTGATCCACGACGTGGCCATCCCGAAGTTGAATGTCGTTCTCTGCCTCGACCGCGGCGGGCTGGTCGGCGAAGACGGCGCCACGCACCATGGCGTATATGACCTTGCCTATCTGCGGTGCATCCCCAACATAACGATAGCCTCCCCCATGAATGAGTCGGAGCTGCGAAACATGATGTACACGGCGCAACTGGAGAACATGGGCCCGTTCGCCATCCGCTACCCGAAAGGGCGCGGGGTGATACCGGAATGGAAGACCCCGCTGGAGCCGTTGAATGTCGGCAAAGGCCGGATGATCCGCAACGGGACCGACGCAGCCGTCATTACCCTCGGCCATGTCGGGAATTATGCCGTGGAGGCTTGCAGGATGCTGGAAGCGAAAGGGATTTCGCCGGCGCATTACGATCTGCGGTTCCTCAAGCCCATCGATGAAGAACTTTTACATGAGATATTCTCGAAGTTCAACCGGATCGTCACGGTCGAGGACGGCGCCGTGATGGGCGGCATGGGTTCGGTCGTACTGGAATTCATGGCTGCCCATGGCTATGACGCCCGCATCAGAATACTTGGCGTACCCGACAAATTCATTGAGCAGGGAACCGTCGCAGAGCTCCACCGCGAATGCGGTTTCGATGCGGAGGGGATCTCCGGGTCCATAACAGGATTGCTTCAATGAGATTCTTCTCATGACTGACACCACGAAAACCGTCATCGTCACAGGCGCATACGGCGCGATCGGCAAAGCTATCGCGGAAGGCCTGGCACGGAAAGGATTTCATGTCACCCTCGTGGGCCGTGACCTGCATCACCTGCAGAAAGCCTGTGAAAGTATCCAGCAGCGCACTTCCAATCCAGATATTCATTATGAGGCGGTCGACCTGGGCCGGCAGGCGGAGATCGCGGAGTTCAGCCGGCGCTGGAAGGGGCCGTTGCACGTGCTGGTCAACAACGCAGCCACCGGTCCCCGGAAGAGGACGGAGACCCCCGAGGGGATCGAAATGCAGTGGGCGGTGAACGTGATGGGGTACGTGTGGATGATGAATTGTTTCATCCCCTTCATGGAGGGGTTGCCCGACGCCCGGATCGTCAACGTGGCCAGCTACTGGGCCGGCGGGCTGGACCTCTGGGACCCGGAATTCAAAACACGTCCCTACGATAACGACGCTGCCTACCGGCAATCGAAGCAGGCCAACCGGATGCTGACCCTGGCCTATGCCGAACGGCTGAAGCCGAAAGGCATCACGGTCAACGCCTGCCACCCGGGCGACGTCAACTCAAAGCTCAGCAATTACTTCGGGTTCGGCGGTCATGAATCGCCCGAACAGGGCGCCGCAACACCGCTCTATCTCGCACTTTCCGAAGAGGTCAAAGGAGTTACCGGGAAATATTACGAACATCTGCAGCAGTTGTCCTGCCCTTTCATGAAGAACCGGGATGCCGTGGAGCGATTGTTCAGTTACTGTAGCGGCCTGGCCGGATCATAGCCGGCATTTTATCTTCTCAGTGGCTCGACAAAGCGGGCATGGTCCTGTCGTATTTCTTATCGGTGAGCAGCTTCAGCATGAAGTCGGCCACGTCGGCGCGGGGAACGGTGGAGGAGGTCGGGTTCCCGGGATGGATCTTGTAGGTGCCGGTCTTCGGCGAATCAGTGAGTCCGACGGGGCGCAGGATCACCCATTCGAGGCTGCTGTCGGCGATCAGCTTCGCCTGGCGCTTTTTATCTTCGAACACCTTCCTCAGGAAGAGCGGCATGAAGACCTTTCCGAACCAGAATCCGCCGTCATTTCCAAGGATACCAGCAGATGACATGCAGATGAAGCGCTTCACGCCGGTTTCCTCCATGGCGCGGATGATGTTCCGCGTAGCGTCGGACAGAATGGTACCCGGGTCATTTCTGCCGGCGCCGAGGGCGCATAGCACCGCATCGTGGCCTTCGATCGCCGCACGGACCTGCCCGTAATCGAGGATATCTCCCTGCAGTACCTTCAGGTTGCGGTGCTGAATGGTGACCTTCGACGGCTGCCGGGCAATAGCTGTAACCGTATGCCCCTGGTTCAGCGCCTGGTAGACGATCAGGATGCCGGTCCTGCCGCTGGCGCCGAATATAATGATCTTCATGGTGATTTTTCGGCGAAGGTAGGAAAAATCGGGATTTAGGGCATGAATACGTATATTTGCAGGATACGCAGGAAGTTGTATAAAAATAACACAATGGAATACCGGAATTTGAAATTCGATTTCGACGACATCCTGATCCAGCCGGCGGTGCAAAGCTCGGTCGGCTCACGGAAGACGGTGTCGATTACGGACGGGAACGGCATGCTCCCGATTTTTACCGCCCCGATGGACACGGTGACCGACCTGGCGCACCGGAACATTTTTACAGAACATCACATCTATCCCGTTGTCCCTCGCACACAAACCAGACAGTTCACGCTGCAGGACTGTCATTCGGTAAAAGGCTGGTTTGCCCTGAGCCTGGACCAGTTCGAACGGTTTTTCAGCAGCGGACCGCCATGGGATGGAGACGAAAAGCTCTGCATCTGCATCGATATCGCCAACGGTCACATGAAGCGGGTCAGGGAGACCGTTGATAAGGCAAAGCATCTTTACCGGGACCGGCTGGAGATCATGGTCGGCAATGTGGCCAACCCGGGCACCTTTTTCGAGTTGTCGGCCGCCGGAGCCGACTATGTGCGGATCGGTGTCGGCAACGGGGCCGGATGCAGCACTTCCGTGCACACAGGCATTGGTTACCCGCTGGCATCGCTGATCCATGACATTCACACGGCGAAAAAAGACCATCCGGGAAGTTATGCCAGGATCGTCGCCGACGGCGGGATCCGGAAATATGCCGACATCATCAAAGCGCTGGCCCTCGGCGCAGACTATGTCATGTGCGGCGGCCTCTTCAACAAGGCGCTCGAATCGGCCGGGAACACCTATGCGGCCAACAAGAAATTCGAAGGGTATACCGTTCCGGGCGACCAGGTCGACCAGTATTCGGAGGAGGTTGCTACAGCCTTCAGAATGGGATCGCTCTTTTACAAAAAATTCCGCGGGATGAGCACCAAGGAGGTTCAGGCCCACCTGGGCAGCGAGCTCCGTTCGTCCGAAGGGGTCACGAGGATGGTCCAGGTGGAGTACACAGTGGAAGGCTGGGTGGAGAATTTCATTGACTACCTGTCGTCGGCCATGTCCTATACCGACAGCGCCGACCTGCAATCATTCATCGGAAGCCCCGAATGGAACCTGATCACCCAGAACAGCCTGAACCGGTTCAACAAGTAGTACGTAAATGACCCCACCCCATGAGGTCGTGGCTAATTGTAGTTGATCGTTACCGGGAATTCGTTCAGCGAGATATAATCTCCCAGTGGTTGCATGGCATCTACATTAAGGGAGGCACCCACGGTCAGAGTCTGGCTTCCGGCAGGACCAATGGTTCCGGTGGACACCGGGTTGCTGGAAAACGAATCCACCGTCATGTTTTCTGCGCCGTTCGACAACGTCAACGCACCCGGCAGCATGATATAATAAGCACAGTCAGGTTCTCCGGTAACGGTAAAAGAGGCGGCGGTGACGGTGCCTGATACGCTCGGAAGAGAAGCTCCGCCTGTTTGTTCACGGGAGCCGTCGGGGTTCAGTTTAACAATCCCGTTCGCTGCCCCTGCCCCTACGTTGCCAAAATCAAGATCAACCGCTTTACTGATGCCCAAGGGCGCTACAATGCACGCACTTGCGCTGGCGGTGGCAGTGATCTGTGCCATCGACTCCACGGAAAACGAACCAAACAGAAGAAAGAGGTAAAAGAAGCCTCTTAATCGTTGCATTATAATTTAGACTGGGTTGGTTTATCTATTCCGGAACAAAGTTATAACTTTTATAGGTTAAAAAAACAAATAACATGAAAACTCTTTCCTTTGATACATGACTCACCTTGATACCCCTTCGGAATCCTGCATCTATTCAATCCGGGAATCTACTTCTCCAGGATCTTCTGCCATGGAACCAGGGCCGGAGAGGGTAAATTCGTGGTCAAGCCGTAAATTCCCACTACAAATTGCCCTGTATTTCTGAATAAGCAATGTGATTTTTACCTTGTATTTCTAAACAATCTTTCTTATTTTTGCATTGTATTTATA
>Ga0163209_1000282_pt1 | contig 21389 bp, 17 predicted proteins | sample Kivu_160m_FD_113538 | JGI IMG/M metagenome (GOLD analysis project Ga0163209, IMG submission 113538) | Freshwater microbial communities from Lake Kivu, Western Province, Rwanda to study Microbial Dark Matter (Phase II) - Kivu_160m | ecosystem: Environmental > Aquatic > Freshwater > Lake ...
AGAGCCGGGCGGATGTTATCTCCCATGCCACCATCCACGCATACATATTTCCGCACTCCGGGAATCTCCTTTATCGAACCGACCGCGTATAGAGCCACGCCGGCTTGTGCCACAATGGCTCTTCCGGGTTCGATGATTAGCTTCGGGCGTGCCAAGCCAAGCTCATCGGTCAGGTTTGCCACCCTGGTAGTTATAGCTTCAGCATAGTCAGCTATGCCCGGTGTGTGTTGGCCTACAGTATATCTGACAGCAAAGCCGCCGCCGGGGCTGAACTCAGCAAGGTGAAGACCATGCTTGTCTCTCATCTCCCTGGCGAAGTTGAGGGCAAGGCTTATGGCAGTCTCATAGGGAGAAATATCTGGTATCGGGGAACCGAGATGAAAGTGAAGCCCTGCAAGATCAAGGTTGGAAGCTGCCATAGCTTTAGCCACAGCTGCCTCAGCCTGTCCGGTAGCCAGAGGAAAGCCGAATTTGCTGTCCAATATGCCGGTGGTGGTGTGGCGATGGGTATGGGGGTCAACTCCCGGATTAAGGCGGAGAAGAACCGCCTGTCTGACTTCCATCTTGCCAGCCAGTGAGTTAAGCAGTTCCATCTCGTCGAAGTTGTCAACCACGATGCGCCCGATGCCCCAATCCAGAGCTAGCTTGATCTCATCGGCAGTCTTATTGTTGCCGTTGAAATGCACCTTTTCTCCGGGGAAGTCCACCGATTGAGCCAGGCTCAGTTCTCCGCCGGAGACGACATCTAAACCGATGCCTTCTTCCTTGAGAATAACGGCTATAGCTTTATTCAGGAAAGCCTTTGCTGCATGTATAATAAGCGTGTTTGGATAGCGCCTGGTGAACTCGGACTTAAACTCCCGGCATCTGGAGCGGAGGGTTTCCTCGTCGAAAACGTAGAGGGGAGTGCCGAATTTCTTAGCCAGCTCGACACAATCACAGCCACCTATGTGAAGGTGACCCTGACTGTCAACATTCTTCGTTAACGGGAACAGGGAGAGCTTGGGTGAATCACTCTGGCACATTGAAACAACATCATTGCTATCAGCAGACATAATATATTATAACAGATTATACTATTCTGGTAGTTGGGCTGTCATCCCCAGCCTGTGGCTCAGAGCGGTTTTTGTGTGATGTCAATGTGGTGCTCAACGAGGCTGCCTTTCCGATTTAAAAAGGCAAGTTATTTTTGGAATATATCAGGGTCTAATTTCGCGTTGTCGGTCGAAGGCTGTAGGTTGGCTGCCCGCTCGAGGTAGCATTGCCAGCGGGTATTTACCCAGTCCTGTAATTGGTAAATTTGCTCTTCGGTAATGTCTTTGAACCTGCCCTGCGTGGCAAGATATTCTTTTACCAGCTTCAGGTTACCCTTCCGGGCGAGTGATTCACTGGCGGCAGTGAGGCGAAAGACGCCGTTTTCAACTTCGTAGAGCACAACCAGCCCGGTCTCTACCGCCAGCTGACCGATTTTGATGGTATCGCTGTAAGGGAACTGCCAGCCGGGAGCGCAGGGCGTAAAAACGTGAATGAATCTGGTGCCCTTTATGCCCTTTGCTTTCCTGACCTTTTCGTACAGGTCCAGTGGGTAGGAGGCATTGGCAGTGGCGATATACGGCAGGCGGTGAGCTTCCATTATGGCAGCTATGTCCTTGGGGTTCTGGCGCTTGCCCAGGACAGGCGTGGTACCCGTAATAGCACCCAGGGGGGTGGAGCCTGAGCGCTGATTGCCGGTGTTCATATAGCCTTCGTTGTCATAGCAGATGTAGATGAAATCTTCCTGCCTTTCCGCAGCGCCGCTCAGCGACTGGATTCCTATGTCGTGAGTGCCGCCATCGCCAGCCATTGCCAGTACGGTCAGTCCTTTTCTGTGTGTAGCACTGAGTCCGGCAACCAGACCTGTGGCTGAGGCGCCGGTGGAGGCGAAAGGAGTATTCACGCAGGGGACGGTAACCGATGTTATGGGATACATGCCGTGCAATACGGTGAGACAGCTTGCCGGCACGGTGACAATGACCTGCCCATCTAATGCCTTCAAAATGTGGCGATAGGCAAGAGCCAGGGCACAGCCAGGGCAAGTCCTGTTGCCAGGCAGCGCGTATTCCGTTTCAGTCAGGTTGACGGCGTTTGCTTTCAAAATATGACCCCTTTCAGATATAACATATCCATTCCGGGTACTCTGTGGTCAAAGCACCTGATTTCATTGCGGGCAAGACGCTTCTTACGGCATCTGCCAGCTCTCTGGCTTTGACATCGCGGCCACCCAGTCCGACGATGAAGTTTCTTATGGCTGCTTTTGACTGGCTGCCGTAAAGAGCAGACTTGATTTCGGAGCAGGTAGCTCCCTCGGAGCCGTAGCTTATATTTTTATCGAAAACCACGATCAGTCGAGCCTTCTCTAACGCCTTTGCTAAAGCGGCTTTAGGGAACGGCCTGAATACCCTCAAGCCGAGGAGACCGACCTTATGGCCTTCATCTCGAAGCGTGCCCAAAGCTATTTTTGCTTCCATTGCCAGGCTGCCCATGGCAACGATGACTATGTCGGCATCGTCGATGTTATCTTCCCAGAACAGGTTGGTGTAGTTCCTGCCAAACAGTTCGCCGAATTCCTGTCCTACGCTTACTATTGTTTCTGAGGAGTTTTGCAAGGCTTCCTGTAGCAGATATCTCAGCTCCATATATCCGTGGCAGAGAACACCATCGGCGTTCATTCTGGGGTCGGCAAGCGTTACCAGGTTATAGTTTTTGGGATTTGCCGGGTCCAGTATGGTGTGCGGTTTATACGGGGGCAAAAATCTATCCACATCTTCTTGTGATGGCACATCCACCGGCATCTCGGTGTGGGATAAGACATAGCCATCGAAGCAGACCATGACGGGCACGTACACAGTTTCCGCAATTTTATAAGCCTGGATGATAGAATCAAGAATTTCCTGGTTGTTGCGAGCATATATCTGTATCCAGCCGGTATCACGCTGTGATATGGAGTCCTGCTGGTCGTTGAGTATATTCCAGGGTGCTCCGAGGGCGCGGTTAACGCAGGCAAGCACCACCGGCAGGCGTGCTCCAGCAGCCCAATGCAACATCTCGTGCATGTAGGCTAAGCCATGGGCGCTTGTGGCGGTGAATGTCCTGGCTCCTACCAGGGAGGCTGAAGTACATACTGTCATGGCGCTATGTTCGCTCTCGACGGCGATATATTCAGCCTTGAGTTCACCTTTCTCCACGAATTCAGAAAGCTCTTCAGTAAGCGGTGTTTGTGGTGTAATTGGATAGGCAGCAATGACCTGGACACGGCTGAGTTTGGCGCCCTCGGCGGCAGCCTGATTGCCGTCAAGTAATCTAATATTGGATTCGTTGTTTTTCTTTGCCAAATGCAGCCTCTTTCTCCGTTACACCATGGTTATGGCTTTTGCCGGGCATACCTGCATGCATATTCCGCACCCTTTGCAGTAGTCCAAGTTTATCTGAACGGGTATGGTTTTCTTGATGACGGCATCCGGGCAATAGAGCCAGCAGAGAAAACATGATGGCTTCTTTTGTTTAGCCGGTATGCACTTGCTATTATGTATCACTGGCATAAGGCTGCGCCATTCACCTGTCTTGCCGGCTTCGCCGATGGCTGGTGATGACTCATCGCAGATATGCTTGCAGTCTCTGGTTCTCATGGTCTTGTGTTAGCTTATTCTCTCCAGTTTGGTTATCGCGTAGGTCTTCCCGATAGCGGCGAGGTTAATGTCAACAGCGCTATTGGAGAATCTTTCCCTGATTACTTTTTCAATATTTGGCAGGTCCACTATTTGGGTGGCACAGGCAAATGCACCCAGCATGGCGGTATTAACCATTGGAAGTCCGCCGACCATCAGTCCTAACTCACGGCATACTTTAGTGGCATCGGCAGTGGCGATGTTAAAATTGCCTTTGATGTTTAGCTCTTTTGGGTGCAGCCATGAATTGACTACCAGCCACCCCTCACTGCCCAAGCCGCTGATTACATCTGGATATTTAAGCAGGGACTGGTCCAGTACTACAACGGCGTCAGGTTTTTCTACTTGTGATACAATCGCTATTTCTTCTGTGGAGACTCTGGTTAGTGCGCTCACCGGGACGCCTCTTCTTTCAGCGCCGAAAGATGGTGCTGCAGCTATGCCTTGATAGCCTTTAAAGTGGGCTGCCTGGGCTACTATCTTGGCGGCTGTTACTGCTCCCTGTCCACCTCGCCCATGCCATCTAATCTCATATAGCTTTGTAGTCACGAAGGATTTCGGTATCCTTTCTTAGGTGATGCCCGGTATTTCAGAGTGAACGGACACAATATGGTAACTCTGAACACTAATATGTGTCAAACGTGCGCTTGCTGTTTTTAGTTATGTGCAGGTTACTTACCCAGTACTATGCCCGCGGGGTCTATCTCCTGACGTAATATTCTCAAGTCTTCATCAGAGGGTTCAGGGCTGGTTTCAATTTTGGCGGGTAACATAATTTCGAATTGACTATTTTCCATCACCTCATCAACGCTGACTCCGGGGTGTAATGAGATTAACTTGAGCCGCTTCGTTTTCTCGTCGAAGCCGTAAATACCTAGCTGAGTGATGACTCTGTATGGCCCTGTGCCCCTGGATAGTCCGGCCTTCTCTCTGGCATCTGGTCCATCAAGAAATCCCGGGGTGGTCAGAAAATCGAGCTTTTCCACGAATGTCCTCTTTGATTGTCTGGCAATGATAATAATAAGCCTTTGTGCGAAAGATGCTACGTCGTTAGCACCACCGCTGCCGGGCAAGCGGCTTTTGGGCAGGTCATGGTCACCTATAACTGTGGTGTTGATGTTTCCAAACATATCCATCTGAGCCGCACCCAGAAAACCAAAATCAATATATCCTGCTTGTGAAAGTGACATAGTATCGTGCATGCTGGAGGCAGCTGACGCCTTGTAAAAGGTTCTGGATTCACCTACCGAAACAGGCAGTTCAGGCAGCAGTGGGCCTAAACCACCGGCTTCAAAAACTATGACCAGTTTGGGGGCGTGCGTTTTTTGAGCTAACATGGAAGCTATTATGGGGAATCCTGTGCCCACGAAGACGGTTTTTTTATCTTCTAATAATCTTGCGCCAGTAAAGGCTAAAAATTCTCTAGAGTTGTATCTGTCTTCCCTGAGCATGTTCTTAATTTCCTCCTTTGACAGGAACTTTAACTCTGTTTTCGCCATGGGGCTACCATCGGCTCTTTGAGGGACTCTCTGTTTTTCAGGTAGTTCAGCTTTTTTGTGCCTCCACAGAGCTTCAGATAGTCATGGAAAGAATTGGTGCCGAACACGTATTTGTTCAAATATTCATCCACGCCCTCCTGAGTTCTGGATAGACTCAGCCACTCAGCTATATGCTCCTCATCATAGTAGTATATGCCCGGCATTTCACAGGGATGTGAGCCGTAGGGAACTTCGACCACGGCGTCTACCACAAGAAAGGGTATGGCTGTTTTCCACGGTTCGCTTCTAATGATTTCATTGTCGATGATTTCTTCGGTGGTTATTATTAATTTTCTGGCGCATCTGGAAAGCTCGAAGTCTTCTACAAGGATAGCATCTATTTGAGCATTGCCGTAGATGTCGCAGCGGTGGACGTGAATAAAGGCAACATCGGGATAAGCCGCGGGAATAAGATTGATTGGTTTGCCGCTGAATGGATCCTTAACTACTTTACAAGAGCTGTAACTGCCGGTGTCTGTGCCCAGTAAATTGCGACTTGGTATGAATGGTATGCCCATCATAGCAGCCAGGAATCGCCATTGATATCCGGCGTTGCTGGTTTCGGCAACTACTTTACATTGCCCGCTCTCTACCATTCTTCTGGAGGCTGGAGACAGTCCTCTGAGCTCATGGCCAAATGAATAAGCCACCTCGGCCCTGTTTACGCAGCCAGCACCTACCAGAATGTCAAGGTCGTGAACAGCAGTTTTGCCAGCCATGGTTAAGTTTCGTTTTTCCTGTCGGATAATTTCATAGACAATAGCCATAGATACCCTTATGTGCCCGAAACCGCCGCTGGCGATAAAATCTCCGTTATTAATGAATCTTGATACTGCCTCCTCAACTGACATTGTTTTGTCCTTCAGCTCGCGAGACTTGTTGTTAAGCACCCAATCCCTGGCTTCGTCAGGGTCATGCCAGCCCAGAAGCTCCCCTTTACCTTCCTTCAGGATTTCCATCTTTATCTGCCTCCTTCTGCCAGAGTTAGAACCAACGCTTTGTGTCAGATTATCGATATCATTGAGCCGTCGGCTGTCTTGGTTACGTTTATGAGCACCGGAAATCTGTCCTTCATTTCCTCGAGGTGTGTGATGACAAAAAGCTTTTCAAAGTCGTCCTGAATCGAGCTTATAGCCTCAACTAGTTTGTCTCTCGCCGAGCTGTCCTGGGTGCCGAAGCCCTCATCGATGACTAATACAGGCAGGGATGCTCCAGCCCGCCTGACCAGTAACATGGAAAGAGCTATACGCAGGGCAAGGTCTATGCGGAATGCTTCTCCACCGCTGTACATCTCGTAGTTGCGGGTGCCCAGTTCATCAGCTATTTTGATATCCAGAGTCTCAATGGTGTTGCCTTTCCTGGTTTCTCGCTGGGTCTCAAGCCTGAGGGACATTCTGTTATCGGTCATTTTAGCCAGCAGGCGGTTGGCTTCTATTTCGATCTCGGGGAGAGCTTGCTCGATAAGCAACGCCTGGATACCTTTTTTACTGAAAGCCTCGGCTAATTCTTTGTAGATGCTCTCCTCTTCTAATACCTGATGTAAGAGCTTTGTTTTTTCTTGCTTCTTTGTTTCTAATTCAGCCAGGTGGCGTAGCCTCTCCTGTAATGCAGCTAATCTGTCGCGTGCCTGTCGCTCGTTCTGGAGCAAAACCAGATGAGCCTCATTGGCTTTGGCTATTTTATCGGTCAGTTCGGGCAAAGCAACCAACTCGGCTCTCAGTGCGTTCATCTTTTTTGAGTCTGCTTTTGCTACCGTACTTAAGTTAGAAACGGCTGTCTCAGCCTCGGTCAGGGTGACCTTCTCTTTATCAACGGATTTCATGGCTTCATCAAGGTCTCTCTTTAGAGTCTCATATTCCTGAAGTCCTGCCAGTTGTTGCTGTACCTGCTGGTGCCTTTCCTTGCTGTATCCGAGCTTTTTTTCCTCGTTTTCTAATTGTAAAAGCATCTTTTGTTCCTGAACAGCGTAGTCTTTTTTTGTCAGGTGTTGCTCAAGTTCCTCTAGCTTGGCTCTTTCTTGAGGCAGCTCATTGTTGGCTTGTCTGGCTTCGGTAAGCTCTTTTTCGGCGATGCTTAGCTGGTGTTGTCGGGTGGAGCGCTCTTTGTTCAGGGTTGTTTCTTGTTTGGCTAATTCGTTTTCAATGGCTTGAAGCTCTGCCCTGTTTCGTTTGAGTTCCTCGTTGTTGTTCTGGCGAGCTTTGATTTTCTGCTGGACTTCAGAATTTAGCTTCGTTTCCAGTTGTTGCCTTCCGTCTACTCCGAGCTCGGTCTGGCATAAGGGGCAGCGAGCATTATCTTTAGCTAGTAGTTTGCATTTCTCATCCAGATCAGCTATATCTGTATCCAGTCGTGTGCTAACTGACTCCAAGTGGCTGATTCGAGACATGATTTGCTGTGTTTGTTTTCTTTTTGTGGTTATCGTTTCTTCAGACTTTGCCAATTCGGTCAAATTTTTGCGTGCCTGTACGAGTGCTTCTTCGAGCTGGGGTATTTTGGCAGACTTAGATTCATTACCGGCTAGTCTGGACTGAATTACCTTATGGTCTATGTTGAGTGTTTCAGCGGCTTGTCTGATAATTTTGTCCAGATCGCTTATGCGTTCTCTCAGAGTAAGTAACTGGCTTAACTTCTGGTTAAACTCGTCGTTGAGACTTTTGGCTTCTGTGAGTTCAGAGTGCCTTTTTTCTATGGTGACTCTTTCTGACAGAACTCTTTCATATTCTGCTATTTTGGCTTGGAGCCATCTCACTTTTGACTGCCAGCGTTCTAGTTCCCTATTTGTTTCGCTGAGGCGATTTTCGGTATTGGATAGCTGTTCTCTTTTAATTTCTAATGACTCTTTCTGGCTGCGCAGGCTGGAGATAATCTCATCTTCAGTCTTTCTTTTTTCTTCAATCTGTCTGATTTCGTCTTGTATCTTTGTAATCCCGTCTTCATATTCGGCCCTGGCTGCAAGCTGGAGTTCGATTTGACCAATATCATTCTCCAGCGTATCTGCTTTGTTTCGTCTATCTTTGGATGAGTCTTTGGCTCTTTTCTCGAGTTCATCGTAATGGGATAAACCAAGGATGTTGGCCAGTATCTCCTTGCGCTCTCCGGGGCGCTTAATGCTGAACTCGTCAGAATGTCCTTGGCGAAGGAAAGCGCTATTCTTGAATGTCTCGTAATCCAATTTCAAGAGCTCGATTATCTTCTGCTGTGTTTCCGATTTCGAATTACCTGATATAGACCTGAAAGCTTCATTGGTGGCTATCTGAAGCTCTAGGATAGTTTGTCCGGCGCGTGCCTTACTGGGTTTCTTGGCGTGTTTACGGAGGACTCGATATCTTTGCTCACCGGAGACGAACTCCAGCTCTACTTCCATCTCGGATTGTCCCAGGTGCACTAGGTCATCGTCGTTGTTGTCCTTAGCTCTGGATTTGCCCCATAGTGCCCAGGTTAGGGCATCAAAAAGCGCTGATTTACCATTGCCATTATCACCACAAAGGCAAGCCACGCGTATGCCATCGAAAGACAAGGGGGGCACATTGTCCCGGTAGCACATGAAATTTTTTAGTGTAAGTTTGACCGGAATCATGTTTCTGCATCAATCATTAAAAATCTAATTCGTCTTCCTTGGCGGTGAACTTGACTGCCTCTTCTCTACTTGGGCATATCTCAAGGAAATCACAGTTCCAGCAATAAATGTTTGGAGTAGCAGCGTATTCTTCTTCTCTGCATATCCTATCCACCAGTTCGATTACATAGGAAGTGGCATGTGCTAAATCTGCAGCGGCCAGTTCAATGGTCCTGAATTCACCGGCCTCCAGGTATAGATAGGAGGCTTTTTTGAGCGGCAGGTCCTGCTTTTTGGAGAGGATGAGGGCATAAATATGGAGTTGCACCTGGTTTATTTCAAATGGCATCTTGCCGGTCTTATAATCGATGATGTGCAGACTGCCATCGGCTTCTTTGTCAACCCGGTCTATTTTGCCTTTTAAGATTATGGAACTGGTTAGTTCAGCACTATGGTAATCTTCCACCATGTATGGTGTAACAGTAATATCATGATTCTGAGCAAATCGGCGTAATTGTTTGAGGGCCTTTTCACCCCATCTTTTCTCATCTTCCCGGTTATTGAATCCCTTGCGGTTTCGTCGCCATTTTTCCCGTAGCAAGTTCTCAAGCCTTGTCGGATTACGCTCAATGACCGGGACTACAGTGAGAAAATCTCTGAGGGCAGCATGTACATGGTCGCCCATGGTGAAATATGGTCGTGATTTTCTGTAAACGCCCCCAAGGTGGTCTATATACTGAAACTTATACTGTCTCGGGCACTGCTGAAACATGTTCAGGCTGAATGGTGAAGCTTCAAACATTCTTAAATTATTCCGGGCAGTTTTGTAATTTCATGCGCTGTTTTTATTTTATCACAATTGACTGTGGCAACAGGCATAGGTAGAATTCTACAGATGGCTTATGTTTGAAGTTCTGACGCAGAAACTAAGCAAGATATTCAGCGGCCTGGGCAATAAAGGAAGGCTCAGTGAAAAGGATATTGATGAAACCTTGCGGCAAATACGCCTGGCTCTTCTAGAAGCTGATGTTAATTTCAAGGTCGTGAAGGATTTTCTTGCTGTTGTAAGAGAGCGAGCTTTGACTGCCCAAGTGTTGGAAAGCCTGACTCCGGCTCAGCAAATCATAAAAATTGTCAATGAAGAACTCGTAAATATCTTAGGCAAAGAGCGGAATGACCTTATAACATCTGGCCGTCCACCTTCAATCATTATGCTTGTCGGTTTGCAGGGCTCGGGTAAGACTACCACGGCAGCCAAGCTGGCTTTGCATCTTAAAAGCAGTGGGCAACGTCCTTTAATGGTGGCTGCTGATACTCGCCGACCGGCTGCCGTTGAACAGTTGGTGATTCTGGGGAAGCAACTGGATATACCAGTCTCAAGCGAGGATGCCAAGACGGCACCGCTTGCTATCTGTAGTCATGCTCTAAAGGATGCCCAAGAGATGGCGGCTACCTGGGTGATTATTGATACTCAGGGACGCCTTCATATTGATGAGGCAATGATGAAAGAGCTAGTCCAACTGAAAGCTGAGATTCGTCCTTCAGAGGTGCTATTGGTAGTTGATGCTATGACTGGTCAAGACGCAGTGAACACGGCTGAAGCGTTTAATAAGGACGTTGGCTTGACCGGGCTTATTTTGACTAAGATGGATGGGGATGCTCGGGGTGGTGCTGCGCTTTCTATTAAGTTTGTCACTGGTGTACCGGTGAAGTTCATCGGCACTGGTGAGAAAGCAAATGCGCTTGAGCCTTTTTATCCAGACCGCCTGGCAGCTCGCATTTTAGGCATGGGGGATGTACTTACTCTAATCGAGAAGGCGGAGAAAGCTTTTGACGAGAAGCAAGCCAAACAGCTAGAGAAAAAGATGCGCACCGCGGAGTTTAATCTCGAAGATTTTTTGTTACAGTTGCGTCAGATAAAAAAAATGGGGTCATTAACTCAGCTGGTTGAATTGCTACCCGGTTTCTCGAAGTTCGCTTCTAGTATTCCTCAAGGTGATGAGGAAAATCGGATGCGAAAAATTGAGGCTATTATTTTGTCTATGACCCAGGAAGAGCGGCGAAATCCAGCTATTATCGGCGGTAGTCGGCGGCGGCGTATTGCAAAAGGCAGCGGAACTACTCCCGCGGATATTAATCAACTACTCAATCAATTTTACCAGATGCAGAAACTGGCTAAAATGGCAGCCACAGGAAAATTGCCCAAGAACTTGACGGGTATGCTGGGGCGGTAAATAGGCCTCTATTTGCCGGTTTTGGTTGTTCCTGTGACAGTGAGTTCACCGTTGCTGAATTGAACATCAGTTATCTCCAGAGGCACATCACTCAGTTGCAAGTCCACCATAATGTTAAGCAGCTGCTCGACCCTTTGTTCTGCAGATTCAGGCAATGGTAGTTTACCAAGATTGAAATCTCCCAGTACTATTTTCGGGGAGCCATTCATGATTTCTACCTGTCCTATCATAGCCGTTTTGGCATTGATGCCGGGCGTGTCAATCACAGCGTAGGCGAGAAAGTTGCCATCGCCGAAGTTGATTAGCGCTTCCCTTACAGGCAGCTCCCCTTTAGCCCTGAGTTCAATCATCTTGGAGTTTATTTCTCTATCAGTGATTGTCAGTGTTAGCTGTTTTGCTTGCCCGGTGTCGGCTGCTGCTTCAATTTCAGCCTTTGCAGAGCTTATCTTCTGGTCGAAACTTTGCGCAGCCTCTGGACTTGGCAATATCTGCACCATTTTTGCCTGGATTGGGGGAGAAAGTGAGTAAAGATAGTAGCCTATGAGCAGGGTAGCAGCGACCAGAATTCCGATTACCCCGATGACCATTATTATTCCTTTGATTGCTCTCATCTAGTTCCTCCTAGCAGCCAGGATATTCTGCTAACTTATTCCAGATAGTCTTTAAGTTTTCGACTTCGACTGGGATGGCGCAGCTTACGTAGCGCTTTAGCCTCAATCTGGCGGATTCGTTCTCGAGTTACATTAAATTCTTTCCCCACTTCTTCTAAAGTGCGAGCCCGACCGTCCTCCAATCCGAATCTGAGCAATATGACTCTTCGCTCCCTGTCTGTTAGCTCGGAGAGTATTTTGTTCAACTGTGCCTTAAGCAATTCCTGGGAGGCTGCATCGGCGGGGGGTGGTGTAGCTCGGTCCTCAATGAAGTCGCCGAGGTGACTGTCTTCTTCTTCACCAATGGGCATCTCCAGGGATATGGGCATTTGAGACAACTTAAGTATTTCTCTTACCCTGTCTGAAGATATTTCCATACCTTTACCGATTTCCTCATAGCTCGGTTCACGCCCGTATTCCTGAGCTAGCCGGCGATTCACCTTCAACAATCTGTTGATAGTTTCTACCATATGCACCGGGATGCGAATGGTACGTGCCTGGTCGGCTATAGCTCGTGTTATAGCCTGTCTAATCCACCAGGTAGCATAGGTGCTGAATTTATAGCCTTTTCGATATTCAAATTTCTCAACCGCGCGAACCAGACCAATATTTCCTTCTTGTATAAGGTCAAGGAGTGGCATTCCGTGACCTACATATTTCTTGGCAACGCTAACCACCAGGCGTAGATTTGCTTCAGTCAGGTGTCTTTCTGATTTCCTGGCTGTTCTTTTCACCTTGTTGAAATGTGCCCTAAATTGTTGGGTATGTTCGTGAAGCTGAGAGATGAATTCAGAATTGGCAGGCTCGGCAATCAGAGATTCTAGCTGTTTCCAGGTAGTTTTTTCTCCTATAATCTTACGTAATTCTGGAGGCAGAAGTCTACTGACAGTAGATATGTCTACCAGTCCCTGTTCAACTTCCGGGATGCTTTTATCGCTTTCTTTGGCTATGGTTTCCACCAATTCCTGGTTGAGCATGCTGTCAATAGCTGTTCTTAGCTTCGAGTCGTGGATGCTCTTGGTGAAACTTTCTGTAGAGGTGAATTTAAGCCTTCTGGCAAGAGTATCGATCAAACGTTTTGAGGCAAGCAAATGGCGGAGCAAATATATTACTGTATCCACTGTTGACGGATATTCGCCGTGGCGCTGAAAATAAAGCTCCTCAATATTTTCCAGATATTTGGCCTCTTCTATTTTGCTGGCTAATGACTTCTCATCGTCCGCGGTGAGCAGTGAGACTTTGCCAATCTCGTGGAGATACATACGAACTGGGTCATCAACCGCTTCATGCTCAATATGCTCTATTTCAAGGCCAACTTGTGACTTGTCTTCTTTTTGTTCTTTGCCGGCTAATTCATATTCAAGTTCAGTAGTCTCCTCGCTTTCCCATGGAAAGGTGATTTTGTCACTGTCTTCTTCGGACTCATTTTTGCCGAAAGTATCCCAAGTATTGTCCTGGGGCGTAAATGGTTCGTCGCCCATGTGAAGAATATACTCAGAATCGAACTTCCTTTTGCTTTTCTTTGGGAAGTAGGACAGGAGTTCATCGTCTCTATTTGAAGTCATTAACCATCACTCCTTGCTAGTTTTCGGCGATGGTTTTGCTTTATTAAGACATCTCGAAGTTGCTTATCGTCTTCCAAACCCTGCTCTTTTAGTTTAGCTAATTGTGCCGCGGTTCCGCCAATATCAGCTTCAATAGACAAAAGTTCTTGCTTCTTAATCTCGAGGTTTCTCAGTCTTCTCTCTTGTAAACGGGTTATGCATTGGTTCAGATCTTCGCAACGTGCCGTTTCACTTTCTTTGAGGATTGGGGGGAAATCCTTATCCAGAAGGCTTTCCAAATACTCTTGAAGAGTGCTATCGAGGCTGTTCTTAAGAGAGGCAGGGTCACCGCATTGTTGCCATTTGATAAACAGCTCTCGGTTTTCGGTATTTTCGAAGTGGTCGGGTGACAGTCCGGAGATTTCTGTCTTAAGCTCTGGATACTTAAGCAATAGAGCCAGACAATATTGCTCCAGGGGATTGGATGACGTGGTGGTAGGTAATACAGGTGTGAAAGCTTTCATGTTTCTGGTTGCTTTTCGTTTTCGTTCGGTGGCTCGGAACTTTTTCAATGCGTCACCTAGGGCGCGTTCATCAATTTTCAATAACCGGGCAAGCCTTTCTAGATAGTGAGCTTGCCGCAATGGGTCCTTCATCTCGAAAAGTAGCGGCAGGAGTTTTTCTACAGTCAAAGATTTATCTCTGGCACTTGTTAGGTTAACTTTAGCAGTTGCACTTTCAAAAATGAAGTCAACCATCGGCTTGGCATCCGTTATCAGCTTCTCCCACTGTGACGCATCTTCTCTTATTAACTCATCCGGGTCTTTGCCTTGAGGTAAGATAAGAATCTTTACCTCAGCATTGTGAGCGTCTTCATATCTTACCCACCCATAGAAAGATGGTGGCACTGGCAACATTTTATCAAGCAGTTCACCGCTTCGTGATATGGCTTCTTCTCCCGCAGTATCCGCATCGAGAGCTAGTATTAAATTCTTGGTCCAGTTTTTAAGGATAGTTAGCTGCTTGTCAGTCATAGCTGTTCCCATTGAGGCAACTACATTAAAATACCCATGTTGATGAGCCGCGATGGCATCCATATAGCCTTCGACAATTACCGCTTGGTCCTTCTCACGGATAGCTGTCTTGGCATGGTCAATACCATAAAGGCTGCTGCTCTTGTCGAAAACTGGCGTTTGAGGAGAGTTTAGATATTTAGGCATGGAATTATCTAATGCTCTACCACCAAAGCCTATAAGCTTGCCCTGGATGTTTCTGATAGGGAATATTAAACGATTGCGAAATCGGTCGTAGTTTTTTCTATCCTCTCTCTCTACTAGCAAACCAGCAGCTAATAGTTCTGCTTCTTCATATCCCTTGCCTTTCAAGTACTGCTTTAGTGTATCCCATCCTTCTGGAGCGAAACCTAGCTGAAAATTATTTATTGTCTCAGTTGATAGTCCCCGTTTAGCTGCATAATCTCTTGCTATCTGGCCTTTCGACGTATTCAATAATACGTGGTGATAATACTCGGCGGCGGCTTCGTTGATTTCGAATAACCTTTCCCTCTCTTTATCTTGAGTCTGTCTCTCTGGGGTTGCCAGGGCAACCAAGGGAACCCCAGCCTTATTAGCTAAGAGCTGCAGGGCCTGCCCGAAGTCAATACCCTCTTTCTTCATGACGAAGGAAAAAATATCGCCACCGGTACCGCAGGCGCCGAAACAATGCCAGCTCTGCCGCTCGGGGAATACGAAAAAGGATGGGGTTTTTTCAGAATGAAACGGACATGAGGCCTTATAATTTCGCCCCGATTTTTGTAACTTAGTATATTCAGAGACAATTTGCACAATGTCCAGTCTCTGTTTTACATCATCAATTACGCTCATTTCAGAAACCCAATCGATTGTTTCAAACTTCTGCTTACAGATGGCAATTTCATTTTAGCGTGCGATTTCCCTAGCCATCCGTAATGCATACTGGTCTGTCATGCCGGCGATATAATCGGTAACCTTTCGTTCTACAGTGTCATCGCGCAATGCATATTCTTCGGGCAAACTCACCTCGTGTTTAAGGAAATACGAATATAGGAGGTGTATTACCCTCCTCGCTTTTGATGTGTCTTTGCTGACTAGCCTGGGATTATACACCTTGTCAAACAGAAATTCACGCAAATTATTGGTGACTTCCAAGGTTTCAGAATTCATTCCAATAGTTGGATTTTTTAAGTTTGGATTTGCTATCGATGTTAAGGAATAACTGACTATATCGTAGACTAGCGTGTTAATTCGCTGGCGGGAGGTGTTGCCGAGTAGCTTTACTGCGGAAGCAGGTAAATCGTTTTCGTCTATGACACCAGCTCTTATGGCATCGGCGATATCGTGGTTGACATAAGCAATAGTGTCAGCCATCTTGACTACCTGTCCTTCGATGGTGCTGACTTCCGTCCATCCCTCTCCGAGTATCTCTATTCCGCTCTTGGAATGATTCAAGATGCCATCCCTAACTTCCCAGGTCAGGTTTAATCCTTGTCCGTCTTTTTCCAGAAGGTCTACTACTCTTAGGCTCTGCTCGTTATGTTTGAATCCGCTTGGGGATAACTCGTTTAGAACTTGCTCACCTACATGGCCGAATGGAGTGTGACCCAAATCATGCCCCAAAGCGATAGCCTCGGTTAAGTCCTCATTAAGGTTTAGGGCTCTGGATATAGTCCGGGCAATCTGAGAAACTTCTAAGGTATGTGTAAGCCGTGTTACGAAGTGGTCACCAAGCGGGGGTGATAAAGACCTGTGTTTTGTGTTTTAGACGGCGAAAGGCGTTTGAGTAGATTATGCGGTCTCGATCCCGCTGAAAATCTGTACGTATCGGGCAAGGTTCTTCCCATTTGAGTCTGCCTCGGCTGAACCTGCTCTTCGAAGCATGAGGGGAAAGGCTGTTTTCAGATTCTTCTATCCGCTGCCGAATATTCAGATTGACCATCAGAACTTAAGTTTTTGCTTTTCTGTTCTTCTACAGGGCTATGGCCGGCCGAGCTTTGCTTCAATAGCAGCGATTATACGCCTTGTCTCATCGATCATATCAGGGCTTACCGAAACCGAGTTGATGCCCCATTTTACCAGCTTCTCAGTAAGTTCTGGATAGACTGAGGGGGCTTGTCCGCAAATCGAGGAGGTTACACCTTTGCTTACCGAGACCCTAATGAGTTTCTCTAAAGCGATGAGCACCGCTTCATTTCTTTCATCGAATTGCGGTGCCAGTTTGGGATTGTCTCGGTCTATCCCTAGAATAAGTTGAGTCAGGTCATTAGAGCCGATAGAGATACCATCGATGCCGACATCTAAGAATTTGTCTATAAGGAAGACATTGGATGGTACTTCAGCCATCATCCACAATTTGAAATTAGGGAACTGGTATAATCCCTCGGAAACGAAGAATCTTTTTATTCTGGCCAGTTCATCTACGAAACGGACGAATGGAATCATGACATATAGGTTATCGTAGTGCTGGCATACTTTTTTGATAGCATCTACTTCGAGTCTAAAGACCTCTGTTTCCCTCGTGTACCTTGAACAGCCTCGGTACCCGAGCATGGGATTCTCCTCGAATTCCTCATATCTGTCCCCACCACGCAGGTTTCTATATTCGTTGGTTTTGAAATCGGTAGTTCGATAGACCACCGGTCTGGGATGAAATGCTTTGACAAAAGTGGTAATGCCCTTGGCTAACATTTCCATAAATTGCTCACCCTTACCCTCGTGTAGCATGTATCTTGGGTGCCCGCCAATTTGAGCCATCATAAATTCAGCTCTCAGCAGACCAACGCCATCCACATGTCTTGCAGCTATGGCTTCAGCCAGTTCAGGTTCAGCCAGGTTTACATAGACTCTGGTTTTTGTTTTAATTCGTTCCTGACTGATAACTGCTGGTGCGGCTGTTTTTGGCTCGGCTACTTTACCGGCATAGACTTCTCCTCCAGAGCCATCCACAGTTATTTCCTGGCCGTCTCTCAGAGTTTTGGTTGCCACCCCTGTGCCTACTACACAGGGGATGCCTAATTCGCGGCTGACGATAGCTGCGTGAGCAGTTCTGCCACCACGGTCGGTGACTATGGCTGTTGCCCGTTTCATTGCTGGCACGAAATCTGGGGTTGTCATTTCGGCTACCAGAACGTCACCATTTTTCAGCTTATCTATCTGCGAAGCGTTAATAATTTTGACGGGGCCAACAGCTATCCCCGGGCTGGCTGCAACACCAGTTAAAATTGCTTTAGCTTCTATTTTGGGAAGTATCTTCGTCTCCATTGGTTTCATGGTGGTCACGGGCCGCGTTTGAAGAATGAAGAGATCTTTTCCCTCCTTTGCCCATTCGATGTCTTGTGGGAACTGATAGTGTTCCTCAATAGTTTTGCCCACTTTAGCCAGGGAAACAATATCTTTATCGGATAGCTTTTGCTTGGCTTGCTTTGATGGTGGAACGGAAGTCTTGATGTTAGGTTCAAGCTTGCCCACTGGTGCTTTTATATCCTTTACCAGTTGCCATTCTTGTTTATGGATTTTCTTGTCTATGATTCTGATGTCATTTTTATCAAGAAGATATTGGTCAGGAGTGACATCACCAGAGACGATAGCTTCGCCAAGCCCGAAGATTGCTTCAATAATGATTTTGGTTGTGTCGCTGGTCAGTGGCTCCACGGTGAACATGACTCCGGAAGACTCTGATTGTATCATCTTCTGCACGGGCACAGCGATGCCTACCCTGAAATGGTCAAAACCTTGTTGCTGTCTGTAGAATATAGCTCTGGGTTCAAACAAGGAACTCCAGCAACCCTGTATTGCCGTTACTACCTCATTTTCCCCCTGAATGTTGAGAAAGGTACTTTGTTGTCCGGCAAAGGAAGCCTCTGGCAAGTCCTCTGCTGTGGCTGAGGAGCGGACTGCTACCAGTCCGCCACCTAGTTTTCGATAAGCGTCTTTAATCTCCTGAACGATGTCAGGCAACATGGGCACGCTGGAAATTTTATCCTTAATCAGGCCGGCAACCTCCTGGAGTTTTTTGCTATCGTTAACATCCAAATCCTCAAGGTATCGGCTGATTTCGTCTGTGAGATTGCTGGCCTTCAGGAATTTAAAGTAAGCACCTGCTGTTACGATGAAACCCGGTGGCACGGGGATTCCAGCATGCACCATCTCACCCAGGTTGGCTCCTTTGCCACCTACTATTGGAATGTCACCTTTGTTTACTTCATCAAACCAAAGGATAGCCTTTGTCCCTTGTTTCATATTCCTCCTCGTTTGTGGGTTGTTCCCGTGGGAGTATTATACCATCTGGAGTGAGGATGGTGAAGGTGGCGGCACAAATCGTGGATTTCTTAGGCCGGCAAAGTTCTGGGTGAGAGTAACATTTCCTAGACGTTAAACAGAAAGGTTATTATATCCCCGTCCTGCACGGCGTAATTTTTTCCTTCGAGCCTGAGCAGGCCGTGTTTTCTTGCTTCAGCCAGACTGCCGCATCTATCTAAATCATGAAAGCTCACAACCTCAGCCCGAATAAACCCTTTTTCTATGTCAGAGTGGATTTTCCCAGCGGCTTTAAGAGCAACTGTTCCTCTGGGTATTGTCCAGGCTTTTAGTTCCTCGGAGACAGTGGTGAAGAAAGAGATTAAGCCTAAGAGTTTGTATGAAAGTTGTATGATGCGGTCAATCGCAGGCTCGGCTAGTCCCAGGGCGTTGCGAAATTCTGCCGCTTCAGCGTCGTTTAACTGTGCCAGTTCCATTTCTAGCTTGCCACACAGGGCGACTACTTCAAATTGTGAGTGGGAGTAGGCCGAGCGTATCTCAGCTTCGAGAGACGATGCTTGAGTCAACTGGTTCTCTCCGATGTTGATTATTATCAGCATAGGTTTAGCAGTAAGAAACTGATAATTAGCCAGACTTTTGATTTCCTCGCCGGTTAGACTTTGTCGCCAGATTGGCATATCCTTTTCTAGTTCTGTCTTAATTTTTTGAATCAGGGCTTGTTCTTTCAGAAAAAGGTCACGTTCTGCTGGCTTAGCGCCTTTTAAGGAATCCTCAAGTTTTTTCAGCCTTCTTTCAATTATGGTTAAATCGGAGAACACAAGCTCCAGGTTCATGGTGGCTATATCGCTTTTTGGGTCGATGCTGCTTTCTATGCGGGGCACGTTCTCGTCTTTAAATGCCCGGACTACATGGAGCAGCGCATCAGCGTTGCTTAGATAGTTCAGAAACTGGCCGCTTACCCCTTCCCCCTTGCCGAAGTCTCTGGCTATGCCAGCGATATCGACATATTTTACTTCCGCTGGCGTAATCTCCTTTGGGCTGAATATTCTATCCAGAACTTGAAACCTGGAGTCTGGCACCTTAGACACTCCAAAATTTGGAGTCAGGGCAGCTTTGGCATAAGGCGCAGTGTCAGCCTTACCTCCTGTCAAGGCATTGAAAAGAGTTGTCTTGCCGCTTTTGGGCAGCCCGATGACGCAAACTTCCAAAATATCCCCCTGGCAAAAAGAAATATAAGCCAGATGAAGTTAAATTGCAAGAAATACCCACGTTCGTTCGTGAGCTTGTTGCTATTTTCTTCGATATGCTATAATGTGCAGACTTTGAGCTTTGAGGGTAATATGAATGCCTAGTTATGAATTGGTACTTATAGTCAGTCCTGAAGTGACTGATGAGGACATGCCTGACTTTATCGCCAAATTGAGCGAGTTAATCAGTAAAAACGGTGGGAGCGTAGATGAAGTGAATCAGTGGGGGAGGAAACAGCTTGCTTATCCTATAAAACGGTCGACAGAGGGTAATTACGTGTTGACTAAACTCACATTGAAGCCAACTTCGACTAAAGAGCTTGAAGCTAACTTTCGGCTTTCTGGGAAGATTCTGCGCCATCTGTTGGTAAGGTCAAAGGGTTAAGTGCAAGGAGGGTTGTAATGGTAAGTTTGACCAAAATTATGCTCATTGGAAATCTTGGTACAGATCCAGAGATGCGCTTCACACCTAGCGGCACGCCGGTGGCTTCATTCAGTCTAGCCACCAATCGGGTTTATACTGCATCGGACGGTGAACGCAAGCAGGAAACTGAATGGTTTAGAGTATCTGCTTGGAGAAAGCAGGCTGAGAGCTGCAATCAGTTTTTAACCAAAGGACAGCGTGTTTATGTTGAGGGGAGCCTGCGCACTCGTACTTGGGAAGACCGAGATGGCCAGAGGCGTGTTACACTTGAGGTAAATGCTGACAGGGTACTATTCCTTGATAAGCAGGCTCTGGCTCCGCTCCCCGGTGAAGAAATCCCTGTGGAAGGCCATATGGAAGCTGGTGAGGAAGAGGTAGAACCTGAAGATCTGCCTTTTTAGTAACTTATCTTTTGATTAGAAGGAGGCATAGATTAGAGCATGCAGGAAGGTGAGGGGAATAAAGATACAAGGGAGAAGGGACGTCGCTTTGTTTTCAGGCCCAAAGTTTGCCCCTTTTGTGCTGACAGGGCTGAAATAGACTATAAAGACGCCTCCAGGTTGCGGCGCTATATTTCTGACCGGGCCAGAATTCAGCCACGCCGTCGGACAGGTATTTGTGCCAAGCATCAGCGGCGCTTAGCATTGGCAATAAAGAGAGCTCGTTACCTGGCTTTATTGCCTTATACTCCGGAACATGTTAGTCCTGGTAGAGCATCTGAAACCAGAGCATAGCTTTTGAAGGATAGTATAATGCCTAAGAGAACGTATCAGCCTAAGAAAATATCGCGAAAGCGTAAAAATGGCTTCCGAGCAAGAATGGCGACCCGAGGAGGACGGAAGGTATTAAAATCAAGGCGGCTCAAGGGGCGGTGGCAATTGACGCCAGTTTAGAAACATGACAAAGAGACGGGCTTTAACAAAAAGAGCCCAATATCTGGCTGTTTACAAATCGGGTAAAGCTTGGGTAGATAAGCTTATTGTCATGAAAGCGTTACCTAATGACTTAGAGTTTGACCGGTGTGGGTTTTCAGTAGCTAAGGATGTCGGTAAGGCTGTGGTGCGCAATCGGGTGCGGCGCTTGCTCAGGGAAGTTGTACGTGTAACATTGATAAAGCCGGGGTGGGATATAGTTTTTATTGCTCGGCCAGATGCGGCGAATGCTGACTATCATGACCTCAAGAGGTCAATAGGAAAGCTGC
>Ga0163209_1000283_pt1 | contig 21360 bp, 13 predicted proteins | sample Kivu_160m_FD_113538 | JGI IMG/M metagenome (GOLD analysis project Ga0163209, IMG submission 113538) | Freshwater microbial communities from Lake Kivu, Western Province, Rwanda to study Microbial Dark Matter (Phase II) - Kivu_160m | ecosystem: Environmental > Aquatic > Freshwater > Lake ...
CAGCAGGTTGACATGTGGTGGGGATTCCTCGCAGGAGGCGCTCCTTCACTCGTGGTTGACTTCTTCAACGGAAGCCAGGTCCTTGTTGGAACCTCGGATTCCTTCGACACCCCAAGCGATGACTGGGTATCTGTTGCTGTTCCCGATGTTCCGTTCAGTGGCCCATTCTATGCCATGGTGAAATGGGATATGACCGGATCAGCCAACTACATGGGATTTGACGAAGATGGTCCCTATTCATCACAAGACCTTGAGTGGTACTATGATGGATCTGCATGGGATAAGCTGACCACCCTGGCCGGTTCTGCACCTGGAGTATTCCTGATGCGGATCACCGCCCTCGTTGGTGGCGACAAGCAAGAGGTGATCCTGGTTCCGGGAGCAAAACCGATTGCTTCTCATACCATCCCGGCCGGTGTTCTCTCACAAAGCGGCATGTCTGCTGAAACAGGGAACCACAGGACCATGGGTGTTGTAAGCGATGATTCAGACAATGCACTACTTGTAGGATACAACGTATATCGTGCATTTGAAAGCGATCCTTATGAATTGCTCAACATGACCCCGGTTACCGATACCACCTACCATGATGTACTCCCCGGAGGCATACCCTACGGTGTGATGTATCATTATTATGTAACCACGGTGTACAATGATGAAGTAGATAATCAATTCCTCTGCGAATCACCCGAATCGAACATTGTTGACGCCTCCTGGCCACCGGTTGGTATCAATGACCTCGGAAATGGTTCAATCCATGTATTCCCGAATCCTGCTACAGATATCGTGAACGTGAAGAGCGATTACACGATTAGCAACATCGAAGTGATGAACTTCATCGGCCAGACGATCTACACCCAGAGCGGTGTTGACTCGAAGACCACGAAGATCAACGTTTCGAGCCTGCAGCAAGGTGTATACTTTGTGAAGGTTACCACGAAAGAGGGTGTACTCACCGTGAAGATCACCGTGACGCACTAAGATTTCGGAACCTCAATCCTGAAAGAGGGGAGCAATTTGCTCCCCTCTTTTTTTACAACGGCTGTTAGAGCATCAATCATTGCAACGAGATTTTTCCCCATGACGGCTATAAGAGCATCTATCATTGCATAAGCGGCCTTGGCCGGTGTGTAACAGCGGGCGCAGCCGCGTTGCATTGATAGATGCTCTATATTGAGTAATTTGAGTACTTTTGCAATGATTTTCCGTTTAATTCGTTGTACCATAAATAAAATCCTGAAGAAATGAAGCTCGCTAAAATTCAACAAGGGATCTTCCTGGCCCTGGTCCTTTTATTCACCGCCTGTTCCTCATCAAAATACGATGCCATCATCGTGGGCGAATGGCATGGTACCCCGTCAAACCTCTATATCATGAAGCTGATCGCCGGACAGCCCGACACCGCCATGAAAGAGCTCCCCGCGCAAACCAACCAGGAGATGCGGCAGTTCAACCGGGAGATGTCGAAGCTGAAGGAGGAGGGAGCCACCCCCGAAGAGATTGCAACTCCTTTCGAGCAGGCCCTCACCGAATACCATGATACCTATACCTTAAAATCACACGGGAAAGCTGGCTGGACCACCCCCGGAGGCGAAGCCGGAACCGGAACCTGGAAGGTGCAACGGGGAGGAAAACAGCTGGTGCTGAGCAACCCCAATACGCGGATCAAACTGACCATCGACTCCATCTCCCGGCACCGGATGATCCTGATCCCTCCCGACCTTCCGGTGGAGATGAAGCTGGTCTACACGAAGAATTAATATAAGATGCGCGATACGGGATGCGAGATGAGGCCTAATTGGCCGAAATATGTAGCAAAGGTATAAACCCTTGGCTGTTACGCTTATCGCGCATCGCGTGACGCGCATCGCATAACGCGTATTCCCCATCCCCCATCTGTAACATGATCTCCGTCAACAATCTCTCCGTTCACTTCAGCAGCGAAGCGCTGTTTGACCGGGTGGGCTTTATCATCAACGAGAGGGACCGGATCGGACTGGTGGGAAGGAACGGAGCCGGGAAATCCACCCTGCTGAAGATCATCGACGGGCGGCATCAGCCCGATGAGGGCAGCGTGGTGATCCCCGAAGGATGCACCATCGGCTACCTGGCCCAGGAGATGGAGCTGCGGAGTTCTAAAACCGTTTACGGTGAGGCGAAAAGCGCCTTCGGTGAGGTGGTTTCACTGGTGGAGAGGATCGGGATGATGGAGCTGGAGCTGAAGGAGCGGAGCGATTTCTCATCGAAAGAGTACCAGAAGCTCCTCAAACGCCATCACGACGCCTATGAGCGGTTTCAGCTCATCGGGGGCCATGCGGTGGAGGCCGATATCGAGAAGACCCTGACCGGACTGGGTTTCAAGCCGTCGGATATGGAGCGGCTGCTGTCGGAGTTCAGCAGCGGGTGGCAGATGCGGGTGGAGATCGCCAAGATCCTCTTGCAGAGACCTTCCCTCATCATGCTGGATGAGCCCACCAACCATCTCGACATCGAGTCGATCCAGTGGCTGGAGGAGTTCCTGATCAACTATCCGGGGGCGGTGATCCTGGTCTCCCACGACCGCGCCTTCCTGGATAACGTCACCAAACGCACCATCGAGATCACCTTCGGCCGGATCTACGACTACCGGACCAACTACTCCGACTATACCCGCCTCCGCGAAGAGCGGATGGAGAGCCAGCTGGCCGCCTTCAGCAACCAGCAGCGGCAGGTGAGGCAGATCGAACGCTTCATTGAACGGTTCCGCTACAAGAACACCAAATCGAGGCAGGTGCAGAGCCGGGTGAAGATGCTGGAGAAGATGGAGGAGGTGGAGATCGACCTGATCGACGAACGTTCGATCCATTTCACCTTTCCCCCCGCCCCACACGCCGGAAAGATCATCCTGGAGGCGGCGGAGCTGGCCAAGAGCTACGGGGATACCGAGGTCTTCAGCGGCGTGAAGCTGCAGGTGATCAACGGCGACCGGATCGCCTTTGTGGGAAGGAACGGCGAGGGGAAGACCACCCTTTCAAAGATCCTTGCCGGCGTGACCGATTACGCGGGGAAGCTGAAATTCGGGCAACAGATCATCCGCGGCTATTATGCCCAGGACCAGGCCGACTCCCTTGATCCGGAGAAGACGGTGTTCCAGACGATCGACGAGATTGCCGTGGGCGACATCCGGCCGAAGATCCGGACCATCCTGGGGAGCTTTCTCTTCTCGGGAGAGGATACCGAAAAAAAGGTGAAGGTGCTGTCGGGGGGAGAGCGCTCCCGCCTCTCCCTGGCCAAACTGCTGCTCACCCCCTCCAACCTCCTGATCCTCGATGAGCCCACCAACCACCTGGATATGCGGTCGAAAGACATCCTCAAGAATGCCCTGCTGCAATACACCGGAACTTTGATCGTGGTCTCCCACGACCGCGACTTCCTGCAGGGGCTGACGGGCAGGGTGGTCGAATTCCGCAACGGGTCCATCCGGGAGTACATCGGCGACATCTACGACTTCCTGGAACAGCGGAAACTCAGAAGTCTCCGCGAGTTGGAGCGGCAGGAGCGTGCGGGGAGCGGTGAACCCCGGGCGGAGACGGCTTCGGAGAACAAGATGAACTGGGAGAGAAGAAAGCAGCTGGAGAAGGAGGAGAGGAGACTGAGATCCCGGATTGCCCGTTGCGAGCAGGAGATCGAGTCCTTGGAGAAGGAGATCGCGGAGGTGGAGGGGATCCTGGCCGATCCCGGGAAGTTCAGGGAGCAGTTGGATGGCGAGGGGATCTACCGGCGCTACGAAAGCCTGAAAAGCCGGTTGCAACAGGAGATGGAGCGGTGGACCTCCCTGCAGGAGGAGATGGAGCTCATACCTCGCGATGGATCATCTCGTTAGCCAGTTTCCGCAACCCGGCCTTGTGGGGTTCATCCACCGAGATCATCTCAAGGTATTCCATCGCCTTCTCATGATACTCCCGGATGATGTTTTGGGTGATCCGGTCGATCCCCAGCTCGCTGTAAATCTTCTTGATCCGCCTGACCTTGTCGGCGGCATCCTGCCCGCCGGACCCGAAGAGCCGGTTCAGCTCCTCCAGCCTCTCCCCGACTGCTAATTCGAAAGCTTTCAGGTAGAGGAAGGTCTTTTTGTTGGTGACGATATCCCCCCCGATCTCTTTCCCGAATTTGGAGGTGCTCCCGAAGGCATCCAGCAGGTCGTCCTGGAGCTGGAAGGCCATCCCCAAGTGGTCACCAAACTGGTAGATGTTTTCGGCATCCTGAGGATCGGCCCCGGCCATGATCGCCCCCACCTTCACGCAGCAGGCGATGAGCACTGCCGTCTTCAGACGGATCATCATGAAATAGTCCTCCATCGTCACCCGCTCCTGCGTTTCGAAGTTCAGGTCGTACTGCTGTCCTTCGCACACCTTGCGGGCGGTGTCGTTGAAGGTGGCCAGGATGTCGGGAAGTTTGGGCGGTGCCACCCGGCAAACATATTCGTAAGCCATCACGAACATGGTATCGCCCGAGAGGATGGCCACGTTGGAATCCCATTTTTTGTAGACCGTCTGGGCTCCTCTTCTCAAGGGGGCCTGGTCCATGATGTCGTCGTGCAGGAGGGTGAAGTTGTGAAAGATCTCCACCCCGATGGCCGGGTTCATCGCCTCATCGGGGTTCCCGTCGAACATCTCGCAGGAGAGCAGGACCAGCAGTGGGCGAAGCCGTTTACCTCCCTGTGAAAGCGCATATTCGATAGGGTCGTAGAGTTCGGCGGGGAGATCCAGGAACTTTCCTGCAGAGAAGGCATCCTGGATCTTTTTCTTCAGGTAATCAACGGAATGCATAGCCATCGTTTACATGAATGAACCGTTCAGCTGCATCAGGTACTCACCGTATCCGCTCTTCAGCAACGGTTTGGCCAGCGCGTGAAGCTCCTCGCGGGTGATGAATTTCATCCGGTAGGCGATCTCCTCAATGCAGCCGATCTTCAATCCCTGCCGGTTCTGGACCACCTCCACGAACTGCGCGGCCTGAAGAAGGGATTCGAAGGTACCGGTGTCCAGCCAGGCGATCCCCCGGCCTAACACCCCCACCTTCAGCCGGTTCTGTTCCAGGAAGACCCGGTTCACATCGGTGATCTCATACTCTCCCCGGGCGCTGGGCCGGATATTTTTTGCCACCTCCACCACTGAGTTGTCGTAAAGGTAGAGCCCCGGCACCGCGTAATTGGATTTCGGGGCTTTCGGCTTCTCCTCGATCGACAAGGCGTTGAATTCCGCGTCGAACTCCACCACCCCGTACCGTTCCGGATCGTTGACATGGTAGGCGAAGACCACCCCGCCGTCGGGGTCGTTGTTGGCCTGCATCAGCGAGTAGAGCCCGTTGCCGAAGAAGATGTTGTCGCCCAGGATCAGCGCCACCTTCTCTTTGCCGATGAACTCCCCGCCAATGACGAAGGCCTGGGCCAGCCCGTTGGGAACCGCCTGCTCGGCATAGGAGAAGCGGCAGCCCAGCCTCGAGCCGTCGCCCAGGAGCGTTTGGAAGTGCGGCAGGTCGTGCGGGGTGGAGATGATCAGCACCTCCCTGATGCCCGCCATCATCAGCACCGAGAGCGGGTAATAGATCATGGGCTTGTCGTAGATGGGCATCAGCTGCTTGCTGACGGCCAGGGTCAACGGATGCAGCCGCGTGCCGGCTCCGCCTGCCAGGATAATGCCTTTCATAAAGGGTAAGTTTGAAAGAGTAAAGATAATGATAATTGAGAATTGAGAATTGAGAATTGAGAACGAATAAAGTGCCTATGGTCCTGATGGAGAGAAAATGAAGCGAATACCGAAGGAATACCGAAGGAAAGCGTCAGGAGAACCAAACAATTACCTAAGAGGGCTGGGGGATGGGAGATGGGAGATGTGCGATTCCTCATTCCTCATTCCTCATTCCTCATTTTCCTCCTGTCCGCTTGTCCGCCTGTCCGCCTGTTAACGCTTGTCCGCTTGTATCTTCCTCCAACGGTATTTCGATGTCGATAATCTCCTCCTCCTCCGGCTCTTCGAAGATCTCGACGAGCGGTTTCTCAAAGGCTTTGGTGGTGCTCCATTTGTCGAGGCTGAGGATCAGCGAGGGAAGGATGAAGAGGTTGAGCAGTCCGGCCACCAGCAGGGTGAAGGAGATCAGGAAGCCCAGCGCCTGGGTGCCACCGAATTTCGACAGGACAAAGATGCCGAAGCCGAAGAAGAGCACGGTGGAGGAGTAGATCATGCTGTAGCCGGTCTCCTGGAGGGCCGAGATCACCGAATAGGGGATGTTTCGCCGCGAATGTTTCAGCTGGAGCCGGTAGCGTGAGAGGAACTGGATGGAGTTGTCGACCGAGATCCCCAGGGCGATGCTGAAGATCAGGATGGTGGAGGGTTTGATGGGGATACCGAGGAAGCCCATCAGGGCGCCGGTCATCAGCTGCGGGATGAGGTTGGGGATCAGCGAGATCAGGATCATCCTCCAGGAGGAGAAGAGGGAGGCGAGGAGGATGGCGATGCCGATCAGGGCGATGATGATGCTTTCGAAGAGGTTCCGGATGAGGAAGTTGTTGCCTTTCATGAAGACCACGCTGGTGCCGGTGACGGTCACGTCGTATTTTTCGGGGTTGAAGATCGTGTCGATGTCGGCCTGCACCCGCTTCTGGATCCGGGCGATCTCCTTGGTGCCCACGTTGGCGATCTGCACGCTGATGCGGGTGGTCTGGAAGTTGGTGTCGATGAAGTTCTTGATCAGCGTCTGCTTCTTCGACTTCAGCTCGGGGATGTAGCTTCCCATGAAGGTGAGTTCGCTGGCGCTGGGCAGCTCATAAAACCTGGGGTCACCCCCGTAGAAGGTCTGTTTGGCCGATTTGATCACCTCCACGATGGAGAGCGGCTTGGCCAGTTCGGGGTATGTCATGAGCGAATCCTGCAGGCGGTCGATCCGGCTGAGGGTGGAGAGGGTGAGCACCCCTTTTTTTCGTTTCGTATCGATGGTGATCTCCAGGGGCATGATCCCTTTGAAATTATCCTCGAAGAAGGTCAGGTCCTTATAGAGCTTGTTCTCCTGCGGGATGTCGTCGACGATGCGGCCGCTGGTGGTCAGCTGTGTGACGCCCACCACCCCTACGAGGATCAGGATCCCGGTGATGATGTAGATGGTGTTGCGGTACTCGGTGACCCAGATGACCGCCTTGTCGATGATCGCGCGGGCGATGCTCTCCTCCTGGTGCCTCACATCTTTCATCCGCGGAGGAGGGAGGTAGCTGTAGAAGATGGGCACGAGGGTGAGCGAGAGGGCATAGACCACCATGATGTTGATGGCCGCAATCACCCCGAACTCCACGAGGAGCGAGTTCTTGGTGATGGTGAAGGCGGCAAACCCGATGGCAGTGGAGACATTGGTGAGGAAATTGGCGCTCCCCACCCGCTGGATGACACGCGACAGGGCTTTCACCTTGTTCTGGTGAAGCCGGTATTCGTAGTGGTATTTGTTGAGCAGGAAGATGCAGTTCTCCACGCCGATCACGATCAGCAGCGGGGGGATGATGGCGGTGAGCATGGTGATATTGTACCCGAAGAGGCTCATCATCCCCAATGCCCACACCACGCTGATGATCACGATGATGATGGGATAGAGCACCGCTTTGAACGAGCGGAAGAAGATATAGAGGAAGATCGCCGCGATGAGGAGGGAGAGGAAGACGAAAAGTTTCATCTCATCTTCCAGCATCTTGGAGGTGACGGTACGGATGAAGGGGAGCCCCGAATAGTGGATCTCGGTGTGGTAGCGCTCGCCAAACCGGTTGGTGAGGTCCTTGATCTCATTGATCAGGTTGATCCGCTGCTTGGTGTTGAGGAGGCGGTTGTCGAGGGTGACGGCGATCAGGGTGACGCCGGTCTCTTTATTGAAAATCAGCCCTTCATAGAAGGGGAGGGAGTAGATGATCTTCTTCAGCGAGTCGACCTGTCGCTGGGTGTCGGGACGGTGCCGGATCAGGGGGACGAACTCGAATTTCTTCAGCGAATCGTTCTTCTGGAGGTTGTAGAGGCGGGTGATCGAAACCACCTCCTCCACCCCGGGAACATGCCGTAGCTTGTCATTGAGGTCGTACCAGTCGTCAAACTCATTGAGCTGAAAGAGGTTGGTGTCCTGGATCCCGATCACCAGGAGGCTGCCATCCTCTCCGAAGAGATCCTTGAACTCCTGGTATTTGATATAGGTGGAGTCGCTCGAAGGCAGGAGCCGGGCCATTTCGTACGAGAGCTTCACATCCCTGGCGTAAAAGGACATCAGGGCGGTGACGGCGAAGATGACGAGGAGAAACTGAAAGCGGTTACGAAGGATCCTTCTGATCAGAAACTGCCACACAATGAGATCGATTTTGAGTACGCGAAGGTAAGACAATTCAGCTGGAATCCATGAAGAAAGTGCGGCGAATTCGTTATGAAACCGTAATTTTGCTCAGAAATGTACTTTGTGAATAATTCACAAAGGACATGAATGAGGAAAAATTGGTCATGACAGTGAATCAATATCGCAAGGTGCTGATAATTGACGAAGTGCACCCTCTCATCCCGGAGGAGCTCACCGCCCATGGCTTTTTCTGTGAATATTTCCCCGAATACAAGCGGGCAGATTTTCTGAGGATCATCGGAGAGTATGAGGGGGTGATCGTCCGGAGCAAAATTCGTCTCGACCGGGAATTCCTCTCCCGTGCGACGAAACTGCGATTCATCGGCCGGGTAGGCTCGGGGTTGGAGAACATCGATGTGGCCTATGCGGAGGAGCGGGGCATCCGGTGTTTGAACTCTCCGGAAGGGAACCGCGATGCGGTGGCCGAACATGCCCTGGGGATGTTGCTGGCCCTGCGCAACCACCTCTGCCGTGCCGACCGGCAGGTGCGTTCGGGCCGGTGGCTGCGGGAGGAGAACCGGGGGGAGGAGATCAAAGGCAAGACCGTGGGGATCATCGGCTACGGCAACACCGGAAGCGCCTTTGCCCGGCGGCTGAAGGGGTTTGAGGCCAACGTGATCTCTTACGACAAATACAAGAGCGGCTACGCTGACGGGAACACCCGTGAGGTCACCCTGGAGGAAATCATGGACAGGGCGGATATCCTTAGTCTGCATGTCCCCCTCACGGAGGAGACCACATTTATGGTGAATGCCTCGTTCATCGGGAAATTCAGGAAACCCTTTCAACTGATCAACACCTCCCGCGGGAAGGTGGTCAACACGGCCGATCTGGTGGTGGCGCTGAAATCGGGAAAGGTGACGGGGGCCGCGCTGGATGTGCTGGAATACGAGGATAATTCGTTTGAAAAGCTTTCACACACGTTGCCGGAGGATTTCCGCTACCTGATGGAGGCGGAGAATGTGATCCTCACCCCGCATATTGCCGGCTGGACGAAAGAGTCAAATGTTCGCTTAGCCAAGGTGTTGGTGGAGAAAATTATAATGGGAGATAGGAGATAGGAGATGAGAGATGCGGGATGCGGGATGCGGGATGTGAGATGTGAGATGCGGGATGCGGGATGCGGGATGCGAGATGAAGGACGAAGGACGAATGACCAACAGCCAATTGCCAATAGCCAAAAGCCAATAGCCAAAAGCCAATAGCGAACAGCGAAAAAACCCTAAGTTTGTTGCAAATTTTGATCTATGAAATACGAAAAGAAACTCTTTGAGGGAAAGACCCTGGCGATCCTTTCGGGCGGCGGGGACACCCCGGCGATCAATTCCAGCATTGAAGCGGTGCGCAACAGGGCTTCCCTGCTGGGATTCAAGGTGTATGGCGTCCGCAAGGGATGGAAGGGGATGCTTGGCGATGGCGATGTGGTGGACCTCACCAACCAGCCTTACGACGGATGGTATGGCGGCACGGCCCTCCGCTCCAGTCGTACGAATCCCTTCCCTTCGAAGAAAAACCCCGAGAACCGCGTCCCTCAGGTGTTGCGGAACCTCGAACGGTACAAGATCGATGTGCTGGTCACCATTGGCGGCGACGACACCAACGGGGCCGCCCGGCGGCTTTACGAGACCGAAGGGATCCCGGTGATCGGCTTCCCCAAGACCATCGATAACGACCTGCGCACCCGCACGATCCACCATTATCAGGGGCAGGAGATCGAGGCGGTGATGTGTCCCGGCTTCCCCTCCGCGGCCAGGGCCATCGCGGAGTTTGCGGGAAACCTCAAGACCACGGCCGAGTCGCACTCACGGATCCTGGTGCTGGAGGTGATGGGACGGGATGCCGGCTGGCTGACCGGCACGGCGATCTTTGGAGGGGCCGGGCCCCTGGCGCTGATCCCGGAGGTGGAGGTGACGAAGGAGCGGAAAGAGTTTTTCTTTGAGACCGTGAAGGAACATTATATGCGCTCCCCCAAGAAATGCCTGGTGATACCGGTTTCGGAAGGGGTTCGCTGGTACAACGACAAGAGCGGCGAGGTGGATGTGGTCTACGCCTCCTCCGAGGTGGATGAATACGGCCATCCGCGCTTCGGTGGCATCAGCGGGGTGATCGCCTCCGAGATCTCCAACAAGCTGGGGATCGAGGCGCGGGCGCAGATCACCGGCTATTATGCCCGGTCGGGGCACTGCCGTCATTACGACCGCCGGCTTACCCAGACGCTGGCCGACAAGGTGGCCGACCTGCTGATCCGCGAGGAGTATGGCATGATGCCGGTGATGAAATCCATCGTCCCCTTTGTCGAGCTCGAGGAGTTCAACACCTCGGCCATCGATATGGGGAAGGTCGGGAACAAACCCTTGTCGGAGGCCTACTTCGATGCCAACCGCTTCACCTTCACCGACGCCTACCGCAACTTCCTGGAGCTGGTGTTGGAGAAGCCGGAATTTCATGAGTTCTCGTATGATTTTCCGGTGGTGATTCCTGAAGGCTGATGCGCGATGCGCGATGCGGGATTCCTCATTCCTCATTCCTCATTCCTCATTCCTCATTGACCCATCCTCCGCCTGTTTACCTGACAACCAAATGCACTGTGTTACGGGATTTCTGCTCAAGTATCACATCCCGGCCTGCGGCGATGCGCCGGATGGCTTCGTCGTTGTAGTGCCGGATGGTGTATAGCTCAAGTCCTTCGTTGTAGCGGATTTCAAAGGATTTCCTGAGCTCCCTGATCAGGACCCCGATCTTCACCGGGTCGTGGTCGGCGCAAACCGAAAAGCTGATGGCCGAATGCTGCATCACATTGGCCTTCACGCGGAGATTGGCCATCAGGGTGAAGATCTGCCCCAGGTTTTCCTCCATGATGAAGGAGAAATCCCGCGGCATGATGGAGATCAGCACCTGGTTCTGTTTCCTGATGAAGATGGGAAGGTCGATTTTCCATTCCTTTAAGTTCTTCACTTGCGTCCCTGCCTCTTCGGGATGGAGGAAACTCCTGACATTCAGGGTGATGTTGGCATTTTCCAGCGGCTTGACCGTTTTGGGATGGATCACCGTGGCCCCGAAATAGGCCAGCTCAACCGCTTCGTGGTAGGAGAGGGTCTCCAGCTTCACGGGATCCTCGAACCACTTGGGATCGGCGTTGAGGATCCCCGGGACATCTTTCCAGATGGTGATCTCCTTCACCCGCATGCAGTACCCTAAGATCGCGGCGGTGAAGTCGGATCCCTCGCGACCCAGCGTGGTGTTCCTTCCCAGGGGATCGGAGCCGATAAATCCCTGCGTGAGGCCGATGCTTCCCTTGCGGTCCTGGAAGAGGGTGAAGAGGTGTTTCTGGATGGCAAGCTGGGTTTTCCGCCAGTCGACCCGGGCGTCGCGGAAGGTGCTGTCGGTGCGGATCAGCGTGCGTGCATCCAGCAACGTGACGGGAAATCCGGCGTCCCGGAGAAAAGGGTGGAGGATGGCGGTGGAGAAGAGTTCGCCGAAACTGACGATGCGGTCGTACTGCTCATCGTATCCAACCACCGGTTCCTGCCGGAGAATGGCCCGCAGCTCTTCAAACAGCTCCTCCAGCCCGGCTGTCATGGACGGGGCGGGATCCTGCTTCGCTTTTGCATCAGGCCCCTGGCCGTCACCTGTCAGCTCCCTGGCGATGGTGAAATGAACATCCCGGAGTTTGTTGTACTCCTCCACCATCGACACCGCATCCCTCTCCATGTAGTGGTGCAGGATCCGCTCCAGGGCATTGGTGCTCTTCCCCATCGCCGAGATCACCAGCATCATCGACCGCCCCTTGTAACGCGTCAGGATGCGGGCCACATTTCTGACCCCCTCCGCCGAATTCACCGACGCACCGCCGAATTTGAAGACGCTAATGTTCATGTTTCGCTGTTCGCTTTTCGCTTTTGGCTATTGGCTATTGGCTATTGGCTATTGGCTATTGGCTTTTCTCTATCCCGTATCCCGCATCCCCCATCTCACCACGGCACCACGGCACCACGGCACCACAGCACCAAGTACAAAAGTAACAATATCTTTCCTTTCCCGAAGCCATTGATTTCGTAACTTTGCAGTCCTTGTCCGAATGGCCCGTGAATACCAGCGAAATTGCCTCCGTCTTTCTTCAGAATCCGCACAACCAGGCTCTTGCGAACGCGCTGAATGCCGGTGTTGAACAGCGTTTCCGTGTGGATGACCTGGTGGGGTCGTCGAAAGCCTTTGCGGTGGCCATGCAGTTCCGTCTGGCTCCGGCCATCCATCTCGTCCTGCTTCCGGAAAAGGAGCGGGCGGCCTATTTTCTGAACGATCTCGAGCAGATCCTGAACGAGAAGGAGAAGCAGGCCGAGGAGAAGCGGGTGCTCTTTTTCCCCTCCTCCTACAAGCGCGGCTATGCCCATGGCGTGCGAGACAACCAGGGGCTTCTCCTGCGCACGGAGGTGATGAACCGGCTTCACCGGGGAGAGCAGGAGCTGATCGTGGTGAGCTACCCGGAGGCCATGGCCGAAAAGGTGGCCGACAAGCGCTTCTTTGATCAGCACACCCTGAAGCTGCAGCAGGGGGAGGCGGTATCCCTCGAGTTTGTGCTCGACCTGCTGATCGAATACGAGTTTGAGCGGACCGACTTTGTGCTGGAGCCCGGGCAGTTCGCCCTGCGCGGCGGGCTGATCGACGTCTACTCCTTTGGCGGTGACCATCCCTACCGCATTGAATTCCAGGGCGACAGGGTGGCCTCCATCCGGTCGTTCGATCCGGCCACCCAGCTCTCCGTCCGTAAACATGAGGGGATCACCATCATCCCCGATATCCGGATCGATCCGGAAAAACGGATGGACTATACGCCAATATTTTCATTTCTGACGGAGAAAACAGTGATATGGGCGGAGGAGCTGGAGGTGATTGCCGGCGAGGTGGAGAGCTGTTCTGTGAACGATCTCTTCTCCGGCCGGGAGAGTTTCCTGAAGGAGACCGGGGCCCGGCCCCTGATCGAGTTCGGGCACCGTACGATGTTCTCTCCCACAATTGAATTTACCTTTCATACCTCCCCCCAGCCCTCGTTCCATAAAAATTTCGACCTGCTCACGGAGCAGCTCAGGAAGCTCTCGGAGGAGGGGTACCGCAACATCCTGCTGTCGGATAACCAGAAACAGAGTGACCGGCTACTCTCCATCCTGGAGGATATCCAGGCAAAACAACCCGACCGGCCCCCCATCGCCTTCAGCTCCCTCTGCTACTCCATCCACGAAGGGTTCATTGACCATGACCTGAAAACCGCCTTTTTCACCGACCACCAGATCTTTGAGCGCTATCACCGCTTCAGGCTCCGCGACGGCTATGCGGGGAAGGAGGTGATGACGCTGAAAGAGTTGTACAGCCTGACCCCCGGCGATTTTGTGACGCACATCGATCACGGGATCGGGGTGTTCGACGGACTGGAGAAGATCGTGAACAACGGGAAGGAGCAGGAGGCGATCCGGCTGATATACAAGAACCAGGACATCCTCTATGTGAGCATCCACTCCCTTCACCGGATCTCCAAATATTCGGGGAAGGAGGGGGCTGTCCCCACGCTGAACCGGCTGGGGTCTGACTCATGGAAAAAGCTGAAAGCCCGCACCAAGAGCCGGGTCAAGGACATTGCCAAAGACCTGATCAGGCTCTATGCCGAAAGGAGGGCGGCGCAGGGCTTCTCCTGCCTCCCCGACACCTACCTTCAAACCGAGTTGGAGGCCTCCTTCATCTATGAGGACACCCCCGACCAGATCAGAGCCACCCAGGATGTGAAAAAGGATATGGAGGCCGGCTTCCCGATGGACCGGCTGATTTGCGGGGATGTGGGTTTCGGCAAGACCGAGATCGCCGTCAGGGCCGCCTTCAAGATGGTCTCCGAGAGCCGGCAGGTGGCCATCCTGGTGCCCACCACCATCCTGGCCCTGCAGCATTTCAAGACCTTCTCCGAGCGGCTGAAGGAGTTTCCCTGTAACATCAATTACCTCAACCGGTTTAAAAGCGCCAAAGCCCAAAAGAAGATCCTGGAGGAGCTGAAGAGCGGGACGCTCGACATCCTCATCGGGACCCACCGGTTGTTGAGCAAAGATGTGGTTTTCAAGGAGCTGGGACTGCTGATCATTGACGAAGAGCAGAAATTCGGCGTGTCGGCCAAGGAGAAGATCAAGCAGTTGCGGGTGAACGTGGACACCCTCACCCTGACCGCCACGCCGATCCCGCGAACGCTGCAGTTCTCGCTGATGGGGGCCCGCGACCTCTCCATCATCAACACCCCTCCGCCCAACCGCTTCCCTGTGCAGACGGAGATCCACCCCTTCAACGAGGTGGTGATCCGGGAGGCCGTCCGGCATGAGGTGTCGCGGGGCGGGCAGGTCTTTTTCGTCAACACCCGTGTGCAGAACATCACGGAGGTGGCGGAGATGATCCGGCGAAACGTGCCCAACATCAGCGTGGCGGTGGCCCACGGGCAGATGGAGGGGGCCAGGCTGGAGCGGGTGATGACCGACTTCATCGAGGGGGACTATGATGTGCTGGTGGCTACGACGATCATTGAATCGGGGCTGGATATCCCCAATGTCAACACCATCATCATCAACGACGCCCACCATTACGGGCTCAGCGACCTCCACCAGCTGAGGGGGAGGGTGGGGCGTTCGAACAAGAAGGCTTTCTGCTACCTGCTGGCCCCCCCCGTGTCAACGCTGACCGACGAAGCCCGGAAGCGGCTCAGGGCGGTGGAGGAGTTCGCCGACCTGGGCAGCGGGTTCAACATTGCCATGCGCGACCTCGACATCCGGGGGGCGGGCAATATCCTGGGAGCCGAACAGAGCGGCTTCATCACCGAAATCGGGTTTGACCTCTACCAGAAGATCCTGAATGAAGCCGTCGCGGAGCTGAAGGAGCAGGAGTTTGCCGCACTTTACCAGGATGACCGGCCTTCGGAGCCTGTGAAGGAGTGCGTGATAGAGACCGACCTGGAGATCCTGATCCCCGATCGGTACATCACCCACATCACCGAGCGGCTGAGTTTGTACAAAGAGCTTGATTCCATTGAACGGGAGGAGGAGCTGGCCCGTTTTCAGGAGCGGCTGGCCGACCGGTTCGGGCCGTTGCCCCCGCAAACGGAGGAGCTGATCCGCACCATACGGCTACGCTGGTTAGCCAGGGGCCTTGGCTTCGACAAGCTGGTGCTCAGGAAAGGCAGGCTGGCGGCTTTCTTTCCCTCCGATCCCCCTCCGGGGTTCTTCCAGTCGGAACAATTTTCGGGGTTCATCGAATTCATCAAAACCCATCCCGCCTTTTGTCACCTGAAACAAGACCACAACCGGCTCTCCCTCGTTTTTCGTGACGTTGGAGGGATTGAGCCGGCCATCGATCGTCTCACAACCTTAAAGAATTGAGCAAAACCCAATATTTTTTCTTATTTTTGACTCACTGAACCACCCTTATGGAGTTTCTCATCCTTGCCATTCTGATCGTGATCAGCGGCGTTTTCTCGATGTACGAGATCGCGCTGGTCTCCTCACGGGAGTCGCGTTTGCAGGAAAGAGCCGAAGACGGCAGCAAAGGCGCCACCACCGCCCTCCGCCTCCTGAGCAGGATCGAGGATTTTCTCTCCACTATGCAGATCGGGATCACCCTGGCCAGCATCCTGGCGGGAGCCTATGGCGGGGTGGCCATCACGGGCAAGGTGCTGCCTTACCTTGACGGGCTGCACATGGATCCCGACCTGTTGTACCGGATCACCCTCACCGTGGTGGTGATCCTGGTGACCTATTTCACGCTGGTGTTTGGCGAGACGGTTCCGAAATCGATCGCCTTCAAACACGCGGAATCCATCACCATTGCGCTGGCGCCCCTGATGGACGGATTTGCCAAGGCCCTGCGCCCGCTGGTCTGGATCCTGAGCATCTCCACCAGGGGGATCGTGAAACTCTTCGGAGTGAAGGGGGAGACCGACCCTCACATCACGGAAGAGGAGCTGAAGTTGATGATCCGCCAGAGTTCGGAACACGGGGTGATTGACAAGCAGGAGTCGGAGATCATCAAGGATGTGTTCCGGTTCGGCTCCAAGACCGCCTTTTCCATCATGACTCCGCGGATCGACATCCGCTGGCTCGACCTGAAGATGAACAGGGAAGAGATTCTCAACTTCATCCATGAAATGGGCTATTCGAAATACCCCGTGGGCGACGGCTCGCTCGACCAGCTGAAGGGGATCCTGATCGTCAAGGACCTGATTGAGATGCTGCGGTCGGACGCCCCCTGCGATCTCGGGCCCCTCCTTTCCGATCCGCTTTTTGTGACAGAAAGCATGTCGGCATCCGATCTGCTGGAGAAGTTCAGGGAGCAGAAGATCCACATCGCCATCGTGGTGGATGAATACGGCTCGGTGGAGGGGCTGATCACCCTCCACGACCTGGTGGAACACATCCTGGGCGACCTGCCCGACCTCACCGACAAGGAGCCTCCCGATTATGAAGAGCATCCCGACGGCTCCTTCACCATCAGCGGCAGCATGAACTTCTGGGAGATGGCCGACATGCTGGAGATCCCCGACCTGGATGACGAGGAGTTTGAAGAGGAGGCCCGCAACTTCAGCACGGTGGGCGGACTGGCGATGTACACCCTGGGCCGGATCCCGGAGATCAACGACCACTTTCACTTTGGCGGCTATGAATTCGCGGTGTTGGAAATGGACGGAAACCGCGTGGCAGAATTGTCTGCCCGCCCGGCAGGGAAGCCCGGGGAAGAGAAAGTTACTAACATTTAACCTTTCGTTGATCCCTGCTCCTTTCACTTTGTGTATTTTTGTCTTTTATCGGTTGTTTAATTAAATTCATCTGTCATGAAGAAACTCTATCTTCTTATCATTGCATTGGTTATAGCCGGGCAACTCTCGGCGCAGGATTGTTCCGACCTTTTTTTCTCGGAGTATGTGGAGGGGTGGAACAACAACAAAGCGATTGAGATCTACAATCCGACGCCCAATGTCATCACCTTTACGGATACCTACCGGCTGATCCGGTGGTCGAACGGCTCCACCATCGCTGATCAGGATATCCAGTATGTGCTGCCGCTGGTCGGGGATATTCAGCCCTTCCAGGCGCTGGTGATCATTCAGGACACCACCTTCCCGGGCCAGGATACCATGGTGTGGGCCGGATTGAGGGCGAAAGCCGATTACCTTGCCCCGGCTGATTATGAAGCGGGAACCCAGGGTTGCCGGGTGGTCTTCTGGAATGGAGATGATGCGGTTTCCCTGCAAAAACTCTCCGGCGCCGAGTGGGTGGATATCGATATCCTGGGTGAGATTGGGGTGCGGCCCCTGAATTGGGCGGGGGAGACCTCCCCGGCAGGCGCCTGGACTGACACTCCTCCCTACTGGAGAGGCGAAGGAGCCTATCTCACGCAGAACCAGTCGCTCGTGAGGAAACCCGGCATTCGCCATGGGATCGACCGCGTGGCCATGAACCATTACGGAGACACCCTCACCGGAGGTTACCCCAACAGCTTCAACGCACTGGTGCAGTTCGATTCCCTGCCGGCCAACTTCTTCGACAGCCTGGGGCATCATACTTGCGACTGCCAGTCGATCGGGATCAATGATCACGGAAATCAGCAGCGGATCCAGGTGTTCCCCAATCCGGTGACCGGGAACCAGGTTACGTTGAAAGCGTCGGAGCCCATCGAGTCGGTGGAGGTGTTCACCATCCTGGGTGAGCGGATCTGGTCCCTGAAGCTGATTGCCAACACCACCGCGGCCGTGATCGACATCACCCCCGCCATGCGCAACAGCCTCCTGATGGTTCAGGTCAGGACCAAAACGGATCATGTGATCACCCAGAAAATTGTGGTCCGATAGAGGGCAACCCAGGATATGAGAATTTTTGCCATCCTTGCAATCAGCTTTTTGCTGCCGGGATTTCTGCTTGCCCAAACGGTCACCGTCAAAGGTATCGTCACCGATGCCACCACCGGTGAGACCCTCATCGGCGCGTCGGTCCTCTTCGGCGAAGGCAAAGGGACCGTGACCGATCCTGACGGGCAGTACGAACTGCAACTCCCGGCAGGGAGCTACACCCTGCGTGTCTCCTACGTGGGGTACCTTGAGCAGGCACAGCCCATCAGGGTGACCGACAAGCCGCTTACACTCGATTTCAAGATGAAGACGATGACCCTGACCGAGGTGGAGGTGGTGGCCGATGTGGCCCTCACGCGCGAAACCCCGGTAGCCTTTTCCACCGTGAAGCCGAAGGAGATCCAGGAAGAGTTGGCTTCGCAGGACATTCCGATGATCCTCAACAAGACCCCCGGCGCCTACGCCACCCAGCAGGGCGGGGGCGACGGGGATGCCCGGATCAACATCCGGGGCTTCAGCCAGCGGAACCTGGCCGTGATGATCGACGGGATCCCGGTGAACGACATGGAGAACGGGTGGGTCTATTGGTCCAACTGGTTCGGGCTCGATGCCGTTACCCGGAGCATCCAGGTGCAGCGGGGCCTGGGCGCTTCCAAACTGGCCCTGCCCTCGGTGGGCGGCACCATGAACATCCTCTCCCAGGGGATCGAGACCAGGCTGGGCGGCAGCATCAAGCAGGAGGTGGGCAGCGACGGCTTCCTGAGAACCAGTCTGGGCGTCACCACCGGCCAACTGAAACATGGCTGGGGCGTGACCATCGCCGGATCGTACAAACAGGGTAACGGCTGGGTGGATCAGACCTGGACCAAAGGATGGTTCTTTTACATACGGGTGGATAAGAAACTGGGAAACCACCTGATCACCTTTTCCGCCATGGGAGCTCCCCAGGAACATGGCCAGCGCTCCTATATGAAGTCGATCGCCACGTTCGATAAAGAGTATGCGAAGAAACTGGGGGTGGACTCGATGAGCCGCGTCCCGATCGACAGCGTCAGATCCTTTGGGATCCGCTACAACCCCAACTGGGGTTACCTGAACCGTTGGCAATACGGCGCCGACGGAGAGAAGATTTACCAGGATGAACCGGAAAAACTGTCTCAGGCGACGAACTATTACTTCAAGCCCCAACTCAGTCTCCGCGACTTCTGGCGCATCAACGACCGGCTGTACCTGTCGAATATCCTCTATGCCTCCTTCGGAAAGGGAGGGGGGACAGGCACCGCCACCTCCGACAAGTTCGGCTCTCCGGGAAGCTCCACCCCGCCGCTGGATCCGATGACCGGACAGGTGATGTTCCAAAACTACTATGACGCCAACATGAAGGATACCACGGGTAGATCAAGCGCGATCCTTCGCAGCAGCCGGAATGACCATTACTGGTACGGACTGCTCTCCACCTTCAACTGGGATATCACCGGCGAGTGGAGCCTGTCGGGCGGCCTTGACCTGCGGACCTACCGGGGAGAACATTTCAGGGAGGTCTATGATCTGCTGGGAGGGTCTTTTTTCCTGGATAATTCCAACCGGAACAGACTCTGGAATGCGAAACTGTATGAAGGGGACAAGATCATCTACAACAACGGCAGCAAAGTAAGATGGGGCGGGCTTTTCCTGCTGGCCGAATTCAAATGGGAGCGCTGGAATGCCTTCCTGAATGTGACCACCGCCGTGTCGGCCTACCAGCGGGTTGATTATTTCCGGAAAAAGGATCTGACGCTGGATGATCAGACCTACACCGAGGCCATCGGCTACGGGGATATCTTCTATTACAACGGGTCGCAGAACCTCACCTATTCGATGTCGTCGGGCGACACCTGGTTCCAGTCGAACGACACCACCTTCGTAGTGAAGCGGGTGGGTTCCACGCGGGACACCCTCTACATCGTCGATGCCAGCGGGTATACCATCGACTCGCCTGAAGCGGGTTTCACCCGGACCGCCTGGAAGGTCTTCCCGGGATTCACCGTGAAAGGAGGGGTCAACTACAACATTGACCAGTACAACAACGTCTACCTGAACCTGGGTTACCTCTCCCGGGCCCCCCGGTTCAACAACGTGTTTGATACCGATAACAAGGAGTTCCTCGATGTCCGCAACGAACAGGTGCAGGCCATTGAAATTGGCTATAGCTTCTACACCAACCGCATCGGACTGAATGTCAACGGCTACCTGACGAACTGGAAGAACAAACCGCTCGACAGTCCGATCTATGCCACGTTTGAAGATGATTCCTATCCGGTGAACATCAACGGGATCGATGCGCTTCACATGGGCATCGAACTGCAATTCGGATGGAAGATCATTCCCTCCCTGCAGTGGGATCAAGTGCTCTCGTGGGGCGACTGGCGCTGGACATCGGCCGACACCGCCTACATCTACAGCGATGCCAACGTGCTGATCAAGAAATTCTATTTCAACGCCAAAGGGGTTCATGTCGGGGATGCCGCCCAGTTCCAGCTGATGGAGAGTTTGCGGTGGGAGATCATCAAACGGCTCTATGTCTCAGGATCCTTCACCCTTTTCGCAAAGAACTTCTCCAACATGGACCCGGTGACCCTGAGTCCCGACTTCAATCCGAACTACCTGGATGAAGACGGCAAACCCAGGGATTCGTGGAAGTTGCCGGTCTATTATCTGGTGGACCTGAATGCCGGCTACCGGTTTGTCTTCAGAAATTTCAAGCTGGATCTGCGGGCTTCGGTGCTCAACCTCCTCAACCGGGAGTATATCTCCGATGCGCAGAACAACGATTCCTATTCCACCAGCACCACGAACTTCGACGCCGCCTCTGCAGGCGTCTTTTTCGGGATGGGGAGAAGGTTTAATTTCTCGATAGCGATAAGCTATTGATTAATTGAGAATTGAAAATTGAGAATTGAGAACGAAATCCATCAGACATCAGGTATCCGGCATCCGGCATCCGAAATCGCGCATCCCGCATCATTAAAAAGCCAAAAGCCAACAGCCAACAGCCAACAGCCAAAAGCCAACAGCCAACAGCCAACAGCCAACAGCCAACAGCCAAAAGCCAACAGCAATGAAAC
>Ga0163209_1000285_pt1 | contig 21336 bp, 11 predicted proteins | sample Kivu_160m_FD_113538 | JGI IMG/M metagenome (GOLD analysis project Ga0163209, IMG submission 113538) | Freshwater microbial communities from Lake Kivu, Western Province, Rwanda to study Microbial Dark Matter (Phase II) - Kivu_160m | ecosystem: Environmental > Aquatic > Freshwater > Lake ...
CCCGAGCATGGTCCCTTTCGAGGCGTGGAACAGGTATTTTGTGGTCAGCGCCAGCGGAAGGTGCGGGATAAAGATCAGCAGTACGCACAGGAGGGCGCCGGCCAGCAGGCTCCTCCACCGCAGCGACGGCAGTTTCATCAGCAGCAGGTATCCCGCCACGGAGACCAGGATGCCCTTGACGAGCCACTCGACCCGGGCCGCGAGGAGGTTGTTCAGGATCACGGGCTGGTAGCCGGTTACCAGTTCCGACTTGTCGATGAGCAGCGTGTTGAGCGTGGTGAAGATCGTCATCGGGTAGGCCGACACCGAAAGGTACCAGAGCACCCGGAAGAAGTTCCACGGATCGGCGCCTTTCGGGTCGAAGCTCGTCCCGGCATACTCCGAAGGGTGGTAAATGCGGTATATGAAATAAACGGCAACATAGGCGATCCCGACCGCCAGGAACGGCAGGAACTGCAGAAACGACCGCCTGGTCTTCTGCCATGCTCCGTTCTTCTCCCCGAAATTGTAATAGAGGATGGTCAGCGCAGCAAACAGCAGGTACAGGACATACACCTCGGAAAAGATCAGCCCGGCCGCATAAAAAACGGTCGAGAATACAAGGTTCCGGATCTTCCCCCGTTCCAGATACTGCAGCAGGAAAAGGAAGGAGATCAGCAGCAGGGCGAATGAAAAGGTGAAATAGAACGGATAGGTGATGAACAGGCTGGTGTTGGCCGAGAGCTGCACCGTCATCATGGCGAGGAGGAGGAAGAACCAGGTATACTCCTGCACGCCGGTCATTTTGATGATGATCCTTCCGAAAAGCAAAAAGCACAGGATGAGCGGAATAAAATGGAACAACTTGACCACCGCCCAGTTGTCGACGATATAGGGCAGGCTGTACACCGGGATGGTGATGAGGTAAAAGAAGCGGCCGGCCAACCTGGCTATCCACGAGGCGTCGCGCATCACCTGGCCGTTGCGAATGGAGAGGTAATTACGAAGATCGTCGGCCGAGGCCCATCCCGTGAAGAACATCGGGTAGAGCGTGATGAGCGCGATCAGGAGGAAGGCGAGGTAGAAAAATGTCTTGTTCTTGCCGGGGAAATCATCCTTCATGGGATGAGGTGTTATCCTTTTTAAAGCGGACAAAGATAAGGAATCGGTGGGATCCTCGGAGTACCCGGTAGGAATTTGCCTGAGGTAGCGTCCACCCTGACGGGGTCCTCCACCCTGACGGGGTCCGGTCAGAACTGCCGGCTATTTATTCCCTTGGCATTGATGATAAAAACCTGTACCAGAAAAGGATAAGTTCAATATTTCAGCAGTAATTATTTGGTAATTAAAAGTTTCCCACATCGGATTTTCTGCGAAATACTTGTGGTCGGGTGTGATATGGATGACTTTATAACACAGGTTACATTGTAACAGTAAAGTCCCGCTGCCAGGCTTCGCGTATCCAGCGTAACCTCCGTTTGTCCCTTTGGCAGTCTTCCATCCGCTACCGCTCTGCCCGTAAGATCATACAGCGTGATTTTGGAATCATTATCGGGCAGTTTGCCTCCGAATCGAAAAATAACCTTGTTGGCGGCGGGGTTGGGAAAGACATTTAGCTCCTGAAGGATCTCTTTTTGAGGAACACCTGTATAGAGATCATGGAGATCGTGGCAATATGTCGAAAAGGTTGCTCCATAATCGCGGCTGAAATTGATATACAAACAAGCATGCCAGTTCGGAGGGGGGCAATATCCTCTTTGGATATAATAAAACGACCCCGGTGTTCTGCCGGCTGTGAACCATATCTCAAGTGCAAATTCACCAAAGGGTATATAACTTATTAATTCAACAGTCTGACCATAGTCAAATGAATGGAATATCGCTATTGTATCGATGACTTTCCAGGCGACAATATGGAACTCGCCCGGCATGGTTCCTCTATGAAGATCACATTCACTCAACCATGCCGGCATTCCCGGCAGAGTGATCTGTCTGAGTGAATAGGTTTGCCCGTAATCATTGCTGTATGCCAGGTCGAATGGATTGTGTCCAAGATTCTTGATCCAGTACAATTCTCCCGGAAGCGTTCCAACATCTTGCAATTTTAAAGAATAATAATTGGATTGCCAGGTGAAGTTATTTCCAAAATCCGTTCCCCGGTAAAGTCCAAAGCCGCTGATATATATTTCCCCTGCCATGCAACCAGCAGCGGTTATATAAATATTCTGTAAATATCGTTTTTCGAATGTCACGCCATAATCAAAACTGACGCCAAAAGTATCCTGGCTTGTTAAAGGCGCCTGGTAAAGGATGCCGGAGACTGAATCGCCGAAAATCATACCGTTTTCCACATACCGGTTTGCTTTTCGTTGTATCGATAATGTTTTGCCGTTATCTATAGAATAAAAAATTCCATTCATGGTTATATTACTGGTATCGGTATACCACTCGCAGTTAAGGAAGATCTCGGCTGTGTCGGCTCCCCGGGTAAGATGTCTTTTGGTTAAGTACTGAGAAAAAGCAGAGTGTGCCGGGATAACTAAGATTATTGACGCAATGACAGGGAGTTTAAAGAAGAAAGTTTTCATAGAAAAATGTTTAAAATCTGGAGGTTATGAGTAAGAACCTTCGGATTAATTGGAAATTGTTAATTTGTTTTTATCACCTTAATCATACTTCCCTCTTTATTACCGGCAACAAGTGTAATGATATATATACCACCGGAATAATCAGAAAAATCAATAGTAATCGTGTGATTTCCAGCAACCTGATCATGCAGGTCAATTTTCTGCACCTGCTGTCCGAAAATATTTGTAATAACAATTGAAATATCGCCCGATTCAGGAAGGTAATAGGTTAACTGAGTAGAGGTGGTAAACGGATTCGGATTGTTTTGATTAAGCAGGTAACCCGGATTGAACTGAGAATTCGTTCCGTTTTCGTCAAAGGGTTGATCCTGAAACAGAATCCTGATCCATTCATTCGTTCTGGTCACATATTCCTGAATATTTCGTGGCCTATATTGAGCAAGGGTACCTGCAGAACCGGCTATAGAAGATTTCAGGCCTGAATCCGCCTGCATTAACATGTAGGTATCGCTAAGATCTATTAGCGAATAAACGGAATCGTCAATTGAAGCAGGAGTCGAAATATCACTTTCAAACCAGGCAATTGCTTCAGAAAATGATTTTTCTTCGACATTGCACATATTTCCAAGCCGGTAAGCAAGATGGTCGGATAACGAGTCTGCATGAAGCCCTGAAGCAGTATCAAAATACAATTTCAAGTTGTCAAAATCCTGGTTTGAGAGTTTTATCAAGGGGATCAACTTTTTTGCCGACTCCCATGCATAAATTGTCCCCGGATAGTCCGCGATCAGGGATTTAAATTGAGTTTCGGCGGTTGAATAGTCAGCCGAATCCATACTGGCAACTGCTGCTTCGAATTGCTCCTTACCAGCTGCCATTAGCTGACATTCTGCGGAAGGTGGACACCATACGGACCAATAATAATTTCCGGAAGGATAAAGTTGGGATGAAGGATTAGAATTATCGAAACAGTTACATTTAACATTGAAGACAGGGAAAAAATCAGGTAGGGACCCAATAAAGGCTGGCAGAGAACTGTAATATACAAGGTATGTGCTGCCGGAAGGGGTGTTTTGAATTACATTATAATGAAAATAGAAAGGGAAACTATTGTCATAGGCCCTTACCTGATTTTGATAATTATTGATGATCCTCTGGGTTTCCAAGTCGGATGATGCATTGGCATTCCCGATCAAACGGACCTGGCTTTGATTCATGGTTGAAACACCGTACCTGTTATTGGTGACCAGGTTTTTTTCAATATCGGCAAACGTGTGATATACCCTGATCCCCCAGCTCATATCCTGTGAAATACCGCTTTTCTGAATAATATTGTTCTTTATTATATGCTGATCATTGCTGTTGCCGCAATAGTAAAGGTCAATTCCGGTTCCATGATCATAGGTAATGGTACAATTCTGTATGGCGTATCCAGGGGAATGTTCAAACCTGATTATGGTATTGGCCGCAGAATTCAGAAAAGTTGAATTCAGAACCTGGGCAAGAATCCCGACGTCATTATAATTTGTCGACAGGATATTTGAGTTCATGAAAGAACATCCATCCACCAGCAGGCTTGATTGATTTAAACTGATCATGGAATTTGTAAATGAGGTGGATGCAACCGCCTCCAACCGATTCAGTTTACCGGTAAGATAACATCCTGACAAGGAACACCCGTTCAATGTTACGAGAAGATCCGGATTGTTAAACTCAACCCCGCGCCAGGTCGAACCGTTCAGCGGGATCAGGTGCAGATTATTGATCGGGACAGGATTCCCGATATTTCCACCGGGTCCGCACATAACGCCTTCAATGATAATTTTATTGTTTGCATTCTGGCCTTTGATGGTGACATTGTTCCCGATTTCGAGTGTGGCGCCGTTTTCAACAATCAGTTGTCCCTGGTTAGCGAGCTCCACAATAGCATTTGACGAAAGCGAAAGCGTTACTCCGGGTCTTACAAAAACTTTTGTACTTATCGTTGTTGTTTGAGGGCGTGGTGGAGGAGGAGGTAAAGTCGTATTATGGGTGATTTCATAGCCGGGAGCCATCAGGTTATAGGCGGGATCGGCAAATAAATTGTACTGAAAATGAGTCGGATTGTAACTTGAAGATGTCTGAACGCTCACACCCATTCTTGCTTCCAGCACCGCTTCTCCGATAATACTTGAAAGGTCAGAATAAATAGCGCTCATGATACGCTCTGGCAGTGTATTAGGAAATTCGCCAGGTAGAGTACAATCCATACTTGTAGTATTATATGAGCCAAAATATCCTACGTAGCCTGCGTTATATGAATATGACGTAAGCTTCTCAGCCATACATTCATTGTTCGTGAAATGTCCTGTTAAACAGGAGTGCGAGATTACGAAAGGATATTTCCCGTAGTTTGCCAGATTTGCCATTTTATAATCCATAGTTATTGCTCCTGTCTGATAACAATTATAGCCTTGAAAACACCAAACATCCGACAAACCGTGGCCAAAGTGAAACACGATATTGCTTCCCGTGGTATTAATATGATCTATATAATCCTGGTTCCAGTTTTCCAAGCTTACCCATTTATCAATCAGGGTGGTTGTATAAACAGGATTATAAATACTATCAAGCCAATTTTTCAGGTATGTACAGAAATAAGTATGTGAAACGACAGGATCCCATCCAGTGAATTCTCCCCCATAGGCTAACGTATTAACCGTTTTCCAGGTCCCAAATGAATATTCCTTTTCATTATGTCTTATTTTTGAGACAATATGAGCCAGATCCGATTCATTATCAGCACACAACCTTCCAATAAATATATCACCCAATACATCCCAATGATTGCTATTATCTTTGGTCACACAGCTGAAATAGTAATCATTTGCAGCATAATATACACCTGGAAGTCCGAAGGCATGGGTTGGATCAGGATCAAACGATGTTGGCATACGGGAGTCATCATCCTCAAGTCCTGCATCCCCGACCAGGCAAATAAATGCCACCTTGCCGTCATACGTATGTGCAGCATGCTGTCCCTCATATACACGCTTAATGAAGGTTCTGATTTTTTGTTCAGAAAACCAATCTGGGTCGGAAAGGGGATTATATTCGAAATTCAAATCAAGAATGTTCTGCACACTTACGACCACGACATCAAACCCATTGAAATGGGCGCGATGATTTGCCAGTAATTCTAAGCTGTAACTGTGTTGAGGATTGAAAAACTGATCGTCGGTTATGATCAGGTAATCTGCGACGATAGTATGAGCTTCCGCCGTATCCGCAAGGGTTTTCCAGGTTACAGTTCCCGGTTGAGGAGACGGCAAAGGATTGGGAGGAACAGGTAAATCCGGAACCTGATCAGAAGAATAATTAAGTAAAGTGCTTTTTGTCAGACGGGTGAAGTAGCCGTGATTCAGATTTATGCCAGATTCGGGATCCTGGAAGTGAATGGTCACATCAAACCGGGTATAAATCACCAGTTGTTGCAATGAAGGATTATATTTCATGGGGTAAACAGACAATTGTAAAACCTTCTGTGCCCTCAGATATCCTCCATCCTTAGATTCAAATACTATTGATGGAAATGTTTGATTAAGCCCATAAACAGAATCGTTTATCAAAAATTCCTCCTTCAAATAGGGGCTTCCTCCTGATGTATCTTCGATAATGAAGGGTGCCGGACAGATTTTATATCCATTAAGAACAACGGAATCGGTGAGTTCAACGGAGATGTTGATTCCGCGACACTCAGGAATTGCAATCAGTTTCCCGATTGATGGAACTTCCGGATACCCGGGTTCTCCCCATTTTTGTCCTCCGGGAATGGAAATTCGTTGATAGTTTTCACCATTTACAATGACAGAATCTTTATATATTCCCGGAATTTCAACGCGATAACGGAAACTCTCGTTTGTTGATGTCAGAACTGTCACCTCGGGTTTTGAAGGTTGATCATTTGAATATTCAACCCATTGAGGTTGAGAATAACCTATATAAGCCAATAAAAAAACACAAGTACAAAAGTAAAAGGTTTTCATACTGAACATTTTAAGTTATTGTTTAGGACAGGAGGCAGCGTGAAATTTTAATAAAGGGACAATTTACGGATTCCACGAGCAGTTTCTGACCGATTTCTGTATTTATATTCCACTTGCATTATTCAGAGTTACCAGCAGATATTTTCAATGGATGAAGGTCATAATGGGTATGTGATAAAAAACAGAATGAGCAAAGTTGCGAAAAAGAAAGTAAAAAGTCAAGAAAAAAACATAACATGCTTTTTTCTGCTTGCGGCGAAGAAGTTCATTCGGGTTTAGGGAGAATTCAGTGAATAATTCTTTGGGTGAGTTCCTGTTACCATTCCTTCGGCTCATCCCCCATCCGGAAGATCAGCTCACCGCCGGCCACCAGCCCGGTATGGTCGATAAAGGGCTTCTCAAGGGCTTTGCCGTTGATGGTAACGGATTGCACGTAGAAATTCTTTTCGCTGAGCCCCTTCGCGCGGATGGTAAACGGTTTGCCTCCCTCCGGGGTGATGACGGCAGCGTGAATCCCGGGTGTGCCGAGGGCGTACTGCGTCGTTCCCGGGCAGACGGGATAGAAGCCCAGCACGCTGAAAACATACCAGGCGCTCATCTGACCGCAGTCATCGTTCCCGCACAAACCATCAGGTTTATTCCGGTACATCGTGTTCACGATCTCGTGCACCCGTTCCTGGGTTTTCCAGGGCTGGGTGGTCCAGTCGTACAGGTAGGGAACATGATGGCTGGGCTCATTGCCGTGCACATAGTTCCCGATGAGGCCGGCGCGGGTCACATCCTCGGTTTCGCTGAAATGCCGGTCGTCGAGGTACATCGTGAACAGCGAATCGAGCCGGGCTGTGAACCACTGGTCGCCTCCCATCATGGTCATGTAGTGCGGGAGGTCGTGCGGAACATAGAACGAATAATTCCAGGAATTCCCTTCGATGAACCCCTGCCCCGAGGTGCTCAGCGGATCGAACGGGGATTTCCACCGGCCGTCCGAGCGCTTTGGGCGGATAAACCCCGACCAGTGGTCGTAAAGTCCCCGGTAACTCAGCGACCGTGACTTGAACCGCCGGGCCTGCATCACGGCAAATTCCCGGTCGCTTGGCTCCGGGATGCCTGAAGCGGCCAGGCTTTCGGCAAAACGGCTGATGGTGTAATCATCGTAGGCGTACTCAAGGGTGATCGAAGCGGAGTTGTTCGCACGGTCATCAGGGACGTAACCATACCTCATGTAATCTCCCAAACCGTCATAAAAGGGCGTGGTCGCCGTAGTCACACAGGCCCGTAAGGCTTTGACACCGTCAAAGCCCCGGACCCCTTTCACCCAGGCATCCGCGATCACCGCCACGCTGTGATAGCCGATCATGCACCAGTTCTCGTTCCCGTGGTGCGACCACACCGGCAGCATGTGCTCGGGGCTCTGGTCGAAATGCGCCAGCATCGAGTTGACCATGTCGGAGGTGCGCTGCGGATAGAGGAGCGTCAGCAGGGGGTGCTCGGCCCGGTAAGTGTCCCAGAGCGAAAAGATCGTGTAATTGGTGAACCCTTCGGCCCGGTGGATCTCCTGGTCGATGCCGCGGTACTGGCCATCCACATCCTGGTAGATGACGGGCGACTGGAGGGCATGATACAGGGCGGTATAAAAGTTGACCTTGCGGTCGTCGGTTCCTTCTATCCTGATCCTTCCCAGTTCCTTCTCCCAGGCCAGCCGGGCCTCTTCCCGTGTCCGGTCGAAATCCCTATGCGGGATCTCTGCCTGCAGGTTCTTAAGCGCTCCCTCCATGCTCACCCCGGAAAGGGCCACCTTGACCAGGATCTGTTCCCCGGCTGCTGTCCGGAAATCGAACCAGGCTTTCAGCTTTTTCCCGGCCATCTCCGGAAAATTCCGCTCCTGGTTGAATTTGCGCCAGAACCCCCGGTACACCGGCTGTTCATCATTCCGGAAACCGTGGCTCCTGAACGGTTTGGAGAAGCTCAGGGCAAAATAGATGTACCGGTTTCTCGCCCATCCGCGGGTGATGCGGTAGCCGGTGACGAGCGTGTCGTTATGAACCCGGAGGTAAGCCCAGGTCACCTTCCCATCGTAATTGTAAATACCGTGCACCAGGTCGAGGATGATGTGCGCGCTGTCGCTTTCGGGGAAGGTGTACCGGTGGAACCCCGCCCGGGTCGTGGCGGTCAGCTCCGCCTCCACGCCGGGATCGTCGAGCGTGACCCGGTAATAGCCGGGCGACGCCTTTTCGGTTTCCTTGCGGAACCGCGACCGGTAGCCGGTTTCCGGGCGATCGGCTGTTCCCGGGTTAAGTTGGAGTTTCCCGACCGTCGGCATGATCAGGAAATCGCCCAGGTCGGAATGACCGGTGCCGTTGAAGTGGGTGTGGCTGAATCCGACGATTGTACGGTCGTTGTACTGGTACCCGGCGCAATACCGGTACACTTCCGGGTTGTATTTGTCGTCTTTCTCATAGGGAATGGTGTCCGTATCGGGGCTCAACTGCACGAATCCGAACGGCATACACGCCCCGGGGAAGGTGTGCCCCATCTCCTGCGTCCCGATGAAGGGGTTGACATAATCCGCCGGGGAGCTACGTTCCGTGGTATCCTGGGCGTCGGCCCCGGAGACCAGCAGGGACAAACCCAGGACAACATACACTTTCTTCATGCTTGTGGTTGTTGAATGATCAAACAGGTTCTGTCACTGTATTAAGGGTGACTCAAAAGTTCTCTGTGAACCTCCGTGATTTCTCTGTGGTTCTCGGTGTAATTTATTAAATGCTTATTAAACAGAGGTTCACAGAATTTTCACAGAGGACCACAGAAGTATGTTTAATAAAAAAAAGACTTTTAAGTCACCCTCGTGCTTTTATGCAAAGTAACGGATTTATAGTAAATTTGCCATACTTATATCTGTTGATTTTCCGATCATCCATAACACCCTTCCCATGAAAAAGATCATCATTACTATCGCTTTCCTGGCACTCCTCTTCCCGGCCTTGTGCCAGTCCGTCACCCTGCCGCAGGCAGAAAAGGCCGCCCTGGCAAAAATCACCGCTGCCGGCATGGACGGCGGCTTCACCATCTGCGACCATACCGCCTTCCCGGACCCTTCCGGCGACGACCTGATGTTCCTGTTCCGCCTCGTTCCCGCCGGATACATGATCATTGCGGGAAATATGGAACTTCCGCCCATCCTTGCCTATTCCTTCACGGATGATCCGGATAAAGAAGGAAGACTGGCAGGGCTCGCGCTGGAAGATCTCTCGCGCAGGATGGCCAACCAGCCCGAACACCTTAGGACACAGAACCGTAAGACCTGGGCGGATCTGGCCGAAAATCCGGGTAAATCTGTGTTTTTCGAGCAATGGCCCGCCCCGGGTACGACAACCACCGGTGGCTGGCTGGTGACCAACTGGACGCAGAGCGCACCATACAACCAGCTCTGCCCGTGGGACAAGGTTACCGACCTCCGCAGCATCGCCGGCTGCCCGGCCGTGGCGATGGCGCAGATCGTCAATTTCCACGAGACCATCAACAACGTCTCCTTCAGCGATGACGACGATTATCACCACAACTATGCAGGCAGGAACTATTACATCGACAACGATTTCTTCACGCTTGATTTCCCGTCATTCCCCACCCTCAATAAGTTCCTTGACACCTTGCAGTCAAGATACGACAACGAAACCCCGCTGGCGAACTTCGACAAGGCAGCCCTCATCTTCGCCTGCGGCGTTGCCGCCACGCAGGTATTCACTTCGTCGGCTTCCGGGACTTTCGGCGTTGCCCAGGCCTATGACGCTTTCCTGAAGTTCAACTTCACCCAGTCGGATCTGCTTACCGAAAGCGACACCAACCTCTATACGAAGATGGCGCAGAACATCCTCGACACGCTCCCGGTCCACCTTGCCGTGGTCAACCCCGGCTGGACAGTCGGCCATAACGTGGTCGTTGACGGCTACAACACCGAGGGTTATTTCCACCTTAATTTCGGCTGGGGCGGGGCCAGCAACGGCTGGTATCTGCTGCCGCAGCAGATGCCCTACAACCTCACCGTGGTCGAAGGCGCTATCGTAGATATCATCCCCGGATTTCCGACAGGTATGGCTGAAAAAACCGGCATCCGGCTCCTGATCTCCCCGAATCCTGCATGCGATAAAGTAAGGCTATCCGCCGGGAAAGGGTACGAGCGGCTCGAACTTTACGCTGCCGACGGGCGACTGATCCGGTCCGTTACATTGACCGGGACAGAAACAGTCGTCGATATTTCAAACCTGGCAGCAGGGATCTATTACGTCAGGGCTGGCGGGGGAAAAGAGCCCCTGAGCAGTAAACTTATCGTCAGGAAATAACACACGCTTCGTGGAACTCTGTGAAACCTTCGTGGAGCTCTGTGTAACAGTGATCTGAAAAATTACACGAAGAGACACGAAGAAGGCATGAAGGTTCGCGGAGGGGTTACCTGTATAGCAGCAGAAACAGCGCCGGCAGGATGATCCCGATGGCGGTGAGCCAGGCGCCGCGGCCCACGATGCCGTTCTTCCCGCGCAGGATAAAAAGGCCCGTGATGGCCAGCACGATCAGGCCGGCGGCATAGAGGTCGGAGAACCAGGTGTAGAGCTTTTTCAGGTTGTTGTAGTGCAGCAGATTCATCTCCCTGATGACGTACCGGGTGGTTTTCCGATCCATCTCGGCGTTGCCGGTGGCCAGGTCAACGTAAAGGTACCCGGTCTTCAAAAATATCTGAATATATCCCTCGCCGGTGATGAAGCTCTTGTACTGGTCCCGTACGTCAACCTGATCGAGAACCTTATTGACATAGGCCTGGTCGGCGATGCCGTTCGCCGGCGGATCGACCCTGAGCTCGGTATAAGACCTCCCATAGTCGGGATGCTGAAAATCGCCGGACTTGAAATGGTTCAGGACGATGCCGGAAATGGCATAGACCAGCGTCATACCGACGCACAGGTAACCGATATCGCGGTGGATCGCATTGTTCCACCGGTGAAGCGACTTGACCTTGATCATTACTTCAACTCAATGAAACTATCGGCTTCGATGGAGAAAAAGGAGAGATGATCCTTGCCGCTGTTCTTCAGCTCTTCGCGCAGGGCGTTGATCTGGTCGAGCTTCTCCTGCACCCCCTGGTCCTCATGCCCCTTGGCGCCGGTATGGAGCCCTGCATCATGGTTCTCGGCAGGCTGTTTCACCTCAGCCTCCCATTCGTTGAGGTATTTGGTATCAATGCGTTCCTCACGCATGAACCCGTATACCCGCACCCGGCTGCCGGTAAGCGCTTCGTCGAACTTGGCGATCTTCGTCCCTGTCGTGACCTCCACCCGGATGCTGTCGGTGCCATCCACCAGGAACATCCGCTTCCCCCCGTGCTTGCAGAGGTGGAATACGGTGCCTTCGATGATCACGGGTTGATCAATGCAGCTGTCGGCCAGGGTTGTAAAGGTCAGCACCGTAAGCAGGGTGGTGTCGTTCTTTGATGCCGCGGCATCCTCTTTGGTTCCGGAATTGCAGGCTGCGGCTGCGATAAGGATCGATAATAGCAATGGGAATAGCGCTCTTGTCATGGGATCAGGGTTTTGATGCGGATGCAAATTTCGGAAATTTCATTGAAATATCCAACCACTGAGGCACTCAGCGCAGCAACATATTGCCGGGCGGAATTTGTAATTCCGCCCGTGTTAACGTAAAAGCATGGAGCGGCATTGCAAATGCCGCTCAGCGGGGGTCTCTCAATGCCTATCTCAACGGCACTTCTATCAATAATATCTCACTGTCTTCCAATGCTTTCAGAGAGAAGATACTGGTTTCCGTGATCCCCAGCCCGTCCTCCAGCACGATCGTCGCGATCTCCATGTTGTCGTGAGGGTGGAGGTCGAAACCGCCGCCCCCCGCGATCAGGTCGTCGTTAAGTACCCGGAGCATCCCGAAATGCATCCGCTCAGGGTCATGGTAGTTGGCAAAGCTGAACGTATGCCAGGTATCGAGCCAGCCGCGGTTGGCATGACCGCGGGTATTTGCCCTGTGCAGTATCGTTTTCATTTGCTGATGAAAAGTTTCCTTGCTGCTTTCTGCTTCCCGTTGCCGATCGATAAAAGATACAGGCCGGCTGGGATGTCAATGGAAAAAGTCTTGCTGACGGAATTTGCCGTTTCTCCCTGCGGCATGTTACTGTCCAGAACATTAATACCGGCGGCATTGACCACGATGACCTTTGCACCGGCATACATTCCGGGTGTTGTCACAGTAAATCTTCCATCGGTGGGATTCGGACTTACTTTGATAGCCTGGTCGCGAATATCGGCTATACCGGTTCCCGTGCAGATGGTCTCCAGGCTGCCGTAAGATGTTTCATTCAGCGTGATCTCCTGTGCCGAAAGATTTGCGTTCCCTGCAGTGACAGTAATTGATTGCATCGGCAGGGTCAGGGGACCAGATAAAATCTCATAACCAACGCTGTTGCACGGAAGATCCCCTTCGGCATTTGTTTTAATCAGTTGAACGATTGCATTGCTGCTGTTGCTCAATGGTCCGCAAACCATGTACCCGCCATCGTCGGCCGCGGCAATCCCATATCCCTTACCTGCAAAGCCAGGGATCCCGTATCTGTTTGACCAGTTTAGGTTCCCGGCGGCATCGGTGGCCAATACAAAGGCGCCTTCCACACTGGTTTCGACCGGACCGGTCACGGCAATCGCATCCCCTGAGGTGATCGTCAGACCATAGGCATAGGTCCCGGGGCCTTCAGCAGCCGAATAACTCCTGGCCCATACCTGTTCGCCGCTTGCATCATCCAGGGTGCAGATCAGGATGTCATATGAATTGACCAGGTCGTCATACCTGCCCGCCAGCACGATATCACCGTCCGACCGCTCCCGCATATCGTAGGCAAAGTACCTTGCCGTCCCGCTGATCTTCTTATTCCAGGCAACGGTCATGTCGGCATTGATTTTCAGAAGATGGATGTTTTCACCGGTGGAAGTGTTATTCCATCCGCAGATGAAAAAATCGCCATTCCCCTTTCTCAGGAAAGCAAGGGGATAATCAAAATCAGGCGTGCCAAAAGTATGCTGCGCAAGAATATTTCCTCCCGCATCAAGCTTCATAATGAAATAATCGTCGGATGAGCCGTCAACAGCTACGGCGCCAAGGACATAGATGTTCCCCGAGGCGTCTTTGGCGACCTTTTTTGCACCGGCAGAATGCCCGCTCATGCTGTATGATCTGCTCCACTGGCTGACTCCGGCGGAAGAGAATTTTTTCAACACGGCCTTCGAAATAAAAGTGTTCATGTTGAAAGAGGACCCGGCGGCGACGACTCCGCCGTCAGCAGTCTCTGCCACATCGGTAAACTCCTCGGATTCATCAGCCGAATATTTTTTTATCCAGGATGCAATGCCTGACGCATCGGTTTTAAGGATCAGGAAATCATTGTCAAAGGTTGCAGGATCACTTACCCTGCCAACCGATACAAACCCCCCGTCGCTGGTTTGACAGGTGCGATAAAGGAACCCATCCCTGTCAGCGACGGGTAAGAACTTATGAAAAGCGGTTTGGGAATGCGACCCGGTCAGGATTGCAAATGCACTAATTGCCAGAAATATCTTTTTCATACGAGTCAAGTTTATTTATGTGAGACACTGTTTGATTAGCGGCTGCAAAAATACTAATTTAGACTAAATAAAACAAACAGCCATCAGCAACTAAATCATCGGTGCCTCCATGTTTTTTTCATAATATTGTCTTAGAAAATCGGACGATCATGAAGAAATTCTTTACATATGCGGCCATCGCCTGCCTCGTGGCCTTCATTGCCGCCATGCTGGCCCTTGCCCACCGCAACAGGCAGGAACAGCGGCTTCCTTCCGTGAATCCAGCCTTCCGGGAATACGTCGGGGCCTTCACCTCCGGCATCGTGCCTGCACAGGCCGCCATCCGGGTGAGGCTTGCCGGGGATTATGCCGATAGCGCTTCGCTGCGGCTGCCACCGGAAGGAAGTCTGTTCAGCTTCAGTCCGGCCATTACAGGGAAGACCGGCTGGAGCGACAGCCGGACGCTCGAATTCCGGCCGGACGGACCTCTGCCGCGCGGAACGGTCTTCCGGGCGGAATTTCATCTTTCCCGCCTCATGTCTGTTCCCGATTCACTGGCAACGCTGGTGTTCGGGTTCAGGACAATGGAACAGGAGCTCTCGGTGGAGGTGGTGAACCACCAGGCCTGTTCGCACAGGGACCTTTCCCGGGAGCATCTCGACGGCATTCTCCGCACCTCTGATGCGGCCGACGCCGTTCAGGTGGAAAAGACACTCACGGCCAGCCAGGACGGCAGAGCGCTGCCCGTGACATGGAGCCACGACGCCGTGAACCGGGCCCACGGGTTCAGGGTGGATTCGGTGATGCGGGGCGACCGGCCGGGAAGCGTCAGGCTGGCCTGGAACGGATCGACGCTGGATTCAGATGATAAGGGGGAGGCAACGGTCGAAATACCCCGCCTGGGAGATTTTAAAGCGCTTGGCTGCAGCAGTGATTTCAGCAACGGTCAATGCATTACCGTCCGGTTCTCCGATCCGCTGAAGCCCGGACAGGACCTTGAAGGGCTTTTCAGGGTGGGCATCCTGCGAAACCTTCGCTATGATGCGGACGACAACCTCCTCAGGATCTATCTTCCGGAATCCAACGGGGAAAAGATGCACCTGGTGTGCGAACCATCCATCCGGAATATCAATGATGTTCCTCTGGGCAGGAAATTCACGGAAACCGTTGAAGTGGAAAGCGCAAAGCCGGCAGTACGCTTCGCCGGCGACGGCGTGATCCTTCCCGGCGACAACGGCATGCTGCTCCCCTTCGAGGCGGTGAACCTGAAAGCGGTCGATATCAAGGTGGTGCGGATCTTCTCGGAAAACATCCTGCAGTTCCTCCAGGTCAATGAGCTGGCCGACAACTCCGAGCTGGCCCGCGTAGGGCGCGTCGTCCTGAAAAGGACCATGCCGCTTGCCGGGGTGACCGACTACGGCAAATGGAACCGCTACTCCATCGATCTGTCCGGCCTTATCCGTCCCGACCCGGGGGCGATCTATACCGTCATCCTTCGCTTCAAAAGAGCCTATTCCGCCTACCCGTGCGGCGGACAGGATACCCTTTCGACCCCGGCGCCGGAGCTGGCCTCCTGGGAGGATCCTGACGGGGAGAACGATGCGAACTGGAACTATTACAGCAACTACAGCAGCGACGAGGAGGAGAACGGCGGATGGAGGAACTACCGCTGGCAGGAGCGCGACGATCCCTGCAAACCATCCTACTATTACTACAAGTCCGTCACCCGCAATGTATTCGCCTCCAACCTCGGGATGATCGCCAAAAGCGGAAGCGACGGCGCCTGGCGTGTGTTCGTCACCAATCTTGTTACGGCACGCCCGGTGGCAGGCGCTGCAGTCGAATTCCTCGATTTCCAGCTTCGCCGCATGGGGAAAACGGTTACCGACGGCGACGGCATGGCCGCCATAATCCTGAAAAAGAGGCCCTTGCTGGCGATGGCCCGTGCCGGCCATGAAACAGGGTATCTGAAGCTTTCGGAGGGAAATTCCCTGTCACTCAGCATGTTCGACGTCGGCGGCGAGCCGGTGCAGAAGGGGATCAAAGGGTTCATCTACGGGGAGCGCGGCGTCTGGCGGCCGGGTGATTCGATCTACCTGACCTTCGTGCTGGATGACCGCGCACGGAGGTTGCCACCCGGACACCCGGTCAGTATGACCCTCTTCAACCCCGCCGGCCAGCCCGTCGGCAGGATCGTTAACAAAGACCCGCTGAACGGCTTTTTCCGGTTTGGAACGGCCACTTCCGCCGATGCGCCGACCGGGAACTGGATGGCGAAGGTGAACGTCGGAGGAGTCGAATTCCGGAAGAACATCCGCATCGAAACAGTTAAGCCGAACCGGCTGAAGATCAGCTTCGGCTTCGGCAGGGACCGCCTGGTGGCGGAACAGGCGCCTCCGGCAGTTTTAGAGGCAAAATGGCTCACCGGCGCCACGGCCGGGAACCTGAAAGCCCGCGTTCTGCTGACCCTTTCGAAATCGGCCACGGCCTTCCCGGGTTTCCCGGGCTTTATCTTCGACAACCCGACCGTGGGCTTTGCGCCCGAAAACATTACGATCTTCGACGGAAGGCTTAATGCGGCCGGCCGGGCCACGGTGGCGCCCGACATTCACATCACCCATGTGGCGCCGGGCGCGCTCAAAGCCACCTTCGAGACCCTGGTGTTCGAGGAGGGCGGGGAATTCAGCGCCGACCGCTTCTCCGTTCCCTATTTCCCCTACCTTTCCTATGCCGGGCTCGGAATTCCCGCCGAAGAGAACAGGATACTGAACACGGACAAGACATACGACATCCGCCTTGTCAACTTGGATGCAGGCGGACGGCCCGTCGTCTCCGGCAGGCTTAAAACCGAGGTCTTCAGACTCGAATGGCGCTGGTGGTGGGATGATTCGGAGGAAGGGCCGGCCGACTTTATCTCCACCTCCTACATCCGGCCGTCGGATTCCGCCGTGCTGACCACAGTGAACGGGAGAGCGACTTTTCCGTTCCGGGTGGACCATGACGACTGGGGGCGCTATCTCATCAGGGTCACCGACCTGAAGTCGGGCCATGCCGCCGGGAAAGTGATCTGGGTGGACTGGCCCGGTTACAGCCGGGCGCCCGGCAGCGAAAAGCAGGCCGCCGCAATGCTGACCCTCACCACCGACAAAAGCCGCTACAGGGTGGGCGAAAAGATCAGGATCACGGTTCCCTCGTCACCCGATGGCAGGGCGCTGGTCTCGGTGGAGAACGGAACCCGCGTGCTGAGATCCTTATGGGTCCCGACCCTGGCCGGATCCACGGTCATCACGCTCGACGCCACCCCGGAGATGTCGCCGAACTGCTACGTCTTTACGACCCTCATCCAACCCCATGCCCAGTCGAAGAACGACCTGCCTGTCAGGCTCTACGGCGTCGTCCCGGTGCTGGTCGAAAACCCCGGCACACATCTTAAACCGGTGATCGCAATGCGCAGTGAGCTCGAGCCGGGCGCGGAGGCAGCCGTCACCGTGAGCGAGGCATCCGGCAAACCGATGACCTACACGGTCGCCATCGTCGATGAGGGTTTGCTCGACCTCACCCGGTTCAAAACCCCTGATCCGTGGGATGCTTTCTACGCCAAGGAGGCGCTGGGCGTGAGGACCTGGGATCTGTTCGACCAGGTGATGGGAGCTTTCAGTGGCGAGCTCCAGCGGATCCTCGCCATCGGCGGTGACCGGGAAGAGATGAACCGCAGCGGCGTGAAGGCGAACCGCTTCAAGCCCGTCGTCCGCTTTGCCGGCCCATTTTCGGTGAAGGCAGGGGAGAAGCGGACCCACAAAATAAAGATCCCCGAATATATCGGCTCGGTGCGGGTGATGGTGGTCGCGGGTCAGGACGGCGCCTACGGCTCGGCCGAAAAGGCTGTCCCGGTGAAGAAGCCGCTGATGGTGCTGGGGACGATGCCCAGGATGCTCGCCCCCGGGGAAGAGCTGAGCCTGCCGGTGACGGTCTTCTCCATGGATCCGTCGATCCGGGATGTGAAGGTCGAGATCACGGTCAACGACCTCTTTGCCGTGAAGGGCGGCCATTCGAAAAGCGTCGCTTTCCACGGCACGGGTGACCGGATGACGGGCTTTACACTCTCCACCGCCATGGCCGCGGGTACGGGAAGGGTCAGCATCGTGGCGACCGGCGGGAAATTCCGTGCGGAACACACCATCGAGATTGCGGTGCGGAACCCCAACCCGCCGGTCACCAGGGTTTACGAAAAGGCCATCCGGCCCGGGGCCGTATGGGCGACGCCGCTGCAGGCGCCCGGTGTGCCGGGAACTAACAACAGCCTCCTTGAGCTCTCTTCCATTTCTCCGCTGAACCTTGAAAACAGGCTGTCGTATCTGGTGCAGTACCCTTATGGATGCATCGAGCAGACTGTCTCCTCCGCTTTCCCGCAGCTCTACCTGGCGCAGCTTGCCGAAATACCGGAAGCAGCGAAAAAAGAGGCGGAGCAGAATATCCGGGCGGCTATCAGGAAGCTGGCCTCCCTAAGGCTTTCCAACGGCGGGCTGGCATACTGGCCGGGCGCATCCGAAGCAGACGATTGGGGTACCTCTTATGCAGGCCATTTCCTGCTCGCCGCCGAACGGGAGGGATTTTCAATGCCCATCGGCTTTCTGTCCCCGTGGAAGGAGTTCCAGCGGCAGAAAGCCGTATCCTGGAACGTGAACGCCTCCCGGGTCAACAACGACCTCGCCCAGGCTTACCGCCTCTTCACCCTCGCCCTTGCACAGGCGCCCGAGTTGGGGGCCATGAACCTGCTGATGGAGAAAAAGGACCTTTCCCCGGCGGCCCGGTGGCAACTAGCCGCGGCATACCAGCTTGCCGGACGGCGCGAAGCGGCCCTGCGGCTGATCAACAGGGCGCCGGAAAAGATAAGTCCTTACCGCGAACTCGACGGATCCTACGGATCCGATCTGCGCGACAACGCCATGATCGCGATGACCCTGTGCCTGCTCGATATGAAGACCAAGGCCGCGCCCCTCGTGAAGGAGATCTCCTCGTCGCTGTGCAGCGACGCGTGGTACAATACCCAGGCGACCTCCTTCGCCCTGATGGCCGTGGCGGAATTCACCCGCGGCGCAGGCGGGAACGGCATCCTTGCCACCCTGCAGCAGGACGCCGGCCGGCCGGTCGAAATGCAGTCGCCGAAACCGGTGATGACCCGCAGCCTGGAAATTCCGCCTGATCTCAAAGGAGTTGTCCGGGTGACCAACCGGGGGAAGAACATCCTGTTTGCCCGGGTGATCGCCACCGGGATCCCGCCGGCTGCAGATACAACCTCTGTTTCCAGCGGACTGACGATCCGGGTTGCATGGAAAACGACGGCAGGGAATGTCCTGGCGCCGTGGAAGCTGGTACAGGGTACTCCTTTCATCACGGAGGTGACCGTTGTCAACCCCGGCCTCAGGGGAGCTTACCGGAACCTGGCGCTGTCGCAGGTCTTCCCCTCCGGCTGGGAGATCCTCAGCTCGGGCGGGGAGGAGGCAGGACAACCGCTATCAGGCTCCTCAGCCTTCACCTACCAGGATATCCGCGACGACCGGGTCAACACCTTCTTCGATCTCGCCCCGAATGAATCGAAAACATTCAGGATCAGACTGATGGCCGCTTACGCGGGGAAATACATCCTCCCGGCCGCGGTTTGCGAAGCGATGTACGATCACTCCATCACGGCCCGTTCACCCGGGCGCCGGGTGGAGGTGGTGGAGGAGGAATGAGTTCAGGTGAATTATTGAACGAAGAGTTTCTTAGTTTTTGTCGGTGTAGGACACAAAGGGGTGGAGATAGCTCAGAAACAATTATAAAATGGTGAGTTTAATTTCTCCGGAAAGAACTTTTTGGATAAATTCCTTTTGCTCCTTAAAGGTCTTACCTTCAAGATGTTTACCGATCTGTTCCTTTATATTCCTAAAAAACAATACGGAATCAAATTTTTTCTGAACTTCAGTATCAGTCTTCATATTTCAATAATTCTTTTGGACTTCGAATATCAATTTCAGGATACCCGTTTTTTAAATTGACAGCATTAAACAACCTTATTTTGTCCCAATTCACAATATGACGAAAGTTCCAACTTAATAGAATATCAACCCTGTTAACCGTGGCTATGGCAATGTGATAGGCGTCATCCCTGCTGGCTGAACCAAGAATCTTTTCGTTGATGTAATTTTCAGCTAAAAGTTTGGCTTCTTCTGTAAATTCAAGAATAATTAAACTTGAAGGAGGGATGAGGTTGATGATGGCTTGAACATGCTTAGGGGCAGGCAGTAATTCAACTTTGCTGATCTCGGAAAGATAAACCTGAAAATCCTCATTGATAATTCGTTCGAATAATTTCGTTGTATCTGCGCTGAACTCATCGTCAAAATATCCACCTATGACTGAAGTATCAATATAAATCCGTTGCTTTGCCATTCTTTCATGATTGCTGAAACAAATTTACACAGAAACATGCAAGAATACAAATTTCCATTTCGATAACGATTGTGAAACAAAAGGCGATGGATCATCCGTAAAGAAATTCAGGCGGTCCGGGAGCCGCATATCCCTATTGGTTGCTGCCTGTTGCCTGTCTTGGTGGCAGTATAAGAAAGGTGCATTTTCCTGTCACCCTTACGTACCGAACAACATCTATTTGGATTTATACATGTATTTTTTAAAATAGGCAGCCAGCATCTCCCCGGCCATGTAAAAAGCCGATTCTTCAAACCCTGGATATTTCTTGCTCAGGTTTTTGGCATAAAAGGTAAAAGATCTGAATGCCGCAACGGTATCATTGAGATTTTTAGATGATACGATGTACATGTGCATGCTTAAAAAGGAAGCGATCCATTCATTTGCGACGGTTATCGTGTCGGGACGAAGAATGATCGTGAATGCTGGGCTATCATCCGTGACAACACCCGGAACAGGAGATTTGGATAATTTCTTATTATAGCCCTCGATGAAAACGGGTTTGGTTAAAGGGAATCCCGTTACTTCATATTTTCAAAGTTAGGTAAAAATTAATTTCCAAATCCGCATATTTGTCATTCCAGAGTCTGTCTCGACTTTTAAGACACCCTCTTAGCGCGATTTATGCTATCTTCGCCGGCATGGCGGGTCTTTCGGAAAGAATACTTTTTAGCCGGC
>Ga0163209_1000286_pt1 | contig 21323 bp, 16 predicted proteins | sample Kivu_160m_FD_113538 | JGI IMG/M metagenome (GOLD analysis project Ga0163209, IMG submission 113538) | Freshwater microbial communities from Lake Kivu, Western Province, Rwanda to study Microbial Dark Matter (Phase II) - Kivu_160m | ecosystem: Environmental > Aquatic > Freshwater > Lake ...
TAAAGAATGCACCGCCGCCGAACAGGAGGCCGTCGGTTCCCGCCGGGTTCACCGCCTTCATGGCGAAGACGCCAAGCAAAATGGTCCCGAGCACTCCGCCGACACCATGTACCCCCCATACGTCAAGGGCATCGTCCCAGTGCATTCGGTTCTTGAACCTCACAGCCAGGTAGCAGAGCAGCCCAGCAACGATACCGATAATGGGGGAAGCCCATACGGGGACATAGCCGGCACAGGGCGTGATGGTGGCCAGCCCGGCGATCGAGCCGGTAAGCAGGCCGACGAACTTGGGCTTGCGCTCCTGGGTCCACTCAACAAGGAGCCAGGTGACCGTTGCAAACGAAGCGGCGATATCCGTGTTCAGAAATGCCAGGGAAGTAATAAAGTCGACCGCCACTTCGCTGCCGGCGTTAAACCCGTACCAGCCGAACCACAGCAGTCCGCTACCGATGGCCACCAGCGGGATGCTGTTGGGGGTGGAGTTTTTATCGGTCCTTGCCCCTACATAGAACACCGAGGCAAGGGCTGCGAATCCCGCAGTGGCGTGCACCACGATGCCGCCGGCAAAATCAAGGACGCCCCACTGAGCCAGCAGTCCACCGCCCCAGATCATGTGGACGAACGGATAATACACCAGGATCTGCCATACCGTGAGAAAGAGAAAATAGGCCTTGAAATTGACCCTGTTCACGAAAGCGCCCGTGATCAGGGCGGGCGTGATGATCGCGAACATCATCTGGTAGGCGACAAACACCAGCTCGGGAATCTTCCCGTTGCTGTACATGGAGGAGATCCCCACCCCGTTGAGGAAAATTTTGTCTAAGTTGCCGATGATGCCGCCTTCGCCCCCGCTGAAGCAGAGGGAATAGCCGAAAAAGACCCACAGGACGGTCGTCCAACCGAGCGATACGAAGCTCTGGATCATGATGCCGAGGATGTTCCGCTTGGTGGCGAGGCCCCCGTAAAAGAGCGCAAGGCCGGGTGTCATAAGCATGACGAGGCTGCATGCGAGCAGCATGAAGCCGGTTGAACCAGTATCTAACATGGCATGAGGGGATTAAGGTTAAACATTAAAGGGAAATGCCGAAAACGAGGTAGAGCTTGTTCTGCATCGGGTTCGCGATCAGAGACGATTGCAGCGAAAAGGAATAGTTGTCGGTTATCCGGATCGATTTTGCCAGCTTGATCCCGATATTGGTGAATCCGGCTTTGGTGTTGCCGTAGTAACCGGTTTCACCGAGGCTTTCATCCGGATTATTGACGGTTCCCCCGACGAAGGCATTGAAATTGAATCCTTTGATCTCCTTGAAGAATCCAAGCTCGATATAGGTTGAGTACTGCAGCCCGTTCGTCTCGAAAGTCGTATCATTGACCATTTTCATCCTGCGGGAATCGTTGCCGTAAAAATTAGTGGCAACCAGCAGGGTGAAGGGAATTTTCTTCGTGCCGTTGAACATAACGGCCCCTTCGAACACATGTCCCGTCGAATCCTGACGATAGTAAAAGTATTTGTCCCGGGCGTCAGCATACAGGTCAGGGAAAAAATAATCAGTGACCATGACCGTGAGCAGTCCCTTGAATGTATACCCGGCTGTGAGGTCGATCTCCTGGTTGGCGGTTGGACTGAAGGTATAGGCTCCCCACCCGCCGATGGAAAACTGATGGTCGGCATTGCCGACGTTGAATTTCATGGCGGGCTGGACGCTGACCCCGGCGCCGCCGAGGTTAAGACCTCTCCATACGTACCGGCTCATCAGGTCGGCGCCGATCTGGAATTGTCCGCTCCATTTCTTGTCCTCCTGCGAATAGAGGCAGGAAGCGCTAAGGAATAACAGGAAAACAAGGCAGAAAATATTTTTCTTCATGGCAGTCTTCATTTATTACTGCAAATGAAGCGCTTACCATGAAACCGTGGAATAGAGGATTTTCTGAAATTTCACTAAGGGAAACCCCTAGAGATCGGCCAGGTTGTTCCGGATGGCAAATTTCACCATATCGACGGTGCTGCGGAATTGGAATTTCTGCATGATGTTGTTCTTATGCGCCTCGACCGTCTTCACGCTGATGCTGAGTTTCGCGGCGATCTCCTGGTTTGACATCCCTTCGGCATATAGCCGGATGATCTCCGCTTCGCGGGATGTAAGCGAATGTGTCTTTGAAACCTGTTCCGGCGCCGGAGACTTCTTTGCCGACCGGGAATAGAATTGCGTGATGACTTGTGCGATGCTGTCGCTGAAGTACTGCCTTCCGCCTGAGATCGTACGGATCGCTTTGATAAGCTCGCTCTTGGTGGTATCCTGTTTCGGCAGGTAGCCCCATGCGCCGGCCTTCAGGGCGTTGAAGATGTAGTCCTCGCTGGCGTACATCGAAAGCACGAGCGCACGCACCGACGGGCAGGTTTCCGAAAGCCTCCTGATGAGATCGATCCCCGACCGCCCTGGCATCGACAGGTCAGTGATGACGACATCCGGGTGGTGGTTGACCGCCAGCTCGACCGCCTGTTGAAAATCGGCGGCAGATCCGCACAGGCAGATATCTTCCGTTTCCAGGAGCATGTTCGCGATGCCCTCGCGGATGATCAGGTGATCATCGACCAGGATCACCTTAATGTTTGTTGCCATAGGCTTTCGGTATTTTGACTCTCACGGTGGTCCCCAAGCCGGGCTTGGATTCGACCGATAGTGAACCACCCATGAGGCCGGCGCGCTCGGTCATGTTCGGCAGGCCGTTCCCTCTTTGTTGTTTCCCGGGGTCAAATCCCTTCCCGTTATCTTCGATGATCATGATCAGCGATTCGCGAATTTCGAGCAGTTGAATGGAAATGAAAGTGGCAGCTGCATGCTTCAGGGTGTTCTGGATCGCTTCCTGGGCTATTCTGAAAAGGTAAACGGCACGGTAATCGGCAGGTAAAACACTTGCTTCGGTTTCGAATTCGACCTCGATACACTGATTTTTACCCACTTCGGCGCAAAGGATCCTGAGCGCGGTTTCCAGGCCGAATTCATCAAGGGTGGCAGGCATCAGGTCGTTGGAGATCCTTCTCAACTCTTCGACGATCTCCAGCAGGCCTGACTTGGTTTCCTTCATGGTCCTGACAAGACAGCCGACATCCTCTTCGCGGCAATTCTCTATCTGCAGCTTTGCCCCGACCAGCTTTTGCCCGAGCCCGTCATGCAGCTCCATGGAGATCCTCCTCCGCTCCATCTCCTGCCCGTCGTACAGGGCGCGGATGGTGTTCATGCGTTCCGCCCGGAGCTGGTCCGACATGGTGTTGAACGCATCGGCCAGCGCTTCAAGTTCATCACCGCTACCGATCGTGACCTTGCTGCCCAATTCTCCCCTCCCCAGCCTCGATGCGGCATCCTTGAGTCTGAAAACTGGCTGGGTGATCATCCTGGAGATGAGTTGGGAGAAACCCAGGATAAATACCGATATGACAAGTGATACGAGCAGGATGTCGTTGCGCAGGCCGGCGACCGGTACCATGGCCTCGTCATAATCGATCTCTGCCAGAAGACTCCATTTCAGGCCGGGGATGGCTAACGGCTCGTATGCGCTGAAAACCGGGATGCCCCTGTAATCAGGCGTGATCCCGGCCCCGTTCTCCCCTTTGAGGGCCAGGACGGCCGTCTGCGAACGGACGGGGATGCGGAGGACAGCGTTGCGGATGAATCGCGAGGAGCTGCGCATCAGGTAATCGTTGCCGATGATATAGGCTTCACCCGATTCGCCCAACCCGATCCGGCTGTTGTCCTGCAACATGATCCTGTTGATCCTGTCGCAGGGGATCTCAAGCAGGATATTTCCCGGGGAAGATGCCGGTCCGGCCCGCAAGCTGCGCCCGATGAGGCAGACCGGCAGGGAATCGGATGCGCAGAGGAAGAAAAGATCGGAGATCACCGCCTCTCCGGAACCTGTCCTGGCAGAAATGTCAAGGATCTTTGTCCGAATAGCAGCCGGCAGGACCGTGTCGACGGCCAATGATGAACTCACGGCAAAGATACGGTTCCCGGCTGCCACGAGGTAAAGACGTGAGAACCCGTAGGAAGTAAACTGATCCCGTACCTGCCGGAGCACGATGGCATCCGGCATGCCATGATGGTTGCCGCCCCCGGCAGATACCAGGAAGTCTCCCAGGTTTCTGTCATTCGAAATGTTTTCCAGGTTTCTGGTCTTCTCCGCGAAGAAATACTCAACCTGCTGTTTCTTGGTCGCCCGGAGGGAGATCAACTGGTCGATCGTGCGATTGACAAGCGCTCTTTTGGCCGAGTGGAACGAATAAGCCCCCACGATCAACAAGGTGATGAGTCCTACGGTAAGAAAGAGGCCCAACAGCTTGGTGGTGATGGAAAACCGGTAACGCGTCATGGAATGAAGGCAAAGGTAATCAAATGCTTCTAACGCCATTCACAATTCATCATGCGACATTCTTCATTTCATTCGCATATTCTCTTATTCGCATATTCATCATTTTTTTTACCTTTGAATCGACCTCTAAAAAAAAAATATCATGGCAATACCAACTTCCAGAACCAAAGTCGCGGGTACCGTCAGCGTTGATATTGAATTGTGCACCGGATGCGGGAAATGCACGGACGTGTGCGCCGATGGAATTCTTGCGCTGAAAGACGGGAAAGCGGTTCCGGGCACGGGTACTTTCGGGTGCATCGCCTGCGGCCACTGCATGGCGGTTTGTCCCGAAGACGCGATCCGGGTGACCGGCCGGTGCCTCTCCTATGAGGATCTTTTCCCCATCCCGTCGCGGGAAAGCGCCGCGTCGTACGATTCGGTCATGAATCTCCTGAACCGCAGAAGAAGTATCCGCGAATTCAAAGACAGGCCAGTGGAAAAGGAGGCGCTGGAGAAGATCATCGAAGCGGCCAAAACCGCCCCGATGGGGCTTCCGCCGTCGGATGTAAGCGTAAAGGTGTTCGATTCAAAGGAAAAATCGAGGGCTTTTGCCGAAGATTATGCGAGGTATCTTGAGAAAATGAGATGGTTCGTCTCCCCCTGGTTCCGGCTTATGATGCGGCCGGTATGGGGAAAGGAAACCGACGAGCTGTTCGGCGGCTTCATGAAGCCCCTGTTCGACTCTTACACTTCAGAGATAAAGAAAGGAATAAACGTGATCAATTATGACGCCCCGGCGCTTTTATATTTCTATGGTTCTCCATACTCTGATCCCGCCGACCCGATCATTGCCGCCACCTATGCGATGATCGCCGCCGAATCGCTGGGGCTCGGCACCTGCATGCTGGGCGCCGTGCATCCCCTCATCCAGAGCGGCCGGGCCGCCCGGAAATTCCGCGAAAAGCACGGCATCCGGTGCAAAAGCCGCGAAGGGATCTTCCTCGCCATCGGCTACCCGGCAGTAGAGTACCGGAAAGGGATCAGGCGCAGCTTTGCTAATTGATTCATTTTTTAACTTTTTTTGCACATCACTCCAAATTAGTTAACCTTATTTACAGTTTCGACATCTGCTTTCACCCGGTTCCCGCAAAAAAATAATGACTATTGTATGAAAGCTGAACAATCCCTTCTGAACGCCTCGGGAGAATGGAATTTTCCCGCCGGGCACAACCTCGTGAATACCGCCCAACTCGTGTTTTTATTCGGCAACAAAGACCTGCTGAAGATGCCTGAACACATCGACCGGGTCAGGGAGCGGTACCCGGCTGCCCGGATCGTGGGATGCTCTACAGCCGGCGAGATCCTTGGAGCGGAACTGCACAGCAACAGTATCGTCTGTACGGCTGTTTGGTTTGAACGAACAACGGTTCGCGTCGTTACGGAACCGATCGGCTCGATGGACGAAAGTTACGGGATCGGCGAAAAGCTCGCGGATCGGCTGGCGGACCACGACCTGGTCCACGTGATGATCCTGTCAGAAGGACTCAATATCAATGGCAGTGAGCTGACCAAAGGCCTGAATAGCCGGCTGCAAGGGAATATCCCGATCACCGGCGGACTGGCGGGCGATGAGGCCGGGTTTAAAGAGACCGTGATCGTGCACGACCAGGCCGGGGAGCCCAATCTTGTGCTCGCCGTCGGCTTTTACGGAAGCAGCCTGAAGACCGGTTACGGTTCGATGGGCGGATGGGATTCGTTCGGCGCCGACCGGCTCGTGACGCGGTCGAAAGGCAATATCCTGTTCGAATTGGACGGTCAGCCGGCACTGGAGTTATACAAGCGTTACCTTGGCCATCATGCTGAAGGTCTGCCCGCTTCGGCACTGTTGTTCCCCCTGAGACTGCGGATGCAGGGGGCGACGCATGCCCTGGTCAGGACAGTGCTGGCGGTGAACGACACCGACGGGAGCATGACCTTCGCCGGGGATATCCCGCAGGGAGAATATGTCAGGCTGATGAAAGCCAATTTCGACAAGTTGATTGAAGGTGCAAATGAAGCGGCAGAAATGTCCGCAACCAGCCTGAAGGTGTCCGATCCCGATCTGGCGATCCTGATCAGTTGCGTGGGCCGGAGGCTCGTGTTGAAGCAACGGGTGGAGGAAGAGCTGGAAAGCGTACGCGATGTGATCGGAAATAGTACCATGATGACCGGCTTTTATTCCTATGGAGAGATTTGCCCGGGCAACCCGTTTGACAACCATTGCGAACTCCACAACCAGACGATGACCATCACCCTTTTCAAGGAAACCTGAAGATACACTACAGAACTAATCCCCTGCTGCAATGACTCCAGTGTGGAACAAGCTCCTCTTACGACAGATAAAGAAGCATTTCGGAACGCCCGATGACCTCCCCGACGAGGTGCGCGGCATCTTTCAGGATATCAACGATTCTTATCATAATTATGATGATGATATCCATCTCCTGCAAAATTCCATCGAGATCAGTTCCCGGGAACTCCGGGATGCCTATACCAGGCAGAAACAGTATGCCGAAAGCCAGAAGAATACCGTCGACCGTATCCGTGAGGCTATCTTTGCCCTGACTCCGGAAGGAGTCACGGAAACGGAGCGGGGGAATGCGGATGGCGCCGACAATGCAATCCTCCTGACTTCGCTGATCAGGCTGATAGAAGAGCGGAAGCAGATGGAGGGCGACCTGAAAGAAAGCGAGAACTCGCTGCGTGAGATCCTGAATTCCCAGGATGTGGGCGTCACCATCATTGATGTGGAATCGAAAGAGGTTGTCTTCATTAATAAAACGGCCGAAAGTCTTTTCGGCTCTCCCAAAGAGGAGATCATTGGCAGGAAATGCCATGCGTTCATCTGCCCTGAAAAGGATGGCCATTGTCCGCTTGATCTGCATGAAGGCATGGTAAAATCAGCGGAACGGACCTTTATCAACGTGCGGAAAGAGCAGGTGCCGATCCTGAAATCGGTGATCCGTACGACCTTTAATGGCAGGAAATGCAACGTGGAGTCCTTCGTGGATATTTCATCGCTTAAACGGGCGGAAGATGCCCTGATCCAGGCCAAGGAAGTTGCCGAAGCTGCCAGCAGGGCGAAATCGGACTTCCTTGCCAACATGAGCCACGAGATCAGAACCCCGCTGAACGGTGTGATCGGTTTCTCCGACCTGATGATGAAAACAAAGCTGGATGAAACGCAGCAACGTTTCATGCAAACTGTATTTCATTCGGCCAATTCGTTGCTTGACCTGATTACCGACATCCTCGATTTCTCCAAAATCGAAGCAGGGAAACTGGAGCTGAACCCGGAAAAAACGGATATCATCGTGCTTTCCGAACAGATCATCGACGTGCTGAAGTTCAGAGCCCACGAAAAGGAGATCGAGCTGCTGTTGAACCTGCCCGCCGGCATCCCGCGGTTTATCCACGCCGACTACCTGAGGTTGCGCCAGATCCTCGTAAATCTGCTGGGGAATGCGTTTAAATTCACTGAAAAGGGCGAAGTGGAGTTCAAGGTGGAGTCGGAACCTGCCATAACTGATGCCGGGCTGGTCAGGATGACCTTCTCCGTGAGGGATACAGGGATCGGCATCCCGAAAGACAAACAGGGCAAGATATTTGATTCGTTTTCCCAGGCCGATGCAACCACCACCAGGAAATACGGCGGCACCGGCCTCGGGCTGGCCATATCGAATAAACTGGTTGAAATGATGGGCTCGAAGCTTCAGCTTGAAAGCAAACCCGGTGAAGGAAGCCGGTTTTATTTCACCATCGTGGTCAAAGCCGAATATGGTGAACCGTCCCTCCCCAGCGCAGAATGCAATATTAAAAAAGTGCTGGTGGTCGACGATAATTTCAATAACCGGATCATCATCCGGCATATGTTGCAGACACGCAATATCGAAACGGAACTGGCGTCCAGCGGACAGGAAGCGCTGGAGATCATCAGGTCCGGCATCGGTTATGACGTTCTGATCATTGATTACAATATGCCGGGCATGGACGGCATTGAACTCATCCGTCAGATTCGTGAAAATAACTTTGTCCGGACTGAAAAACAGCCCGTCATATTCCTTCACAGTTCTTCCGACGACGAACGCATCCACCGGGAAGGAAGGAAGCTCGGCGTACAGGTGACGCTGATAAAGCCTGTGAAAATCAACCAGTTGTTCGATGCGCTGGCCCGGGTTTGCTCCTCCGCAACCACGGTGCCTGAGGAACGGCACGAACAGAACCTGGCGGAACACCAATATCTTTCCCGTGAGCATTTCAGCATCCTGGTCGCTGAGGATAACAAGGTCAACATGATGCTTGCTTCCGCCATCATCTCCAACCTGTTGCCGGAATCCACCTTGCTCAAAGCCGAAAACGGCATCGAAGCGGTGCGGATATTCTCCGAATCGAAACCCGATCTGGTCTTTATGGACATCCAGATGCCCGGGCTGAACGGGTATGAGGCGGCGAAACAGATCCGGTCACTGGAATCTCCGGCTGGAGCCCATGTGCCGATCATCGCCCTGACGGCGGGTACCGTAAAGGGTGAGGAAGACCGATGCCGGGATGCCGGAATGGATGATTACATTACAAAACCGGTGGTCGAAAATACGATCCGGACAATTCTGAAAACCTGGATCATGTGAATAATCGAAAAAAACCGCTGATCCTAAGACCCCTTCGCCGTGCCTTTCTAATCATGGCATTGGTTTTCCTTGGCGCAGCCCGCCTTTCCGGTTACGGGCAATCGTTGCAGGTCATACGTTATTCCGAAGAAGAAGGACTCACCAATACCCTGGTTAAATCGGTGACCACCGACCACAATGGGCTCATCTGGGTGGCTACGGACGGCGGACTCTTCCTTTTCGACGGAAGGGAATTCAGCCGTTTTGAAGGAGAGTTGCCCAGTTCTTACGTTAAATCGGTCTTTTGCCGGAGGAACGGAGATGTATTGATCACCACCGACCTGGGGGTGATGGTGGCCGACGCGGGAGTCCGCCCCGTCTTGCCCCGGTTGTTGCTGAAAGGATCGGTGAAACAAGTCGACTCATTGCTCTGGTTTCCCAAGGGTTGTTATGAGGATGCGAAAGGCAGCATCTGGATGGGAGACAACCGCAGGATCTATCGTCTTGCGGGCAGCCAGGTGCATTCCTATTTCCCCGGGGAGAAAGCGGTGACTAACAATTTCCAGCGTTCCTTTTCCTTTGCGGAGGACGGTTTCGGGCACCTGTTCAGTTTTGCCGAACCAGGGGCCGTGTACCTTTTCAACCCCGGAGCTGACCGTTTTGAAGAAGTACAACTGCCGGGACAAATCACAAATATAGAATTTGCCCTGGCCTCAGGACCGGCAGACATATTACTGGCCACGCGCACGGGCATCGTAGTATTCCGGTGCAACTCCGACGGGAAATGCACGGGACTGAGCCCGGTTGAAGGAAGCCCTGAAGTGTCCTGCCTGTTCAGCTATGCCCCCGGACGGTTCTTTGCCGGAACATGGGCCGACGGACTTTTTGACATCCACCGGGACGGAATGAACTACACGGTCACCTGTCTGGAAGAGGTCGGGGAGAAAAACATCAACTTCATCGCACCGGGCGCTGAAGGAACTGTGTGGATCGCCTCCGACAACGGACTGATCCTGCTTCAACAAAACCTTTTCTCATCTCCGTTCAGGCAGGCTACTGCCGATTACATCCAATGTATCTCCGGTACTCCTGCCGGAAATGTTTTCTTTTGCAACGGACAAAAGGTTTTCTGTTCTGTCACGCAAAACGAGCAATACCCGTCGGGTGCGGTTTCGGTGGTGAAATCCGCTGCGGTTACCATTCTGCAAGCGATCCCTTCCGGCGGCGGCATGTGGTTCTCCGACGTCAATGCAAAAATCTGGTATGAGAACCCGGTGGGAAAAACAGTGAGGCAGTTTGATTTCTCGGCCTATGGCCGTGCCGTGTTCTTCCTGAAGTGCGATCGCGCCGGGAACCTCTGGGCTTGTCAGGACCAGAATCCCGCGCTCATCCGCATCTTTCCCGGGTTTGAAACAAAGACATACGGGAAAAACGACGGTATCACCTCACGCCCGCTGGTGATCGCACTCGACCGGGAAGGAGGTCTGTTTGCCGGCGGCATGGCCGATTCTGCATATCTCTTTTCCTATAATACCGTGGCAGACAGGTTTATCAACCTCAGCAAGCCCCTCGATTTTCAGCACAACATTGACATCAACATCAACGATATGGCTGCCGGCCAGGATGGCACAGTGTGGCTCGCTTCGTCGTTCGGGCTGATAAAATATGACAAGGGTCTCATGACCCGTGTTGAGCTGGGGCCGATGACGGGTTCCTCGGTCAAGGCAGTGACGGTGGACCATACAGGAAACATCTGGTTTGGGAACAACATCGGGCTCAACCTTTTTGCGAATAATGAGGCGCTTTCGTTCGACGGAAGGACGGGCATGACCTCCAAGATCATTAATTACAGGTGCCTCTATATTGACAATGCAAACCGCTTATGGGTTGGGACGGTGGAAGGCGTCATGGTTTCTCCGCCGCTCCGGGTTCCGAAAAAGACCGTAACTCCGGAAATATTTACCATCCTGCTCAACAATGCAAAAGAGATCCCGTTCAAGCCGTCGGGAACCATTTTTAACGACCGCTCGTTTGCCACGCTGAAAGTTGGCCTGCGGGATTATCCCTATATCAATTTCCGGACAGAGGTATTCCTTCAGGGCAGAGATACGGCATGGCAGCCGGTTCCCCGGTCAGGGTCGCTGATCGTGGCCAACCTGACCCCGGGGAACTATACTCTCTTGCTGCGATCGAAAAAAACCGGTAATTACCTGACCAGCGACATATGTTCCTGGAACTTCACGGTTACGCGTATCTGGTACGCCCGCCAGTGGGTCATCGCGCTGATGGTTGTTGTCGTGCTGGCACTGTTCTGGCTGGGGCTGCACATCTACACGATGAACCTGAAGCGATACAACGAACGGCTCGAGCGTGCCATACGGGAACGGACCCGGGAGACCATCATCCAGAAAGAGCGTATCGAGGCGCAGAACGCCAGCATCTTGCAGGTGAACGAGGAACTGAAACTCGCCAACATCAGCCTCGGTCAGGCCAAGGAACGGGCCGAAGAGGCCTCGGAAGCCCAAAAAAAATTCCTTTCCGTCATGACACACGAGTTGCGGACCCCGCTGAATGCCGTGATCGGCGCCGCCCACCTGCTTGTTCGCAACAACCCCCGTCAGGACCAGTTCGAAGAACTGCAGATCCTCCGTTTTTCGGCGGAAAATCTCCTCGGGCTTATCAACAACATCTTGGATTTCACGAAGATGGAAAGCGGTAAGGTGATGCTGGAGCAGATAGATTTTAACCTGCGCAATCTGGTCGAGGAGATCGTTTCGGCAGTTAAGATCAAGGCAAGAGAAAAGAATATCGTCCTTGATTGTCAGATCGATGAACATATACCGAAACACCTCACCGGCGACCCGCTTAGGCTCTCGCAGGTCATTAACAACCTGCTGGGAAACGCCATGAAGTTCACGGAACAGGGTTCGGTCGGTATCGAGCTCCGGCTCCGCGAACGGATAGGGAACGACGCCATCATCGATTTCTTCGTACGCGATACCGGGATCGGCATGTCGGAGGAGATCCTGAACAACATCTTCGAGACTTTTGTACAGGGCAGTTCCGAAACCACGCGTAAATACGGGGGAACCGGTCTCGGACTGGTGATCACCCGTAAATTGCTGGAACTCTTCGGAAGCGAGATCAAGGTAAAGAGCGAACCGGACAGAGGAACATGCTTCACCTTTTCGATCCGCTTCCCGGAAAACCCGCAGCCGCCCGATGAGGATGCCGTTGACAGGACAACATATGAATTCGTCCCGTTCAACGGACAACGCGTGTTGCTGGTGGAAGACAATGAGGTGAACAAACTCATTGCTTCCAGGTTCCTCGTTAATTGGAATCTTACCGTTGAAAGCGCTTCAAATGGATTGCTGGCCCTCGAAATGATCCAAAGCAAAGCGTACGCCCTTGTGCTGATGGATATCCAGATGCCCGAGATGGATGGCTATCAGGCATCGGCTGCCATCCGGGCGATAGGCACAGAACCCTATATTTCGATTCCCATCATCGCACTCACCGCCGCCACCCGTTCCGACGTATCGGCCATGATCTTCCGCTCCGGGATGAACGACTTCATCCCCAAGCCGTTCAACCCGGTTGACCTGCACTTTAAGATCAGGAAATATCTGGGCCAAAATCCAAACGGATGACAAATATGCGATTATAATCAGATAAAATCAGATGAAAACCCTTGGTAACAGTGACGACCAGCTTGTCCCCCGTTGAAACCTACTCCACCGTCACACTCTTCGCCAGGTTGCGCGGCTGGTCAACGTTGCAGTTGCGCATCACGGCGATGTGATAGGAGAGGAGCTGGAGGGGGATGGTGGCCAGCAGGGGAACGAACATCTCCTCGGTGTCGGGGATTTCGATGCAGTGGTCGGCGAGGTTCTTCACCGACTCGTCGCCCTCGGTCACGATGGCGATGATCCGGCCTTTGCGCGCCTTCACCTCCTCGATATTGGAGATCACCTTCTCGTAGATGCCCCGGCGGGTGGCGATAAACACCACCGGCATCGATTCGTCGATCAGCGCAATGGGGCCGTGCTTCATCTCCGCAGCGGGATATCCCTCGGCGTGGACGTACGAGATCTCCTTGAGCTTCAATGCACCTTCAAGGGCGACCGGAAAATTGTAGCCGCGGCCGAGGTAAAGGGAGTTTTTAACGTCTTTATAAATCGTGGCGATATCCCGGATCTTGTCGTTCAGCCGGAGGATGCGGTCGACCTTGCCGGGGATCGAATGGAGTTCGAACAGTAGCTGCCGTAGCCTGGAACCCGGCACCATCCCTTTCTTCTGGGCGAGCAGCAGCCCGAGCAGCGCCAGAACAGCCACCTGGGCGGTGAAGGCTTTGGTGGAAGCGACGCCGATCTCCGGCCCCGCATGGGTGTAAACGCCGGCATGGGTGGAGCGTGCAATGGAAGATCCCACTACGTTGCAAATGCCGAGCACGGTTGCGCCTTTGCTCTTGGCAAGGTCAATGGCCGCCAGCGTGTCGGCCGTTTCTCCCGATTGGGAAATGGCGATCACCACGTCGTCCTCGTTCAGAACGGGGTTACGATAGCGGAATTCCGAAGAGTATTCCACTTCCACGGGGATCCGCGCCAGATCCTCGATCAGGTATTCCCCCACGAGCCCGGCATGCCAGGAGGTGCCGCAGGCGACGATGATGATCCGCTTGGCGTTCAGGATCTTCGGCTCATAATCGCGGATCCCGCCCAGGGTCACGATGCCGTCGTCAAGATGAAGGCGGCCCCGCATGGAATCGGTGATCGAACGGGGCTGTTCGTAGATCTCCTTCAGCATGAAGTGGTCGAACCCGCCCTTCTCGATCTCGTTGAGGCTCATCGCAAGCTTCTGGATGTACGGCGAATGGCTCTTGTTTTTTATTGTCTTGATCTTCAGCTTCTTTCCCCGTTCGATGATGGCGATCTCCTCGTCATTCAGGTACGCCACGTTGTCGGTATGCTCGATCAGCGGGGTGGCGTCGGAAGCCACAAAGAATTCATCCTTCCCGATCCCGATCACCATCGGGCTGCCCTTGCGGGCCGCGATGATCTTGTTAGGGAATTCCCTCGCCAGGATCACGATGGCATAGGCCCCGATCACCTGGTTGAGGGCGATGCGCACCGCGTCCTCCACCTCAACCTGTTCGTTGACCATGATATCTTCGATCAGGTGGACCAGCACCTCGGTATCGGTCTCGCTGGTAAAGGTGTAGCCGCGGTTCTTCAGCTCGCTTCGAAGAACGGTGTAGTTCTCGATGATGCCGTTGTGGATGAGCGCCAGGGTTTTATTCTGGGAAATATGCGGGTGGGCGTTGATGGTGTTGGGTTCGCCGTGTGTCGCCCACCGGGTGTGGGCCATGCCCACCGTCCCGTGGATGTCCAGCCCTTCTGCATGCGCTTCAAGATCGGATACCCTGCCTTTGCATTTGTATATCCGGATGTCATTGTTGATCAGACAGATGCCGGCGCTGTCATACCCCCGGTATTCCAGTCGGTGCAGCCCCTTGATGAGGATGGGATAGGCTTCGCGGGGACCGATGTAAGCAATGATACCGCACATGTGGTTATTCTTTGTTTAAAATGGTGTAGGTCATTTTCAGTTGGAATCGATTTTCAAGATCGGCTGCCAGGGTGGGACTGTCGCCGTAAAGCACGACACGCCGTGGGGAGATGTTATTGGTGACGGGGGTGTTCACCATGAGGTAGAGGTCAAAATGAGTGGTATATTCATTTTGGATGACCTTCTGCAGGTGCTGGGTGATGCGGAACGAATAGGTGTGGTTTTTGTTGTCGTATGTTCCGCCGAAATATCCTGAACCTTCGCTCTCGTCTATCAGTTGCCCAATGTTGCCGGCGCTGTCCTGACGCACCAGGAAAAGCGACGCCGGGGCGCCGGGGATGGTGTCGTTGTCCATGTCCTTTATGCGCAGGATGGCTTCGTTGATCGCGATGATGTTCCCCTGGCTGAAATTGGCCATATAGGGCAGTTTCACCTTGACCTTAATGCCGCCGAGCCCCTGGAGGAAGAACTGCCGGGCGCCCTGTGCCGAGTCGCGGTTGAGCACCTGTTGTTTCAGCGACTGTGATGCCTCGAGGTAGCCCCCGTGGTCGGCATGGACGAATCTGGCGCAGCTTGTGTTGATCAGGAAATCGAAATGAAGCGAGTCGTTTTGGGGATCATCTTGATTATGGAAATAGAGTACCATCTTGGAATTCGATGCCCCGATGCTGAAATTCAGCATCAGTCCTCCGTTGGCGACAGGGCTGGCTGAGACATTCAACCCCCTGAAGAACTTCAGGAATTCCGTGTTGGAGGCCAATACGTTCTTCGGCGCCGTGAGGATTTTATTTCCTAAATAGTTCGACAGGTTCGTCAGGTTGACCCGCAGGTGGGGCGCGGTTTTCTGGTGGAAAACCATTATGCTGTCCGACAGGCGGGGAACGAAATCCTTGTCCGCCAAAAGGGTGGGGTAGGCGCCCAGTACCTGGTTGGAGTAGCGAACGCTGTCATAGGCGAACTCGTCGCTGATCTCGTAAACCTTCATGTTCAGGCGGGTGAGGGTGTCCCCGTAAAAACCGCTGTAGGGAAGCACCAGCACAAGGGAGTCGAGGGTCGGGTTCGTGCCAAAATCGGCCGCATCGTAAGCCATCTTCGCCTGGGTGAAAAAGCTGGCCGTGAATCGCCCGAAGACGGGATCCATCATCGAACCGAATAATAGCGCCGCAACATGATCTGTACGCACCGAATCCTGCCGCACCGAGAATGCTTCCACGGTGCAGGTGTCGGTGATCCTGACATTCAGCGTGTCGCTGGGCGGAAGCAGGTCAAATCCGATCTCATAGGGATCCTTGTTGCAGGACAGGAAAGCAACGGGCAGCAGCATGCTGATCAGCCGGAGCAGGGGGAATATTCGGCGTTTACGGTTCAAAAGATCCGGGTTGTTGAGGTTGTCAGTCAACGGTCACCTGGTCGTTCACAAGGATCTCCTCATAGAATTCATTATAGGCATCCACGTAACGGTCCATCGTCTGGTAATCCAGGCAAGGCTTATCGGTTTCACGGATATAGCTCATCAGTTCGGGGTTGATCCTGGGCGAACCGATGATGATGCCGTCGGAGAATTCGATCGCTGCCTTGAGGACATTAACGTAATTCGGCGTCTTATAGTGCCTGAGGTCCTTCGGAGTGATTCCTTCAAGCCGGATCTTGTTGGCAAAATCGTTGTCCATCAAGTCTTCGAAATCGTCGTCATAGATGGAAAAGATGACCTTGGTGTCGCTGAAGAGGGGGTTGTCGCAGTAAGCTTTTTTAATATAAATCGGGATCAGGCTGGTGATCCAGCCATGGCAGTGAACCACGTCGGGGCCCCAGCCGAGTTTCTTGACGGTCTCCAGCACGCCGCGTGAAAAGAAAATGACCCGTTCGTCGTTGTCGGGGAAAAACTTGTTGTTTTTGTCATGCAGGGTATGCTTGCGCTGAAAATAATCCTCGTTGTCGATGAAATAGATCTGCATGCGTGCCTGCTGGATCGATGCCACCTTGATGATCAGCGGGTGGTCGGTGTCGTCGATGATCAGGTTCATCCCCGAGAGCCGGATCACCTCGTGAAGTTGGTTCCGGCGCTCATTGATATTGCCGTAGCGGGGCATAAAGGTTCGTATCTCTCTGCCTTTCTCCTGTATCCCCTGCGGCAGGTACCGCGCGATCGTTCCCATCGGGCTCTCTTTCAGGTATGGTGTGATCTCCTGGGCAACGAACAATACTTTCGTTTTTTCCATATTCTCCTCTTGATTTGATCCCTGTTTGAATTTCGGTTGCAAAGATACTAAAAATTTTCCGGATAATTTCCAAGCAAAAAATGTAAATCAATGATTTATATCCGATTATGGTTTTTTATGGGATGCCCGGTAAAAAAAATGCAGCCGGGATGTATTACCTTTTAATGCTTTCCCCGATTAAGCAGAAAAGTAGCATTGCTTTCGTAACATCGTTTTATCAGGGTTGATAGTCGAAAGGCAAAAACCCGTGCCGGTGGTCTACAAGTCGGTCAATCTTGATTACGGATACAGAATGGATATCCAGGTGGAAGACAGCGTAATCGTGGAGATAAAGACTGTCGAAGAAATAAACCCGGTGCATGTAGCACAAATATTAACCTATATGAAATTTGGGAAGAAAAGTACAGGCCTGTTGATCAATTTCAATGTCGTGTTGCTTAAGAACGGGATCAGGCGATTTAGATTGTGAGCTCTGTGGTTCTCTTGATTTTCTCTGTGAAGCTCTGTGAAATAAATACTTCACAGAGAATCACAGAGGATGCACAGCGTGTCACAGAGATTGTGATTTGTATTATGATTTCGTGTAATCAATTTAAAAGATTGGAGGACGTATTTATGAACTGATTTACCCCGGGGCGGGACCCGCATTGCCGGATCCCCTCCCGGCAGCCGGGCCGGACTGCCTCACCTTCCGGCCGTCCGCGTGCCGCCGGCGGTATAAACGGGCGGCGGATTCGCTAACCATTAAAACGTAAAGCAATGAAAAGGATGATAATACTGACGATGCTGGGCGTATTGCTCTTTACGGGAAACTCCCGCGCAACGGGAATCATCGCGGCCTCCCCCGCTCCTCTCGGGATCTGGATCAAGCTGAATATCGTTTTCCACCGCCCGAAGAAGGACTGTGTGAGTGGCTTCGGTATCTGCTTCATGATCACCGCTGGTATAGATAAACCGGTCGGCCCCGGACAGGGGAACCTTTGCCCCGGACGGGGACTGCTCAACGACCGGAACCAGCTTGTCGTCGAAATTGACGAGTCGGCGCTGGCTGCCTACGAGGACGGGTCCGTCCTGCACAACTTCCGGGGAAAGGACATGATCACCATACCGGATCCCTATCCCCTGCCCGACGTCACCTGCCGGGCCCTGGGATCCCTCCGGCCGCTGACCATCGAACCCGGGAATTATCCGGTGACCTATAAGAAGGGAACATATACGGTCGTGTTTCAACTGTAGGTTCTTTCACGGCAAAGGCCCCCTCCCCGGAGGGGAGGGGACCCTTGGATTATTCACTTTCAAATCAGGATAAGATGAAAAACACCGGATGGATCATCCTGGCCATGGCCCTGCTTTCCGGCCTGGCCCCTTCGTGCCGGAGCTACATGCACTTTCGTTACGGCATGGCGCAGCCGCGGCCCGAAACGCCGGCGACGCTGACCGCATTCCTGTCAAAGCAGGGGTTCCCGGCAACCGGCCAACATGTGTTCCGCGATTCGGCAGCCTGGCTTGGGGCTTTCCGGGACACGGTTTTCAGGAAATACCTGTTGAGCCACATGATCTTCAGCCGGGACGGAACGCTGCTGCAGCGCGACACCGCCCGGTGCCAGTGGGCGGGGTACGAAAAAATCCGGACACTGAAGCCCGACTCCGCCTATCTCCTTTCCAATGACCTCAATCTCGGTAAGGTTTTATCGCTGATACAACCTTCAGGTCAAAATACAGCTCCGGACATCGCAGCGCTGGAGCCCGATTTCACCGTCGTCGTCACCTGGGCGAAGTTTATCGGGAAGTACAATTCGCGGCTGTTCGCGCTGGACGAGGCGGTCGGCCTGAACCGGACGGCCGTCATCCGCCTGATCTGGCTGAACATCGACATGCAGGCGGACTGGAAAATTCCCGAGAGCATGAAGATCTCCATACAATAGCTGTTCAGGTCGTGGGCATTCATTTACCATGAAAGAAAAAATCATCCAGGGTCATGTGCAGGAGTTGGGAACTGGCGCTGTTGCTGGCATGTCTGGCTCATCTCCCTGCAGCCGGGCAGTCGCTCGTTTGGAGAGACTCGATACCGCTCTCCGGGCTGCAGGACCCCTCCGGCACCGGTGTCTCCCCGCTGAGGTTTCGTCTCGACCAGTGTGCTGATTACACACTTACCGGCTCCGGATTTGTTTTCACGAACCAGACGCGGGGGAAAGATGCCGGTTATCTTACGCTGTTTCACCGGCTTGATTGGAGATCGTATGCGGAAGCCGGAAAGTACCTGCGGATCGGGACCCGGATCGTTCACGAGCTGGGAGTTCGATATTTTCCTGACAGCCTCGCGGAGTTCCGGCCCGACGAGACCACCCTTACTACCCGGATCGATGCCGCCATATGCAAAGGACTCTCCTTTTCGCTCGCCTCGATCCTCGGCACCAGGCTGTTCAACGATTATGCCGTTGAAGCGAGCCCCGGGGCGGGAGTGCGGAAATATCTCCGGGCCGCCTTCCTCACCCCGTTGCAGGGGACCTTTTCATCCGGCGTCAAATGGACCGTTCCAGCGTTCGGGAGCCTTGACATCGGCATATCCGCCGCGAAGCTGACCCTCGTTTGCAACCGGAAGGCGTATGACCGGCCCGGGGTCATGGATTTTTACGGCGTCCCGGAAGGAAGGATCTGCCGGTTCGAGTGCGGACTGTCGCTTCAGTTCCTGGCAGACAGGCTCTTTTTCAACCGGATCCAATGGAACTGCGACCTGCTGATCTTCAAAAATCATCACAGTCCCATCGATCTCTCCTTGAAAAACAACATTGGCATCCGCATCGGCAAATACCTGAAGGGCTCGTTCCGCACCCGGCTGATCTACGAGCGCGACGTCAGCCCGAAGCTGCAGGCGGAGAACATGCTGTCGGTGGGGCTCTATGTGCGGCTATGAGGATTGCCGGGTCCTTAAAGGCGGACCCCACCCCCGGAAGATGACTTAAAAGTACCTGAAGCGGTCAAACACACCTCTGTGGTTCTCTGTGGACACTCCGTGAAGCTCTGTGTTACAGGCATTTAAAAATTGCACGGAGAACCACTGAGAATTCACTGAGGTTCACAGAGGGCTTTTAAGTCGCCCTCAGTATATTTAAATGGCCCGGAACAGGGTTGTCAATTTTTCAGCGCCGCTGGTGCGGAATCTTTTTATTAATATCAATAATTAGCGTTAAATTTGCATACCAAAGTATAAAAATTAACGCTAAAATAAAATGCCATGATCATTCCACGACAGCTTGCCAACCAGATAACCCACCAGATCACACACGACGACAAGGTTGTGGTTGTTTATGGAGCAAGGCAGACCGGGAAAACAACCCTGATCCGGGAAGTCCTTTCGTCCCTGCCCTATAAATGTCTTAGGGTTAATATGGATCAGCGGAAATACCTCGATGTCCTCTCATCACGGGATGCCTCGAAGATCAGATCCCTTACGGGGGATTATGACCTTCTGTTCATCGACGAAGCGCAACGTATCCCTGAGGCCGGGTTGAACCTGAAGATCATCCATGATGAGATCCCGTCACTGAAGCTGATCGTCTCCGGATCTTCATCGCTCGATCTGGCTGCGAAGATATCGGAACCGCTTACCGGCAGAAAAGCTGTCTTCACATTGTACCCCGTCTCCTGCGGGGAAATGCTTGGATATCAGACACCCTTTGAAGTCAGGGAGAGGCTTGAAGAGCTGTTGATCTATGGTTCTTATCCGGAGATCATCACGGCGGGAACCCTTAACAGGAAGCGGAAAATACTTGAAGAGATAGGAAATTCCTATCTTTTCAGGGATGTATTTGACCTGATGCAACTCAGGAACAGAGACCGGCTCCATGACCTGTTAAGAACGCTCGCCTTCCAGGTCGGATCGGAGGTATCCCTGAACGAGTTGTCCAATACCCTGAAGATGAACCGGGAAACGATTGAGAGCTACCTTGTCCTCCTGGAAGAGACCTTCATTATCTTCAGACTGCGGGGTTTCAGCCGGAACCTGCGGAAAGAGGTTTCAAAGATGGCGAAATACTATTTTTATGATACCGGGATCCGGAACCTGATGGTCAACAATTTCAATCCGCTGTCTCAACGCAATGATACCGGGCAGATCTGGGAGAATTTCCTGGTATGCGAACGAATCAAACACCTCTCCTATTCCGGGATCAATGCCTGCGGATGGTTCTGGCGCACCTATACCGGGGCAGAACTGGATTACATCGAGGAACAGGAAGGAAAACCGGGGGCCTTCGAGTTCAAATGGAGCAAAAAGCATTACCGGCCTCCGGCCGCCTGGCACGAGCAATACGGCAGCACGGTGCGACTGATCACACCCGAAAATTACCTTGAATTCATCGCTCCCGGCGACATTTCGCAATAATCCCGTCGAGAAGGGTCGCCAGCCGCGAGGGACGAGGGGATGGAGACCCTTCGCGCCTATGGACACCATCCCTTCGTTGACAATCGTTAATCGAATGTTCGGGTATTCAAGGAGCACCCCGCAGGCTCCGTAGGAGCCGGATATTGGTAGCAA